>JAEAMG010000178.1_pt1 | contig 103081 bp, 85 predicted proteins | sample 8958741 | NCBI WGS metagenome assembly JAEAMG01 (sample SAMN16933256, study PRJNA681125) | bioreactor sludge metagenome | isolation source: anaerobic bioreactor treating anionic surfactant - SDBS | place: India: Bengaluru | collected 2019-02-28
CACAAAAGTAAACTTTTGTGCTTAACCATGTGTCCCAACTAAGTTAGTAATTCCATATCTCGATAATAAGACACTATCATTACTAACCATTTTTTCTAAAAGCTCAACAAAAGAGGGTTTAATCTGAAACCATCCAATAGAAAAATTTGCGTAAGATTTGCCACCCTGAACATAAAGCACTTTAAGAGCATAGATTTGAGTAGCATCAGTCATATTATTGAACTGACTAACTTCCGGAGCAATTATGGAAAATAGAAATGATTCCGAAAAGCCGGTTTCTTCAGCAGCATTTCTAAACAATTGATAATATCTGCTATAGAAGGTTAATGCTTGCAAACTTTCCTTTGAGTGTGATTTAATATAATCGGAAGTTGCATAAGCTATATTTACTAAAAAAATATAAAACGATATTATCGTGATAAATCTCTTCATGTATAATACTTTTTTTATAACTTAAATATATACAGAACCAAATCTCTACCCTCTACTGTATTCCACATGAAACAATTATCTGATTGTTCATACCACACATTAAAAGCTACGGAATTCAAATAGTACTTTCTGTCTATAATTATGTCGGATTTTGAAGAATTTGACCTTATCGAATGTTGTTTATCTGGCGAATTAATTTCAATATCTAAAGTATCATCTTCTTCTGGATAAGAAAATTTGAAATTCCCATTATTTAATACTCCATTCTCATCAAAAGACCCATTTTTGCTGTATAGGCCATATCTAAATATACCACTGCTATCTTTTTTAAAAAAATAATCAGCCGTAAAAACTTTAGTGTTTTTGTTCTCAGAATTATAAAGGTAATGCTTATGTACACCATCAATTTCTTCTCCCCAAGTGAATTTAACATCCCCGGAATTTGATATATAAACATCATCTATTCTTTGGTTGAATGGACCATACATTTTTGTGTTATTGACAGAAACATAGTGTTTGTTTTCTATTTCATAACAGTATGCATAATAGTGGTTTTCCTCTGAAAGTACTACATTATATGGTTTTTTATCATATAAATCAATCGATATTGCATTTCCCAATCTCAAATTTATATGTTTACTCTTTTTGGTTTCATCATGTTTTAAAAATGTATAAGCATATTCTCCAGAATTTGTTATTACAAAATTCTGGGGATTGTCAATAATTGGCACAGCTCCTGTAATAGTACCGTTACTCATAATAAGAAATATATCTTTATTGAATTGATCTGTTACTGGTGATATATATTTTTTCCCATTTGGGCTAACCGCTCCTTGATAATTATTTTCATAGCAACCTATAACTTCCCTCGGAGGGGTTGAAGCATAACCGCCATATACTTTCCCGTAAATATATTCAAACCAGATGAAATTTTTTCTATATGTAAATACTCCATTTTCAAGCAGGTTTGCTTCCTCGTAGGGACCAAACTTATTACCCGGCATATAAATGTAACTTGAACCAGTTACATCATCTTTCACTAAAAAGGAATAATCAAAGATAGAATTTACATAAAGATCATAGACCATAAATTTTGAAAATGGACCATACTCATGACCTCCAATATTTATAATTACTTTATCATTTGGAAGTTTATATGCTATAGCAAATCCATTTTCTGTCTTTACATCTAAGTATGCGATATAAAATCCATATTCATATGAAATAATTGATGAGGTTTCAGCAATTTTTTTACCATTAAAAATGAATGAAAAAGAATTTGTAAGAGTATCTTTTAATACTACCGCAAATTGATGAGAATCAAACTTTCCCTCTACTTGAAATTCATTGTAATAAATGATTTCATGAGGTTTCATTGTATATAAAACCTTTTTATATAAACCAGGAGTTTGAGCATAACCAAAAATATGAGCTAAAATAAGTAAAATTGTAAATAGTATTTTTTTCATAATTCGTTAAATTTAAGTGTTATAATTTCGGATATATATGAATACTGTAATTCACCTTAATTACATAATCTCACAAACATGTAGGTTTTGTCATCAATCGTGAATTCTTTAAAATACTGATTGAGAATACTTGTAATAGAAAGTTTGCAGCTAAGGAGACAATCGTAGTTTTCATAACATGAAATTTATATTGTTATATTCATAACAAATATCCAAATACTTATAAATTATTACTTTGATTACACTTGTTTTCTTTAGCTACAGATAATATACAAGTCTTTACAAGAATACTTATCTCTAGTTTTATTGAATCAAAAAGAATTAATGGATATTAGTATAAAATTTGCTGAAATCTCCGTTGAGGCTGTCGAGTTGGTGGAGGAATGCTGGGACGAGGGAGTAGTATGTGCTGATTGGAATAAGGCGGGCGTTGCTAATTTTTCTGAACTCTTCGGGTATTTTTTCTGGCCTCTTTGTCTCACTGATGTTGTTAGGGGTATTTTTACTATGGGTTGTGGATTGATTTATAGCGTTTTGGTCATTTTGAGATGCGGAGATTCCAGAACTTAGGTTCAGCTCTTTGATCCGGAGTGAGAGGCGGTTGAAAACGGAATCTTTCTGCCGGCGGAGGGTGGTGCTGTCGTGCGGGTTCAATGGAGGGGCGGTGTTTGTGTAGAGTTTTGAAAGGGTGTCGCGGGCGGCAAGGTAAAGGTTGTTGATGGAGTCTTGTCTGGCCCACGTTTTTTGCGCTTTGGCCATCTGGTCGGGACGATTGATAGATTGAAGCCATCGTAATACGCCCGCCCGCTCCACGGCAACTGCAAAACTCTCGCTATACCGGGAATCCTTTTTGTTATAATACCTCTGATGGGCAAGCTCATGGATTATCATGCCGGCAAGGCGAATGGTGTCCATTCTGAGGTGTGTGTTGAGAATCGGGTCGTTGAAAAAACCGAGTGTGGAGTATGCCGTTATCGGCAAGAGGCAGACATCATAACCCTTCCTCTCCATCTTACGGGCATATTTAATTGCCATCTCTTTTGAAAAATAGCCTCTGTATACAGTACTGCCTGCTATCGGGAAACGCCACTCCTTGGGCTTTGTGGAAAATTCCGGTGCGCAATATATATTCCATCCGAGCTCTTCGGTTTTTATTTCGGCATAAAATGTATAGCTTTTATTGTCAGGCAGCCCCAGCTCTGTGGTTGCAAATTTCCGTATCTGAAGCACCAGTCGTAATTTTTGTTTAAGTATAGAATCCCGGGCGGGATCACTAAGAATTTTGTCGATCGGAACTCTTGACCTCATAAGTCTGAAGTGCCCGTTGACGGCTTGTGTGATGTAACCGATGCCGGCACAGGTTGATAGTGTCGTCAATATGAACAGAAGGGTGGCAATAGAAATGATTACTATTCTCTTTTTCATAAAATCAACTAACCGGGTTCATAAATCAACAGATATATAAATAATTAACAGAATGAGTTAATAATGTCATCTGAAACAATGAAAAATTCAGAAGTGGCCTTTTTACTATTCAGACATAAGACCACCTCTCAGTCAAAATCGTATGAATATAAGAAAATAATCCGGTCTTATCTCAATCAGTTTTTTTGATACATCTTCCCGACTGCATTATTGAACGAGTCTTTGAATAGATTGTATGACCAGGTTGCTCCTGAGGTAGCATCTACTTTGGAGATGTCCTGACGCTGGAGCAGGGACTTGGGGTAGGAACAAATTCCTTTCCAGTCATTTCTGCACTGATTGATATATTCAGGATAGCCTGCAAAGTGTCTTTCATATTTTTCTGAGAAGTTCTCATGCTTGATGGAGTCCCTCACAACAAAGCTGACACTTACAATAAGACCTCTTTCTACTCTGATTCTGGTTATCCCGTAATATGGCTCCTGTGTGTAAACAGATCTTGAGATGCCGGTGTATACTCCATTTTTATAATGTGGCCGCGCATATAACAATGAAACCAATAAAATTGATACAATCACAATAAATGCTTTCCTGAACATAGCTTTCTTATTTAATAATCAGTGTTGTCATATAATAAGACGCACCAGAAGGCAAATACCCTAAAAGTCCTTATATTTGTCTTTAAGGGAATATTTGAATCTCGTAATCTGACTTTTTAGAAAATGAAACAATATCTGACTCTTCTACAACACATTATGACCAACGGAAACCTCAAGAGTGACCGTACGGGAACCGGAACAAAAAGTGTGTTCGGCTACCAGATGAGGTTTGATCTCGACGAGGGTTTTCCGGTGCTTACCACAAAAAAACTGCATCTGAAATCAATCATTCACGAGTTGTTATGGTTCCTGCAGGGTGATACAAATATCAAGTACCTTCATGACAATGGTGTAAGCATATGGGATGAGTGGGCCGGCCCGGACGGGGAGCTTGGTCCTGTTTACGGGCATCAGTGGCGCTCCTGGCCGGCCCCGGACGGAAAAAGCATCGACCAGATTTCCTTACTTATTGAGGGGATAAAAAAGAATCCCGATTCTCGCAGACATATTGTCTCAGCCTGGAATCCCGCAGAGATTGACAAGATGGCCCTGCCTCCATGCCACGCCCTGTTCCAGTTCTATGTTGCAGATGGTAAGTTAAGCTGCCAGTTGTACCAGAGAAGTGCCGATGTCTTTATCGGCGTTCCGTTCAATATTGCTTCATACGCACTGCTTACAATGATGGTGGCACAGGTGTGCGGGTTGCGGCCGGGGGAGTTCATACACTCTTTCGGTGATACACACATCTATACAAACCATTTTGAACAAGTGGAGCTGCAACTGACACGTACCCCCCGGCCGCTCCCTAAAATGATTATCAACCCGGATATAAAAGATATATTCGGTTTCAATTACGACGATTTCTCACTGGAGGGGTATGACCCATATCCCGGAATCAAGGCCCCTATTGCGGTCTGACCCATTTTACAGAACAGTCAGTAAACCAACAGAATATGAGACCTGAAAAACCAACCATCTCAATCATTGTAGCATTTGCCGACAACAGGGCAATCGGAAGGGATAACCGTTTGCTTTGGCATATTACCGAAGACCTGAGATACTTCAAGGGCATCACAGGAGGTCACACTATTATAATGGGCAGAAAAACATGGGAATCAATAGGAAGACCTCTTCCCAACAGAAGAAACATAGTTGTAAGCCGTTCTCTCGCAGAGAGTAAGATTCCCGGAGTAGAATTCTATTCCTCCTTTGAGGGTGCTGTAGCGGCTGCCTCAATTCCCAAAGATCCCGGACAACATGACAATTCTAAAGAAGAGATATTCGTCATTGGTGGCGGGGAGATATACCGAGAGGCAATACCTGTCGCCCAAAAGATTTATGCTACATTGGTTCACACAACCATAGAGGATGCCGACACCTTTTTCCCTAAAATAAATCTTTCTGAATGGAATGAGATTCACAGGGAGTCATTTCAGCGTGGAGAAAAATTTGAATACCCGTTTGAATTTATTGTTGTCGAGCGAAAAAGGTAAGTAATTATTCTTCCTTTTTAAACAAAATTCTCTCTTGTCTGTTATTTCTATAAACAAGAGATTTATGAAAAATATAATATCACTACTGATTCTTATAGCTGTACCATTATTGGCATCAGCTCAGAACAATAACGGACTATCTAACAATAAAAAATGTATATCAATGAAAGCAATAAACACACTCGAATTTCCACAACTTCCATATTCAACAGACGCACTTGAACCATTCATCGACCAGCAGACAGTCGAAATTCACTATGGGAAGCACCAGAAGGCATACTTTGACAATTTCCTTGCAGCAGTCAAGGGAACAGATGCAGAGAAGCTGACAATCCTGGAGGTATTCAAGAACATAAGCAAGTATCCTGCAGCTGTCAAGAACAACGGAGGCGGATTTTACAATCACGTAATCTACTGGGAGAGCATTAAGCCAAACAGTGGTAAGCCATCGGCAAAACTAGCAGAGGCAATCAACAAAAAGTTCGGCTCAATGGATGAACTGAAAAAGCAGTTTACCGATGCCGGCAAGACTCGTTTTGGAAGCGGGTGGGCCTGGCTGAGCGTTGATGATAAAGGTGAGCTTTTTGTCTCCTCAACAGCTAACCAGGAGAGCCCTCTGATGGATGTAGCCGAGAAGCAGGGAACACCGATTCTTGCAATGGATGTGTGGGAACACGCTTACTATCTCAAGTATCAGAACAGACGTCCTGACTACATTGAATCATTCTGGCAGATTATCAACTGGGATGTTGTATCAGGAAAGTACGAGGCTATTGTTAAATAGTACAAGAGACTTGTTGAAACAAACAGAATAAATGGCATATCAATACCTTCGTAAAAACTTGATGAAAGATTAAAATCATATAGTTAGGTAATATAGTCTTAGTCAGTTTTACGAAGTTTTGATTGTCATTATTTTATAAGATCCTTGATAATATCAGCGGCAGATTCCTCTTTGGAAACCATAGATGCAACCTGCCCTATTTCAAGTTCTCCCTCAGAAAGGTCGCCTTCGAAGATTCCCTTCTTAGCGCGGCCTTTGCCTAATATTTCGCGCAGCTCATCTTCTGATGCGCCCCTGTTTTCAGCACTCTCTACAGCTCTTGAAAAATCGTTGTCCACAAGTCTTGCGGGAGCCAGTTTCTTTAGAAGCAGCTTAGTCCCACCCTCCTTCAAACCTCTGCACCTCTCTTTGAACAGAGGATGTGCTGAACTTTCCGTACACAGAGCAAAGCGAGTGCCTATCTGTACACCTTCGGCTCCTAACACAAAGGCTGCCTCATAACTCTGACGGGAAGCAACACCTCCGGCCGCGATTAATGGTATATCTATGACCTGCCTCACATTCGGAATCAGACAGAAAGTAGTTGTCTCCTCACGACCATTATGACCCCCGGCTTCAAAGCCCTCTGCAACAACAGCATCCACACCTGCTTCCTGACATTTGACAGCAAAAGCTGCACTTGAAACCACATGAGCAACCTTAATTCCGTGTTCTTTCAGGAAGGGAGTCCATTTCTTGGGAGAGCCGGCCGATGTGAATACAATAGGGACTCTCTCTTCGACAATAATCCCCATTATATCCTCAATCTGCGGATAAAGCAGCGGGACATTCACCCCGAAAGGCTTGTCTGTCGCAGCCCTGCAACTTTTAATGTGGTGTCTGAGATTGTCCGGATGCATAGATCCGGCACCAATAAGACCCAATCCCCCGGCATTGCTCACTGCGGCGGCAAGACGCCAGCCGCTGCACCACACCATTCCACCCTGAATTATCGGATACTCTATTCCAAAAAGCTTACATACCCTGTTTTCCATCACCTTTGTCCTTTAACTGAATGTGGCAAATATAGGTAAAAGCCAACATTTTTTTATCTTTGTTTAAACTTAAGACTTATTTTATGACAAACTCAAAAAGAGACGGCTTCGGAAGCCGTTTCGGTGTTCTGGTTGCTGTAGCCGGATCGGCCATAGGCTTGGGAAATCTTTGGCGCTTTCCCTATCTGGTCGGGAACAACGGAGGGGCTGCATTCATTGTTGTTTATATCACGGTGGCAATTGTGTTGTGCCTTCCTATAATGATATCAGAATTTATAATCGGAAGGCGAACCCAATCCAATGCAATAGGTGCCATTAAAAAGCTTGCACCGAAATCAGGCTGGCTTTCGATAGGTGTTATAAGTGTGGCAACAGCCTTTATGATATCGTGTTTTTATTCGGTTGTAGGCGGATGGACTCTTGAATATATAGTCAAATCCTTCTCATCGGGATTTCTTGTAAACGACAGCGGAACCCTGACAAAAACATTCTCAAACTTCACAACATCCCCGGTAAGGCCGGCCGTTATGATGCTTATATATTTGGCTATTAACGCATTTATCGTCTCTGCCGGAATAAAGAACGGAATTGAAAAGTATGCAAAGATTCTTATGCCGGCTCTCTTTGTCCTAATAATAATCCTTGCAATCAGGTCCCTGACTCTTCCCGGAGCACAGGCCGGCCTTAGCTTCCTCTTCAATCCGGACTTTTCGAAACTTACAGCCGGCAGTGTTCTGGCAGCTCTGGGTCAGGCATTTTTCTCCCTTAGTGTAGGAATGGGATGCATTATCACATACGGCTCATATGTAGATAAAAAAGAGAATCTGATGCATATCTCGCTTACAACAGCAATTGCCGATACAACTTTTGCAATATTGGCCGGCCTGGCAATTATTCCTGCAGTATTCGCTTTTGGGATATCCCCGGGAGAGGGACCGGGACTAGTTTTCATTACCCTGCCTAAGATTTTTGCCCAAATGCCGTTCGGACATGTGATATCGTTTGCTTTCTTTGTCATTTTACTTGTAGCAGCCATAACCTCGTCAATATCTCTTCTGGAGGTTGTAGTCGCATATTTTGTCGAAGAGTTGAAAATGAGCCGCAGAGTAGCGACACTCATTACTTTTTCTGTTATTGGCCTTTTTGGTGTACTATGTTCACTCTCTCTTGGAGAGCTGAAGGAGATGACACTTTTCGGCAAAAACATGTTTGATCTCTTTGACTACACTACATCAAATATAATGTTGCCTGTAGGAGGATTACTGATTGTCCTATTTGTGGGATGGAAAATAAGACGCGAGGATGTACGGGACGAACTGTTCAATGGTGGAGCAATCCCATTTAAGAGAACCCTGTTCAACTGGATTATGATAGGGATAAAATTCCTGGCTCCGATAGCAATTGCGTTTATTTTACTGAATGGAATCGGGCTTATCAAACTTTTTTAAGTGTAAAGTGAGCGCTCCACATAATTTTATATTCCACTTATTTTATGATACTTATAAGTCCAAAAAGCGAAACTTGGCGTTCCCGGATTTTAAAAATAATTCAAACTTTGCGATTATATGTAATTTAGCTAAACCGAAACCTAAACTTTACATGAAAAGATACATTTTTAGAACAACCCTCCTTTTATTGGTTGCAGCCAATATATACTCCTGCAAGTCCGACAAGAGGAATAACGGACCGGTTACAATAGACGTTGAGGGAGCTGTGGGAAAATACACAGTCGGAAAACTCAGTGATTATTTACAGGATATCCGTTACATAAAGCTTGAGACTAATGACAGCTCCCTGCTCGGAGATATAAGCGACATCTATTATGAGTGCGGATTTTTATACATATCTGACGCTAATGACTGTTGTAAAATTTTTGATGATAAAGGAAAGTTTATCCGCTCAATCAAGAGAGTCGGCAGAGGGCCGGAAGAGTATTGTGAAATAAGGAACATTTCAGTCAACCCCTCAAATGGCAATCTGTTCATACTCACCGCTACAGGAGAGATTGTCGAATACAAGATAACCGGAGAGTTTGTCAGAAGATTTTCCTCTCCTGAAGGGTTGGGGGCCCCGTTCGGTTTTATGCCTCTCAATAGCGATACTTTTTTTATAAGCACATTTAAGTTTCAAAATGGCAATACACCTGAAAACTGTTATGCAATAATAGACGACAGCCTTAATGTCCTCTGCTCCGGGTCAGATCTGAACGGCTATGTGCTGAGTAGCGCAGGAAGTCCGGCTTCTGTTATAACAATAGATCCTTACAATATATATAGATACGGCACAGATTTCTACACATCACAGACCGGCAACGACACAATATTGCGTATTCAAATTGACAGTTCATATAAATTAACTCCACATATAATTTTCAATTTGGGAAAATACAAGGATGAGAGTGTAAGATCTGTAATGCCGGACAAGGCTTTCGAGAAAAAAGTGATAACAAAGTATTCCGTACTATTTGAGACAAAAGATAATATCTTCATAAAGTTTGATCTGAGAGCTCTCGCCCCTGAACCTTTTGAGAGAAGCACCGAAATGTCATTTCCCGGAAATGGTCCGGTCGAAATGAATACAACTGTTTGTGGAATATATGATAAGAAAAGGGAGCGGCTCTCTCTTTTGAAACAACCGGTAAAACGCAGATCCGGTTTGAAGGACGATATAAAGGGAGGCCCCGTGTTCTGGCCTGTGTTTTCAACATCAAGAGGTGAACTGATAACATATTATAATGCTGTCAGTCTTATAACAATGGCCGAAGAGGAGGGTGCAAATTATCCGGGCCTGTCCCAAATCATTGGTAATCTTGGAGAAAACGACAATCCGGTAATAGCCATTGCAAGATAATATTAATCAATCTTTTTTTGAATAATAGAGAAATATCCTGAAAATTAGGGCTGTACGGCATGTATTTTGAGGTGAGTGTTTTTCAGTTCTGCCCCGGGTAACCCTAAACATGTAATTCATCCATGCTATGAAAAAATCTGTTACCTTATTCCAGTGCGCCGTACTATTATTAAGTTCCTCATTGTTAATCTCCTGCCACTCCGAAAAGAGGGCGGCGGGTAACATTATCGACATCGCCGCCGCCATCAACGATGCCCGTGTCGTAAATCTCAGCGAGATAGCCGAGAGTATTACCTACATACCATTTGAGACGACCGACAGCTCGATTGTTACCGAACCATGGGGAAGACAATCATTCATCTACGAGAATGAAATATTTTACACACACAACCGTGGTCTATTCAAACTCTTTGATAAAAACGGGAAATTTCTCAGGTCATTCAACAAGACAGGAAGAGGCCCGAATGAGTTCTACGGAGGCTCATTTGATGCTATAGACCCTAAGAGCGGTAATATTATAGTTCAGACACTTTTCACATATTCTTTAATCGAATATTCGGACAAGGGGGATTTTGCAGGTAAAGTGCTTGCACCAGCAGATAGTCTTTTTAAATGTTGCAATCAAAATATGGCAAAAATCGGAGAAAACAGATATATAGCAGCTGCATTCAACTCTTGTAAAGACATGGGTGTCTGTGCCTATATTTTTGATTCATTGTCAAATGTGGTTGCTAAGGTCCCAACCCCAAAAATTGAGCTTCGTGATATTGAGGAGGATCAGATTATTATTTCCCAAAACGGCGGTTCAAAAATCAGTACCAATGTTGAAAAAAAGTCATTGAGACTCTATTTTTACATGTTCAAAAACCAACCCCGTATAAATATCTCTTCTTGCGGTTACATTCTCTCAATAAACGAGGACAACTCAGTTGACACACTCTATAAGATCAACCTCGGAGAGTATAGAATAACAAATGCAAACCGCGAAAAGGCAAAAGCCAAGGATGCAAAGTTTATTAATTTGTCTGACATGTTGTTAGAGACAGAAAATCAAATCATATTTAAAAGTGTAGATCTCCGTGGTCTTAACAATGATCCTATGATCTCTAGTGAAACCAAGCCAATGTATAAATGGTCACTAGTTATGTTTGACAAAAACAGCGGGAAGGTTACCATCATGCATATGCCCGAGAACAACAGCCAGGGATTTAAGGAAGATCTTAAAGGAGGCCCGGCTTTCTTGCCTAAATCTGTATCAAATGACGGCAAGAGATTACTCGGCTATATCAGTGCCATGGATTTGAAAATGTATGTTGAGGAACATGATTGTTCCGATGAGCTTGAGAAATTAGGCGCAGAGCTCGATGAGAGCGATAATCTTGTAGCTATCCTTGTAAAATTAAAAGAGAATAAAAAACAATCGCGATGAAAAGTCCTATAATTTTTATTATCAAGCATATAGCATACCTGATAATCGCAATAATGCTCATTTCTTGCAGCACGGCCAAAAAAAATGAAAACAGGGTAATCGACATTGCCGCTGCCCTTCCCGATGCGCGTGTCGCAAATCTCAGCGATATCGCTGAAGATATAACCTATATTCCGCTTCAGACAACCGAAAACGGTGTCGTGGGCGAGATGAACGGAGTATCCAAGCCTATGCTCTTTGAAAAAGAGATTTTCATTCTATTTGACAACAATAAGGTTTTCAAGCTCTTCGACAAAGAGGGAAAATTTAAAAAGACAATTGATCACAACGGCAGAGGACCGCAGGAGTACGCCTTTCCATTCAAGGCAGGATACAACTTCAACACAGGAAGGCTATTTGTTTCCGATGCCATGGGAGATGTATGTGAATATACTATTGATGGTGATTTTGTATACAGGGTTAAAGTCCCTGCAGAGGCAGGGACTAGTAGTATTGGCGGTGCATCATTTATCGCTGACGGCAACTACATTTGTTCGGTAAGTATAATGGACAATCTTGACGGCACATCTACGGCTAATAAAAGCATACTCGCCTATATATATGATAAAGACTCCAAAACTATAGGAAAAATCATGAACAGAGACACAACATCAACTAGCGGTAAGATAAGAAGGCAAAGTATGACGATTAATGGTAAAGTTCAGGAAGTAATAATGGTAAGCGCTAAGATGATGAATACATATCCGTTTCACGATAAAACCCGGGCTACTGTCACCGATGAGAATGTGATTTACAACCTTAACGAACAGTATCAACTAGACAGCCTCTATATTTTCAATCTCGGGGAATTTGCTCCCACTCCCGAGACACAGTCGCAAATGCTCAATTTTGACATAGAAGTAATAAACAACATCATGACAGGCCTTGAGAGTGACAATCAGATCTTTCTCTGGTTGAATCTCAGAGGTTTGTACAAAAAGTACATATCCCCTGTAACGACTGGGGCAGGAACATTGGCAACGACTTGGGCCTACGGATATTTCGACAAGAAAAAAGGTGAGACTGTAATCATGAAGGAGCCCCTGGAGGGTATGAAGGGTTTCAAGGATGACCTCAAGGGCGGCCCTCCTTTCTGGCCAAAATCAATAACAAGTGACGGAAAATATATGGTAGGATATATCGATGCAATAAAATTCATAACTTACGCTGAGGATAACGATTGTCCCGAAAATATCAAGAAGATGGCCGAAAACATTAATGAAAACGATAATCCGATAGCTATCCTGGTTAAACTCAAATAGTAAATTCAGATGGTAAGAATTGCCTTTTTAACACTTTTGACAATAATTTCCGTAAACGGATTTTCTCAGGAACAAAATCTCCGGCTAAATGAGCACCGGTTGAGGATGACTCTGGAAGAAGCAATCTCTACGGCAAGAGAGCAGTCTCCCGCAGCCATGATTGCAAAATACAACTTTCTTGCAGGATACTGGAGGTATAGGACATATAAGGCAAAATTCCTGCCATCACTCAATCTCAATGCATCACTGGGAAACTACAGCCGTTACCTTGCAAAATTGCAGGACGCAGAGACCGGAAAGTTCAATTATGTTGAAAACAATAATATGAGCAACAGCCTCTCTCTCTCTGTAGATCAAAACATCGGGCTGACGGGTGGAACACTCTCCCTGACCTCTTCGCTCAACAGACTGGACCAATTTGCCCCTTATGATAATTTAACATACAACTCGGCTCCTGTAAGTCTCGTCTATTCACAACCGATAAACGGGTACAACTCCTTCAGGTGGGAAAAGATGATAGAGCCGAAGCAGTATGAGCGGATTCAAAAAGTATATCTTGAAAGTATGGAGAGTATAAATATTGAGGCCGCAGAACGGTTTTTCTCAGTCCTCTCTGCTCAGAAAAATCTTGAAATGGCAGAGAAGAACTATGCCGCGACTCAGTTATCGGTCAGCATTGCCGAAAAGAGGTATGAAATCGGATCTATCACCAACAACGAGTTGCTGCAGCTAAAGATGAGCCTCTATAATGCACAGCTCGAAATCAACGACGGCAAGATGAATTTCGAATCCGAGATGCTCAAATTAAGGAGTTATCTCGGATATAACGAAAGTGTCATAATTGAGCTCATAATGCCCCAAATGGGACCCGAGATACAGCTCGACTATTCCGATGTTCTGGATCGTGCTCTCAGGAATTCATCAGCAAATCTCAGCAATGAACTTGACATGCTTGCGGCCAGGCAGGAGGTAGCTGAGGCCAAATCCAATGCAGGATTGAAGGCTAATCTCTTTGCACAGTTCGGTGTTAATCAAAAGGGAGAGAAACTTGCAGATACTTACAGAAACCCGATGGATCAGGAAATCGTAGGGTTAAGCCTCTCTCTGCCAATACTTGACTGGGGCCTTGGCCGAGGAAAGATCAAACTCGCCAAATCAAGGGAAGAGATAGCAAAAACCCAGATAGAACAGACTGAATCGGAATACCGCCAGGAGATATTAATCAAAGTTATGCAGTTCAACAACCAGAACATGCAATGCAGCATCTCCGCCCGCAATGACTCAATAGCGAAACTCAGGTATGACATTACCATGGAGCGTTTCAAGAACGGATCTATCTCTGTGACAGAGCTCAACACGGCTCAAACAGAGAAAGACAACGCAGTCAAGAGATATATCTCTGACCTGAACAACTATTGGAAATACTTCTACTCAATACGTAAAATATCTCTCTACGACTACTTCAACAAAAAAGAGATAGCCACAGATTTTAACCTTCTAACAGAAAACTAAACCACTATGAACAAAAAAGCAATATTTCTCCTGTCAATGCTAATGATTGCAGCCTGCTCCGGCAACAAGACAAAGGAAGAGGAGTCTGTAACGGATAAGGCTGACTATGTATCAGAAAAAAACATGGTGGACACAATGGTCCTGAGGAGGGTTAATTTCAACAAGCAGATTATCAGCAACGGAAAGCTAAAAGCGGTTACTAAGAGTGACCTGAAATTTCTCAACTCCGGTACAATATCAGAAATTCTTGTAAAGAATGGTGAAAGCATTAAGACCGGCACAGCCATTGCCCGCCTCGACCAAAAGGATGCGAAATATAAGCTTGAACAGGCCAAGCTATCCATGTCAAAGGCCGAACTTGAATTTTATGACCAACTGATAGGCTACGGATACTCAAAGGACACCTCGTCTGTTCCGTCTGATTTGCTGAAAACCATCAAGATCCGGTCAGGATACACCTCTGCTAAGGGTGATCTCAGGCAGGCAGAGGAGGCGCTCAGAAACACAACACTATACGCCCCTTTTTCCGGCAAGGTTGCAAATCTCACCGCAAAACCGCACGAAGCCTTTTCTGATATTGTATGTACCCTTATTGATGACACAAGGTTTGAAGTGGAATTCGGACTGCTTGAGTCAGAAGTTCCTTTTGTCAAAGTCGGAAACAGCATAAAAATCTGTACATACTCCGATCCTGAAAAGTTTTACTCGGGAACGGTGACTCAGATAAACCCACTTGTGAACGAAAAGGGCCAGATAAAGGTTCTGGCAATGGTAAACAACAATTCGGGGAAACTTATTGAGGGGATGAACACAAAGGTGATTGTCGAGAATCTTATCAAGGGAAAGCTTGTGGTACCAAAGAGTGCCGTTGTGATGAGGGATGACTTTGATGTTCTGTTCCGGCTTGATAAAAAGACTAACAAAGCAATGTGGACATATGTGACAATTGAGATGTCCAACACAGAATCACATGCCGTAACAGCAAATATCGACAAGAACGCTGATCTTAACGAGGGAGATATTATTATCACCTCCGGAAATCTCAACCTGGCTGACGGTTCAAATGTGGAAATAAAGAGAAAAAAGAATTAGGTTATGATTGGCAAACTCATTGAGCGTCCCATAGCAGTTACAATGTCGATTATAGCTGTTGTAGTACTGGGCCTGGTTGCCATATCCATGCTTCCCGTGTCATTGATGCCGGACGTTGAGATTCCACAGGTGACAGTCCAGATAAGTGCACCAGGATACTCTGCCCGTGAAGTTGACAATACTATTGTCAAGTCGCTCAGTCCTCAACTGATGCAGACACAGCATCTCAAAGAGTTGAGATGCGAGTCCAAAGACAACGGAGCAGATATTTTCATGGAATTTGACCACGGGACCGACATTGACTTTACATTTATTGAGGTAAATGAAAAAGTTGACAAGGCAATATCATCCATGCCGAAAGATATTGAGCGGCCAAAGGTCATCAAGGCTAACGCGACCGACATTCCCGCCTTTTTTATCAATATGACGGCCAAAGAGGATTACTCGGAGAAATTTCTTGAATTAAGCCGTTTTGCCTCGGAAGTTATATCCAAAAGACTGGAGCAGGTCCCGGAAATTGCACTCGTTGATATCAGCGGACTCTCCCTGCCGGAGATAATAATTACTCCGAAAAGCGAGAAGATGCATGCTCTCGGAATTACTGAAAAAAGGTTAAAGAACGCTATCTCAAACAGCAATCTTAAACTTGGAAACCTCTCAATAAAAGACGGACACTACAGATGGGACATCCGTTTTATTTCTGAAATACGGACACGTGAGGAGATTGAGAATATAGTACTCAATATAGACGGAAGAATATATAAATTCAAAGACCTTGCAACAGTTACCGAGCAGGCAAAAGAGGAGAGAGGACTGGTAAGAAGCGATGGTAAAAGGGCCATTTCTCTTGCAATTATCAAACAGTCCGATGCCAAGATGGATGATCTGAAAAAAGCTGTTAATAAATCTTTGTCGGAATTTGAAAAGGAGTATCCGGGCATAGATTTTAAGGTTACAAGAGATCAGACGGAACTTTTAACTTACTCTATCGGGAATCTTAAGAATAACCTCATCATAGGAGCAATACTCGCTTGTATCGTGCTCTTTCTCTTCATGAGGGATTTCCGCACTCCATGGCTTGTTACCATCACTATACCACTCTCCTTGATAGTGGCTTTACTCTTCTTTTTCCTTGTCGGAATCTCAATCAATATCATATCTCTTTCCGGACTGATTCTGGGTATTGGTATGATGGTGGACAACTCAATAATTGTTATTGACAATATAACGCAACTGCGTGAAAGGGGATTTTCCCTGAAAGAGGCTGTTGTCAAGGGTGTCAATGAGGTCTTCTCTGCTATGTTGAGCTCTGTTCTTACAACCTGTTCGGTGTTCATCCCGCTGGTCTTTCTGAGCGGTATAGCCGGAGCCCTTTTTTACGATCAGGCTCTCGGGGTATCGATAGGATTACTCTCCTCTCTTGTTGTGGCAGTTCTTGTGATACCTGTATATTACTACCAGTTATATAAGAAGAAAGGGGAGTCCAAAGAGAATAAGATCTTAGGGAAACTGCGCCTGATAGACATTGTGGCTCTCTACGAAAAAGGGCTTAAATGGACATTCCGTCATCAAAGAGTTGCCTGGGTTTTATTCCTCTCAACAATACCAGGCGCATATTTAATTTTCAATGTTATAGACAAGACCAAACTTCCTCCTGTCACTCATGATGATATAATGATCTCTATAGACTGGAATATTCCGATAACAACCGAAGAGAGTGACAGACGAACCCTCGAAGTCCTCCAGGTCGCAGGAAATAATGTTGTTCAAAGCAGCTCTTTTGTAGGAAACCAGCAATTTCTACTCTCACACACACCGGATCTGGGACAGACCGAGGTGTTACTTTACCTGAAGGCCGATAAACCATCAAGTCTGCCGGACATAGAAAAAAGTGTCACCGATTTTCTCAAGGAGAGATACCCGGATGCAGCATATCGCATTTCACAGACAGATAATATTTTCAACCTTGTCTTTTCAGACAAGGATTACAATCTCACTGCAAGAATCATGGCTAAAGAGGGAGGTGCTCCCGATCCGGATAAACTGAATAACTTCCTGTCAAAAATATCGGACACTCTGCCCTCTCTGTATATGGAGCCTGTGCTTTGGCAGGAACAGATAATGTTTGTGACAGATCCGGAGATGTTGTCATTATATAAGATAACATACGGCGATGTGTACGACGCCCTGAAGACAGCAACAATGGAGAATACTGTTTTCGCGATAAATGAGGGCAGCTATTCTGTGCCCGTGACCGTTGGGGATGCATCAGACCTGACTGCAGATCTGCTTATGACAACCGTCATCAATGAAGATGGAACAGAGATTCCTCTCTCAGTTGTGATGCACGAGACCCGTGTAAGAGACCTCAAGAGCATTACCTCCGGAACCTTAGGTGACTACTATCCCCTGAACCTCACAATACCGGACAAGGATGTCAAAGAGTCCATAAGTACAATAAAAAGGGTTGCAAACCATGATAAAGATTTCGATGTAACATTCTCCGGCAGCTATTTCTCGAACAGGGAGATGATAGGGGAACTCGCCATAATCCTCACTGTTTCTCTTCTTTTGCTCTTCTTTATACTTGCCGCCCAATTCGAGTCTCTTATACAGCCACTCATAATACTATCCGAAATTGTAGTGGATGTATTTGCAGCAATGTTGTTGCTTTGGGTGTGCGGCTCAGGTATAAACCTTATGTCAATGATCGGGTTGGTTGTAATGTCCGGCATAATTATCAACGACTCCATTCTCAAGGTTGACACAATCAACAGGTTGAGAAAGGATGGTTACTCACTTCTCAGGGCGATTATGACCGGGGGCTCAAGAAGGCTAAAACCGATTATCATGACAAGTTTGACAACCATTCTCGCAATTGCGCCATTCCTGGTGCGCGGAGACATCGGATCAGACCTTCAGTACCCGCTCTCTCTCGCACTTATAGGAGGAATGGTGATGGGAACCATTGTCAGCGTCTTCTTCATCCCGGTTTTCTATTACAACATTTATAACAAGCGTAAAGGATGAAACTCTCCTCATTCTCTGTGATACTTGTATTTGTTGTTCTTGTGATAGTCGGAGCAGGGATAACCCCTTTGCTGAGCATCCAGTACACCCCCACATACGAGCAGAAGGAGATATCTATCAGCTACAACTGGACCGGAGCTTCAGCGAGGGTTATTGAGTCAGAGGTTACCTCAAAGTTGGAGGGGGTGATATCCTCCATATCCGGCATCAAGCAGGTGAGTTCAGTTTCCGGCAAGGAGAGAGGGAGCATCTCAATAACACTGAAGCCAAAGACAGACATAAATGCTGTCCGTTTTGAAATCGCATCTCAGATAAGGAGAATATACCCGAAGCTTCCCGAAGGTGTAACCTATCCGCTGTTTTCCGCTTCCTATAACGGAGAAAACACAAGTTCTGTTTTATTTTACACTATAAATGCAGGAATTCCCACCAATCAGATAGAAGAGTATGCAAAGGAACACATTGTAAAACAATTGTCACTTATTGACGGAATTGCCGAACTAAACCTCTCAGGCGCCACACCTTACTTCATAGAGGTCTCTTTTAATCCTGACTATTTGAGAAAAATAGGGGTAACACCCGAAGACATTACAAGTGCCATTAGCACATACGCCGGCTCAGACGATGTCATCGGCAGTATAGAGAGCAAGGCTATAATACTTACCACCTCTTCAAAAGGTAGCAAATTCGGGCAAATACCGATCAAGAATGTTGACGGCCGGATTATAAGACTTGATGATATCACCAAAACGGTTTACAAGGAGAGAGAACCCTCCTACTACAATCGTATAAACGGTTTAAATACAATAAACCTCTCAATTGTACCAGAAAAGGGTGTAAACACCATTGACCTCTGCAATACTGTGAAAACCCGGATGAAAGAGCTGGAAAAAGAGTTCCCGGACAAGTTTTCTGCCACTCTCTCTTATGATGTTTCGGAAGAGCTTAAGGCCGAACTGAATAAGATATTGAGAAGGACTATTCTCTCTTTCCTTTTTCTGCTTGCATTCGTATTTATGGCAACCCGGAGTCTGCGCTATCTCTCCATCATCATTATCACACTCATTGCAAACATATTCATTGCATTTATCTTCTACTATCTGTTCAAACTTCAGATACACATATACTCGCTGGCCGGAATAACGGTCTCTCTGGGAATGATTATAGACTCCAGCATTATTATGATCTCCCATTACGGCTATTTCCGGGACAGAAAGGCGTTTCTGGCAATTCTGGGAGCACTGCTTACCACAATAGGTGCGCTGGCAGTAATCTTCTTCCTGCCGGAGAAAGACAAAGTGAACTTAGTGGAGTTCTCGGCCGTAATAATAATAAATCTGACAGTATCCCTGATTATATCACTGATACTTGTACCGGCGCTTGTAGACAAACTTCCGGTAGGCGGTGTCAGGTCTTCACAAAACTCCTCCTCGTTAAGACGGACTGTAAAGTTTAACAACTTTTACAAACGATATATTTCATTCGGCAGGGGTCACCGGTGGATCTTCATTCTGCTGCTGATCTTCGGGTTCGGCCTTCCTTTACACTATCTCCCCTCAAAAATTGAAAAGGAGGAGAGTTTTTGGGATAAAGCCTACAACAAGACAATCGGCAGCTCACTCTATCAAAATGATTTAAAAAATATTGCAGAGAAAATCTTTGGGGGAACTCTCCGGCTTTTCTCACAAAATGTAAAGACATACGGCTACGGAAGAGAGCCTGCAAAAAAATCCATATCTATACAAGCCGGACTGCCGGACGGGTGTACGACCAAACAGTTGAACGACATTGTGGTGAATATGGAAAACTTCCTTACAAAGTTTCCTCAGATAAAAATGTTCAACACTACTATTAGTTCATATAAAAATGCCTCAATAGAGGTCACTTTCAAGAAAGAGTATGAGAATAGTGAGTTTCCGCTGTTTCTAAAGCAAGAGGTAATTGCAAAGGCGATAGATTTTGGAGGGGCTACATGGGCAGTGTACGGGATAGACGAAAACGGGTTCAATAACTATGTGGGTTCAGGCTCTTTTGGTTCCAACAGCATTATTATAACAGGTTATAATTATGATCAGCTTTATTCATACTGCCAGAACGCAGTCAAAAACATCTCTGAGAACCAAAGGGTAAGCAAGCCTGAAATCAGCGGGAACCGGCGTTATGGCGAGAAGAGTGCCAGAAATGAGTATTTCATTGATTACAACTACAACACTATGGCTGTGCTCGGGATGACTCCCGCCGATGTATATATGGCCCTGCAAGACCAGCTATTCAATCAAAGTGCAGCATCGTTGGTTGTTGGTGACGAAAAGGTTCCTGTAAAAGTGGTCTCCTCGAACCTGAATAAGTTTGATGTGTGGAATCTGTATAATGAACACCTTTCAATAGTGAATGAACAGGAGGTGAAGTTTTCAGAAATAGGTAAGATTGAGATGAGAAAGAGCGGTAACGACATTTACAAGGAGAATCAGCAATACAGGCTGGTCGTTTCGTACGATTTTATAGGTTCGTATGAACTTTCATCCAGAGTAAAGAAGCGAGAGATAAAGAGATTGAACGAAGAGGTTTTGCCTATCGGTTATAAAGCCGAAACCGAGGATTATGACTGGAATTTTTCAAAAAGTAAGCTTTTCCTGCTTCTCTTTCTTGTTATTGCAATAATTTATTTCATCTGCTCCATTCTCTTTGAGTCCCTCTTACAACCACTCCTGATAATACTGATGATTCCGCTCTCCTTGATAGGACTTTTCCTTACGTTTTATTTTACAGGATACACATTCGACCAGGGTGGCTTTGCGGCCATGATAATGCTTTGCGGAATATCCGTCAATGCAGGGATATACATTATAAATCAATACAATATACTTAAAAGGCCCAAAGGAGCGGCATCTCTCAGCATACGCAAACCTCTGGACCTTTATATTAAAGCCTATAATTACAAGATTATCCCAATTTTGTTAACCATAATCTCTACTGTTCTCGGCCTGCTGCCATTCCTGTTCGACGGAAAAGACGAGCAGTTCTGGTTTTCATTTGCAGTAGGGACTATGGGAGGCCTCATCTTCTCTATTATCGGCATTGTTTTCTTCCTGCCTGTGTGGAGAAAGATATAATCAAATTACTTTTTACACTTATCAATATAGCTGATCATTTTTTTGGCCTGAGCTCCGGTAAAACTGATCATCTTCGAATACTCCTCATATTTGTGCGGAATAAACTCGAAAAGCTGAAAAGCAGCGAATTGTTTATCGGCAGAAAAGATGTAGTCTATTCTTGCACTACCTGTTGAAGTGAATTTTATTACTCTCGGCTCCTCCTGTTCCTTACCTTCCAACAAAGTCTGCAAGAAAGGAAGCTCCTCCTTGTCCAGATAGAATGATTCTGTCTTCACAAAACTGCCCGAAGGCTTATAAACATTAGCCTTTGATTTTAGAAAAAACAGCAGTACGGCTATGATAAGCAAAATGCTTGCAATACCGAACCATGACAGGACAAGTGATACAATTCCTGCAACAGCAATGGCAGCTGTTATAATAAGACTTTTTGAGTCAAAAACCTTTACAATTTCCGGATGTGATATATTTGTGTTCATAATATGTGTTTTTATTGAATTATTGTTTTTTAATGCATACGCAATCCCTGCCCCGTCAAAACGAGACAGAAGAGTTAAAATCCGATAAAAACACTAAATGACTATCTTCCGCAGACCATAAATGAAAAATGAGCAGGCCGGGGTATAAATAGAATTAATCAATTCAAGAAACTGCTGCTCAATCCTGCCATTGAACTTCCCGATATGTCGCTCTCTGAAGAGTGAGTATCCAAGAACCTTCTGGTGAAAGTTTGCTATGCAAGGATTTGCTGCGAAACCTCCCGGAGAAGTCACTACGGGAGCCGTTGTCTCTGACAAAACCTGCCGCACTCCGGACTGACCGATAACAGGAGAGTATGTACAGACATTTTCCTGGACAGGGCTTAAGGGTTGAGCCATCAAGGCACTCTTTCTCTCAAGTGTTGCCATTGTTAGAAAAAGTGTCAGGCACAATAACCCGAATACACTTAAATAATCCCTTATTACCCTTAACATTTTATTGTTTACGACCCTTTATCTCAAAAAATATTCCAAGAACTAAAAGCAATATAAGCAAGCCGGATGCCATACTTGAATATTTAGCCCCTTTAACTATGGATTCAGGCATGTAACTGAACTCAATCTCATGTTCTCCCGCCGGCAATCTCAAGGCCCTGAGAACATAATTGGCACGTAGTATTTCTGCCTGTTGCCCGTCAATTTTGGCACTCCATCCGGCAGGATAATATACCTCACTGAAAACAGCCAAACCCTCTTTGGCGGATCTGCTTTTATATGTCAACCTGTTAGGAGAATATGAGGTAAGGGTTATTTCATTTCCAAGATCACTCTGTTCCGCCATTTCTGCGGCAGGAGACTCCTCCGCCGAAGTAAATGTAAGTCCGGATAACTTCTCCTTGAAACTCTCCTCTACCACGGCAGCTCTCTTCAGGTCAACCTGGCCAAGCATAGAAATCTCTCCTTCGGCACCTTTTGCCCATACGAGTGTATCAGCAAACCACGCATTACCCATTGCTCCGCTGTTGCGAAGAGGAGGATTTCCTCCATTGACAACAATATAACGAGTATTAAGCATATTGAGAACCATATAGTTGCCAAGTTTTGACTCAGCCTCTGCTATAGTTGTAGAGCCCTTTATGTCATTGCCGATTTTCTGTATTTCAGGAATTATATAATAATCAATCAGATCCTGATATCTCTGCAGTTTTGCCGGGCTGTAACCCCCGATTGTCTTATGGTGATAACTTACATGAGCATCGTTGAAAGTGTTTACACTTAAATCAAGAACCCTGTAATCAGGATCCTTGTCTTGAAGAATCAGCTCATCTACGGGTCTTTTTGCATATTGATCCTTGAACTGGGTATTTGACACAAAATGCGAGTCGTTAAGGTAGCGTTTATCGACAGCCCACAAATCCACCATCACCAATAGTCCGAGAATGACATATAAATATGACCTCTTCAGTTTGTTGATAATTGTTAGCCACAATGCTCCGGCGGCCAGTACTATAAAGGCAAAGGATCTGAACGCATCGGCACTTAGAAGTGACATCCTGTCCTGGATGAGAGAGCTTCTCAGCTGTTCGGGAAGCTGGCCGTCCGATGCAGAAACGAAATCGCCTGCAAGCGAAGGCATTAAAGCAAGCAATAGTGAGAATCCCGCTGTTATTACAAGCGAAACAACTATCCCCTGTTTTACCTTCTTCTGATCATACTCCCCTTTCAACAGCCTGTCAACAGTAACAAACGCAAGAAGAGGGACAAGAACCTGCAATATTACAAGTATCATTGACACTGTGCGGAATTTGTTATACAGAGGGGCATACTTGAAGAAAAGCTCTGTGAAGAAGAGAAAATGGGAGCCCCACGAGAGTAGAACAGCAACAAGTGAAACTCCGGCAATCCACCATTTCATGGATCCGGGAACCAGCATCAGTCCCAGTATGAAGAGGAATATCGATATGGCACCGATATACATCGGGCCTGCAGTAAAAGGCTGTGGACCCCAATAGAGCGGCATCTGTTTTATAGCATTGTCTGCATCCTGATAACCTGCATTCTTGAATACCTTATAAGTCTCCGAACTCTTGGACAACTCACCCGCAGAGGAGCCTCCGTTATAGTTTGGAATCATCAGGTTCGGCAACTCCTGCGGACTGTATGACCACTGTGTGGCGTATGTTATGTCCAGCCCTCCGTTTTTCTCTCCTTGTTTATTGGAATTAAGTTCAGAGCCGCCGCGCATCGTATATTTTGAGTACTCGTATGTCGGCCAGAGATGGTTGATGTTAGTTGCAATACCAAGCAAACCTGCAACAAGAAGGAAACAGGATGTTCTGAAGAACTTCATAAAGCTCTTCTCTTTTATCGAATTGTAAAACAATGCTATCACATAACCAATTATAATGATAGCAAGGTAATATGTTATCTGAGGATGGTTCGCCTTTATCTGGAAACTGAGGGCAAAGGCAAACAAAATTGCTCCCAGAATTGGTTTTTTCCTGTAAGCGTACGCGACTGCAGCTATAACCCAAGGCATAAAGGCAATCGCAACCATTTTTGAATTGTGCCCCACCTGGATTATCTGTGGATTGTATGCACAAAGCGTTACTGCAATGGCTCCTATCAACGACAGCCAGATATTCACACCAAAGGCAAGGAACATTAGAAAAGCTCCCACCATACTTATCAGAAGATAACTTGGCGGTCTGACTCCAACAAAAAACATTTTGTAGAGATAATCCGTAAAGTCACCTTTATAAACGACAGAAATTGAAGTTGCCGGCATTCCCGAGAACATAGAGTTGGTCCAGAGTGCCGGGTCTTTGTCCGGATTGGCCTCGTTATACTGAATTATCTCGTTTGCCATACCTCTCCATGAGGCGATGTCTGACTGGTTGACAACCTTTCCGCTGAAGACTTGCGGGGTGAAAAAATATGCCAATACCGCGAATGATGCAACAGCTATCAGATAAGGTATGTACTGCTTAAAATTCTTCATCTTTTCAATTTTAGATTATCTCATCAAGCAAAGAGGACATTCTCCTGCAAAGTCCCTCTCTTGAGTAGTTTTCAATTTTTCCCGAAGGTATATATATTTCTCCTTTCTTGTACAACTCATACTGCTTCTCAATCCACCCCCTTGCCCCGGCATAATCGGAATAATCAAACATAGCTCCGGCTTCACACTCCCTCAATGCTACATCCATATCACCCCCTATTGGGCCAAAACTCAAAATCGGCCGTCGTGCAGCAAGATATTCGAAAAACTTACCGGTAAGGATACCTTTGGCTTCAGGCTCCTGCCCTCCGGCCAATAGTAACACCCTGGCCCTTTGTTGCCATTTAACCACCTCATTATGTGGCATATAATCCATATTAATCAAGCTGTTGTCAAGAGTATTTGAAGATATCTCCTGCCATACAGAACTGTCTGTGTGGCCTATGATTCTTATTGCAAGGTTCTCCCTGAATCCGGGAATATCCCGGACCATTTCACCGAGAATCTTCCATAATACAGATGGATTTCTGTCTTTAACAAAAAGACCTGTGTAGGTTATCGTAAACTTCTCTTCAACCTCCTCCCTGAGATGTTCAAAATCGGAAGCATCATAACCATTTGTGATAACCTCTATTCTTTTCGGTCCGAGTTCAAGAAACTCATCCCTCATAAGATTGGTTACAACCACAACTGCATCTGCACTCCTGACCACATTTCTCTCCATACGTTTATGCAGAAGGGTTGTCAGAAAAGTGTTATTCATGTATTTGAATGTATACATCTTTGTCCATGGATCCCTGAAATCGGCAATCCAACGGATGTTCCTTCTCTTTGCCACAGCTTTGGCAATCATATGCATAGAGTGCGGAGGACCTGTACTGATAATTGCATCTACAGGATTTTCGGCAAGGTATCTGTTGAGAAACCTTATCGATGGTCTGATCCAGAAACACTTCGGGTCAGGGATGAATACATTGCTCCTGATAAAGAGAGATAGTTTCTCGGTAAACTTCCCTTTCCCCCCTTTTGCCTCCCGGGCGATAAAGCCGGGCTTGATGCTCTCCCCTCTCTTTCCGGTCAGGATCTTATAAAGATTGTAGGGCTCGAGAATCTTTTTCCTGATTATTGTAGTTCCGGAAGGAATCTCTGAAAGCAGTCCGGGATCCTGTGCCATATATTCGGGATTTTCCGGTGTGTAGACAATCGGTTCATATCCGAACTTTCTGAAATACTTGACAAATTTCAGCCACCGCTGTACACCCGAACCTCCCGCCGGAGGCCAGTAATAGGATATTATCAGGATCTTTTTCAAAGCAGATTATTTAGCTATAAAGATATTGTATAGAGCATTGATAACATCTCTCTGAATTACTGTAAAACCGTTCTTGTAAACCGGAGGGCAACCGTTAGTAATCATGACGATTCCGAATTTTTTCTCCGGGTTGAAGAACATTGCGCTGTAAACGCCGTAGGCAGAACCTGTATGACCGGTCATTACCTCACCCTCAATCAGGTTGGTGGCTTTCTCGAGAGCCATACCGTAACCTATATTCTCATTTACTTTCACAATCGGAGTCTGCATCATTTTTGAGCTCTTCTCCGATATTATCCTGGTCTTTCCGGACTTGCCGTAATTCATGTGCATAATCATATAGCGGGCAAGATCGCGGGCTGATATCTTTATGCCACCTGTAGGTGAGAACAACGGTGTGCTGTAACCCATCACATAGCCGTTTTGTATATCCTCCGCCCTGCTTCTGTATGCTGCCGGTTGCGGTCCCCATACACCATTGTCGTCATTTCCGTAAAGAGTTACGAATCTGGATGCATCAAGAGAGTCTACATTATATCCGGCATACAGTCCCAAAGGTTTGATGACATTGTCTCTTACATAATTATCAAACCGCACGCCCGAAACCTTCTCAACAATTGTTCCTATAATATTATAGCCCAGATTGCAGTACTCGTACTGAGTACCCGGGGCATAGTCGTGATATGCCTTTACATAGTTTTCTCCCTTATCAGGATTAACAACATCAAGCGAGAAATATCCGGCTGCATCCTGAAGGCTTGAAGTATGCGAAAGAAGCATCTTAACTGTAATGGGTATCTCCGGAAACTTCGGGTTACGAACCCTGAATCCAATAAGATCACTCACATCCTGGTCCGGATTAACCAGCCCCTTATCGACAAGGGTCATCAATGCGGTTGTTGTAAAGGACTTGGATATCGATGCGATTCTGAAAATATCGCTCTCCTTCAGATCGGTATTGTTTTCAATACTCTTTTTTCCAAAAGATTGCGTGTATATGATTTTTCCATTTTTAACAACGGCAACAGCAAGGCCGGTTGCGTTGTTATCTTTCATAATCTGCTGTAACTGAGCAGAAGCCATGCTCTCCTTTTTCTCCTTGCCAAATGCGGCAGATGAGATTGTCAGAGCGATCAGAAGTGACGGAATAATTTTCATTTTATGATTTTTTTGAGGGAAATTATACAAAGATAATATCTATTTTTGTAAGGATGAACGAGGATAAAAAAATAGTAGAGACCCCATTAATGAAGCAATACTTCTCCGTGAAATCCAAATATCCGGAGGCGATTCTTCTTTTCAGAGTGGGGGACTTTTATGAGACATTCGGAGAGGATGCAATTACAGCATCCAAAGTGCTTGGGATAGTGCTCACCAAAAGGGCCAATGGTTCTGCACAACATGTTGAGCTTGCGGGCTTTCCGCATCATGCGATAGATACATATCTTCCTAAGTTGGTAAGGGCCGGACATAAGGTTGCGATATGCGACCAGCTGGAAGATCCGAAACTGACAAAGAAGATTGTAAAACGGGGAATCACAGAACTGGTGACACCGGGTGTGGCATATAACGATCAGTTGCTCTCTCACAAGGAGAATAACTACCTCGCAGCTGTATATTTCGAGAACGACAAGGCAGGAGTTGCCTTTCTCGATATATCGACCGGCAGTTACAAAGTAGCCTCGGGCCCGCTGCCATATATAGAACTGCTTCTTGCCAGCTTGGCTCCCAAGGAGATTCTGATGCAGAAAAGCTATCAGCGGGGATTTGAAGAGCGTTTCGGAAAGGAGATCTATGTCTCCACTATGGACGAATGGGCCTTCGTAACAGACTCGGCTTACGAGAAGCTTCAAAACCACTTCGGAGTCAAGACTCTGAAGGGTTTTGGTATAGACAAGCTTCCCCTGGCCGTAACTGCTGCGGGTGCAATCCTATATTATCTGGAGCTGACAAGGCATGAGGGTCTTAGCCATATCTGCTCTATTTCCAGAATCGATGAGGGCGAGTTTGTATGGATAGACCGGTTTACATTCCGTAATCTTGAAGTTTTTAACAGCGCTGCAGAAAATGGATCTTCCCTGATCGATGTCGTTGACAGGACAAGCTCCCCTATGGGGGCAAGATTGCTCAGAAACTGGCTCTCTATGCCTGTTAAGAGCGCAGAAGAGATTAACCACAGGCATAACATAGTTGAGAAGTTTATAACTGAAAGTGAAAGCAGGGAGAAAACAAGAGCACTGCTAAGGGAGATTGGGGATCAGGAGAGAATAATCTCAAAGGCAGCAGCCGGAAAAGTGACCCCGAGAGAGGTCGTTCAACTCCGCAGAGGGTTGGAACACACCGGCCCTTTAAAAGATATTTTAAATCATCTTGGGATAGATGAGCTCACAATTATCTCTTCAGAGATTGACCTTTGCGAGGAACTTCTCGAAAAACTCCGCAAGGAGCTGCTTCCGGAACCTGCAGGACAGATTGGCAAGGGAGACGTAATTGCAGACGGGATAAGCGATGAGCTTGATTCTCTTAGAAATATTGCACGTCACGGAAAGGAGATATTAGAGAGGATTCAGGAACGGGAGATTGAGAGAACCGGCATCTCTTCGTTAAAAATCAGCTACAACAATGTATTCGGCTACTATCTCGAAGTCCGGAATACACACAAGGACAAAGTCCCGCCAGAGTGGATACGCAAACAGACCCTTGTCAGCGCAGAGAGGTACATCACACAGGAACTCAAGGAGTACGAGGAGAAGATTTTAGGAGCGGAGGAGAAAATCCTGAATCTGGAAAGTTCTCTTTTTATGGGAATTATCGAGCAAATAAGGAGAAGCATCCCTGCGATGCAGAAAAATGCTGCCCTTATTGCAAAGATTGATGTTTTGGCCGGTTTTGCGGAGCTTGCCCGAAACAATAAATACCACAGGCCTCAGGTAACACTCGATAATAAAATTACTATCAGGAACGGAAGGCATCCCGTGATTGAGACACTAATGTCCCCGGGAGAAGAGTATATACCGAACGACCTCTATCTTGACAATGACACCCAACAGATAATAATCCTCACAGGACCAAACATGGCCGGTAAAAGTGCTCTTCTAAGGCAGACGGCCCTGATAGTGCTTCTTGCACAAACCGGATGTTTCGTGCCTGCAGACTCGGCCCAGATAGGCATTATCGACAAGATCTTCACACGTGTTGGTGCATCGGACAATATCTCGAGAGGTGAATCCACATTCATGGTTGAGATGCTGGAGACTGCCACAATCCTCCATAACCTGTCGGACCGTTCACTGGTTCTTCTCGATGAGATTGGTCGTGGAACAAGCACATATGATGGCATGTCAATTGCCTGGGCTATAGTAGAATACATTCATGAACACCGGGAATTTCATGCCAAGACTCTATTCGCAACACATTACCATGAACTGAATGACCTTGAGGATCATTTTCCTCGGGTTAAAAACTTCCATATAGCAGTCAAGGAGGTTGACAACAAGGTTATTTTCCTGCGAAAGCTTCTCCCGGGAGGTGTGGCTCACAGCTTTGGAATACATGTTGCAAAGATGGCAGGCATGCCGCAGGATGTGGTGAAGAGAGCTGAGAGAATACTTAAACAGCTAGAAAGGAAGGATGAGGCAAACGCCACAGACAGCACGCTCCCGGCAAAGAAAACAGGCCACGGTGAAAAAGTCGGCTCTTACGGTGAAAATGCAGTGCAACTCTCCTTTTTCCAGCTTGAAGATCCACTTTTGGTCAGTATAAGGGATGAACTCCGAGAAATGGATATAAACTCCATGTCTCCGCTCGACGCATTCGACAAATTACGGGCTCTGAAGAAAAAAATAGGGTTATAATTTAATTAAAGGGGGCTATGATACGATTATACAGAAAAATTACGGTGATCCTCAAACTTATATTCGAGAGTATATCTTTTGCATACGGATCACTAAAAGGAGACAAATTCCGCACATTCCTCTCCCTCTTCGGGGTAAGTATCGGCATTTTCTCAATTGTGACAGTCTTTACAGCCATTGATGCCCTCGAAAGCAATGTTGCCAACGGACTGAAGAGTTTCGGAGGAAACACCCTTTATATTCAGGAGTTTCCATGGTCTCCCCCTGAAGGAGAAGAGTACAAATGGTGGGAGTATCGCAAAAGACCGGCACCTAAATTTGAAGAGTTCCGCTTTATCAAGGAGAACAGCAAAAACTCCGAAGCTGTAGCATTTGTAATCTTCACCTCAAAAAACATACGTTACAAGAGGAACTCATTCAACAGTGGTTTCATAACAGCCCCAACAAGCGACTGGGATAAGATTTCCAATGTAGAGATTGACAACGGCCGCTATTTTTCCACTTTCGAGGCTCAGACCTCAACACCCGTAGCAGTTATAGGATATGCTGTAGCAGAGGCACTCTTCGAAGGGGAGGACCCGGTGAATAAAATAATCAAGGTTGGATCAAGCAACGTGAAGGTCATAGGAGTAAACAAAAAGGCCGGGGAGAGTATTGTGAACATATTCGATACCGACAACTCCATAACCGTGCCTTACCGTTTTATGAGCACCCTTGTTAATGCAAGGAACACAGATGCCATGATCTGCGTAAAACCATTTGATAATGCGGATAGGGATGAGTTTATATCAGAAATGAGACAACTGATGAGGTCGGTCAGGAGACTCAAGCCCAACCAGGCAGATAACTTTGCTCTCAACGAGATGACTTTTCTACTTAACCAAACAAAAAGCATATTCGGAGGAATAAATCTTGCGGGTTGGATAATAGGAGGTTTTTCTATATTGATAGGAGGTTTTGGTATTGCAAACATAATGTTTGTCTCTGTCAAAGAGAGGACTAATCTCATCGGTATTCAGAAAGCCCTTGGAGCCAAACGATATATGATTCTTACTCAATTCCTTGCAGAGGCCGCTTTCCTCGCACTTGCAGGAGGAGTGATAGGAATAATAATGGTTCTGGGAGTGGTTCTTGCCACGAAAGGAAATGAAGCCTTCCCAATGGCACTTAGTGGCTACAACATATTCAGAGGTCTTGTCATCTCTTCGGTTATCGGAATTGTAGCAGGCTTCATTCCGGCATACACCGCCGCACGCCTCAATCCTGTAGATGCGATAAACTCCAAGTAAGGATTACCAGCAAATAAAACAAAGTATTGTCGGGTTTATTTTTTACTACAAGATAATATTGTAGTAAGCTCGACAAACTCTTCAACAGAGAGTTGTTCCGGTCGTTTAGCAAACAGAGGTGATTCAGCAGAAAAACCCGGAGTTGAAGGAAACAGGGACTTAACAGAGTTCCGTATTGTTTTCCTTCTTTGATTGAAAGATGTCTTGACAACTTTTTTGAACATCTCCTCATCACAACCCAGAGATGTCCTCCCGTTCCTCTTCAACCTAATAACCGCCGACTTCACTTTTGGCGGCGGATTAAAGACATGCTCATCCACTGAGAAAAGATATTCAATATCATACCAAGCCTGAAGCAACACAGAAAGAATCCCGTAATCCTTGTTCCCCGGAGGAGATGCCAGTCTCTCGGCTACCTCTTTCTGAAGCATGCCGACCACCATCGGAATTCTCTCCCGGTATTCAAGAACTCTGAAAAAAATCTGAGAAGAGATGTTATACGGGAAGTTTCCTATTACTAAAAAATCTCCGTCAAATATCCCGTCAAGCTCCATTTTTAGAAAATCTCCCTCAATAATTCTACCCTCCAGTTCAGGAAAATTCCTCTCAAGATAGACCACAGACTCTCTGTCTATCTCTGCGACTTTAATATCAATATCGCTTCTTTTAATAAGGAATTGAGTCAATACGCCCATTCCCGGGCCTACCTCAAGTGTGTTCCATCTCTTACCGGCACCTGTCCCGCCATCCACAGAGAGGCTCTCCACTATCCGGGAAGCAATCTTAAGATCCTTAAGAAAATGCTGTCCCAATGCTTTTTTCGGAGTTACATTCATGGCACAAAGCTACTTATTTTTAACAGGATTTTGCCACATTTTATTTATTGAAAGCACTATCGGCAGATGGTCACTAATCCCGCCGTTATATCTTGGCCCGGTCAGACAGCGGAATGGTTTCTTTCCAAGATATATCCTGTCATCTTCAAGTAAAAACGGGGGTTTATAAATTTTCATCGCTCCATCAGGACAGAAGAGAGGCTCATCCTCATCGAGAAGATTCAAAGAGACAAAGAACATGTCTATAAACTCCCACTCAGTCTTATACTTAATAGTCCCCACTCCTTTTTTGTAAAGCGTAGAGGCGAGATTCACAAGAGGGCGGCTCTCTGAGGAGTTAATAATAATGTTTCTGAAAAGCTGCGAGTCCGGGGTGTCATTGAAATCTCCCATGATTATTATGTTCGCCCTTGGATTTATCGCAAAAATTGAGTCACAAACCCTTCTCAGTGTCCTGGCAGCGGCTTCTCTCTTAGGCCCCGAAACAGATTCTCCGCCAAGTTTTGAGGGCCAATGGTTGACAAAAACATGAATGGTGTCCAAATCCTCCAATACCCCCTTAGCATAAAGAATAAGCCTTGTTTTTAAAGAAGAGTCCCTGTTGGAGACACAAAAAAAGTCGCTCTTAAGGGGTCTGAAAAGGGAGCGTTTGTAAAGAAGGGCAACATCAATACCTCTCTCATCCGGGGAATCCCTGTGAATAATACCGTAATCAACCATTGCAAGAGGAGAGGACCTGACCAGCTGGTCAACTACAAAACGGTTCTCAACCTCGGCAAATCCTATAAGGGCCGGATAGTTCTCTCCGGCTAACGAGATAATGACTTTAGCTATATCATTCCTTTTCTTAACAAATTTCTTCCAGCTCCATCGCTTCTCGCCTGTCGGGGTGAACTCATCATCAGAGGTGACAGGATCGTCAAAGGGGTCAAAATAATTCTCAAGATTCCAGAAAACAACCTTGTACACCTCTCCGGCATCTTTTTCCTCAGACACAATTTCAGTAGGTTGCCCGGCAAAGAGCAGGAATATCCGCACAAGAACCAATGGCCACAAAACAGATCCCGGAACTGACATAATCACAAGAGAATTCATTTAAACAGCAACTTTTCTTATTGATTAAAGTTAGCAATAAGGCAAATTCAACAATCCGAAGCAAGGCATAAATATCTGATTATAAGATATTTTTATGCGTTACTAGAAATTATGATAAAATTTAACTAATTTCGCCCATTAATTTAAAATCAGATAAATGTCACTTCAGTGCGGAATAGTTGGCCTTCCCAATGTAGGCAAATCAACTCTCTTCAACTGCATCAGCTCCGGTAAGGCGCAGGCAGCAAATTTTCCTTTTTGTACCATTGAACCGAATATCGGTTCAACAATAGTCCCTGACCCGAGACTTCAAGTACTCGAGAAACTCGTTCACCCGCACAGAGTTGTCCCTGCAACTGTTGAGATTGTGGATATTGCCGGTTTGGTCAAGGGGGCAAGTAAAGGAGAAGGGCTTGGTAATCAATTCCTTGCCAACATTCGCGAGACAGATGCCATTATCCATGTACTGAGATGTTTTGATGACCCGAATGTGGTGCATGTAGACGGCAGTGTGAACCCTGTAAGAGACAAGGAGATAATTGACACCGAACTTCAGATCAAGGATCTTGACACTGTTGAGAGCAGAATCGGGAAAGTTATGAAACAGGCTCAGACAGGAGGAGACAAAACAGCGAAACGTCTATACGAGATTCTTGTTAAATACAAGACAGCCCTGGAACAAGGCCTCTCGGCCCGTACGGTTGTTTTTGACAATCCTGAGGACAAGAAGCTGGCTAAGGAGCTTTTCCTTCTCACTGATAAACCTGTTCTATACCTCTGCAACGTTGACGAAGCCTCTGCAAAAAACGGCAATATATATGTCGATCAGGTAAGAGAGGCAATAAAGGATGAGAATGCGCAATTGCTTGTAGTAGCTGCCAAAATTGAATCTGAAATTGCGGAGCTGGAAAGCTACGAGGAGAGAGAGATGTTTCTCAATGAGATTGGGTTAGAAGAATCCGGCGTGAATCGTCTGATTCAGTCAGCTTACAAATTGCTCAACCTTGAGACATACTTTACTGCAGGTATCCAGGAGGTGAAAGCCTGGACATATCAGAAGGGAACAAAAGCCCCGCAGGCAGCCGGAATAATCCATACCGACTTCGAGAAGGGCTTTATAAGGGCAGAGGTGATCAAGTATCAGGACTATGTGAAATACGGCTCTGAGGCTGCCTGCAAGGAGGCCGGCAAGATGGGTGTGGAAGGCAAGGAGTATGTCGTTCAGGACGGCGACATAATGCACTTCAGGTTCAATGTATAATCTAAGCTATCCGATATAGGTTTTAAGTGCTTCAAGATACTCCTCGAAGGCTTTTCGGCCCGTGTCTGTAATCCTGCATACAGTACGAGGTTTTTTCCCTGAGTACCCTTTATCAACCTCAATGTATTTAGCCTGAGATAGCTTATCCAGCTGAACGCTCAGATTACCCGCTGTCGACCCGGTCTTTTCCCTCAGGTAAACGAAGTCTGCCTCCTCCAAAGATATGAGCAGAGACATCACCGCAAGCCTCAACTGTGAATGAAGCAGCGGGTCCAGTTCCCTGAATGAGTTTACATTATCCTTAGGCATTGTTTTCAGCTTTAACTTTACGACTTGCATTGTTTAAAATGTGGCCCGGTATAATCAGCATAATCACTGCAAGCAGGGCAAAGATAAGAATCTGATTTATCCCGGCCACCATCAACATTCCGAAACTGAGCAGAATTCCGAGAAACCCGGCAACGACTATCGGACGGAATCTGATAACAAGACCACTGATTGCCACTCCGGAATTTATCAGCAGAGACATCACAAACATTATCGGGTAAGCCTTATAGTCAACAAACATGTATATAGAGAGCAAGCCTGCCACAATACCCAGGACAATCCAGATATTCGATATAACACGGCTCGCGATTGTAATGGCACCTTTTTCCCGCTTTTTAAGCATATAAATCATCCCCGGGTAACCTATAACAGGAATGGCAAACCAAAGCCAATTAAACCTGTAATCTCCCGTATTAGACAACAGGCAATAGACAGCCAGAGAAACAATGAGGCAAATGTATCCCCAGAGAAGAAAGATGTTGCCTCCTCCCCTCTCCATATTGTTACGGGTCTCCTTAATCATCCTGCTGATAATTTCCAGACTCTCGTTCTGAGTCAAATTTTTGTCTTCCATAATTTTTCGAGTTTTAAAAATTTTGTCAATTATTAATCTTTTTCAACAAACTGGTTTATATTATAAACCTTTCAAATATTTAAAAAGTGCCTCCTTTTTTGTTAGCACGCTGCAAATATAAACTGGTTTATTTTATAAATCAAATTTATTTATAAAAAGGCTGACCAATTTTGATCAGCCTTTTCCTTTTATTGCCTATGGCGCTTTCCTAGAAGAATTTTGCCCTGTTATCCTTAACCATTGCAGATTTCTCGAGTATAGGTGACAGCATCTGCATTTTGAAACTCAATATCTGGCTGTTTCTTGCCTTTGCATCGTCCTCTGTGAAGAATGCACCTGTCTGCCTTGCATCAACATTGAAAATGTACACACCTACATTGCCTCCCATAGGGCCTGTCAGCTTATTGACATCAGCTCCTGCAACAGCTCCTATGAATTTAGGGTCAAATGCCTGTGATCCCGGTGCACCGAACGAAATTCCGGCCTGTTTGCTGACTGTTGTCCCAAGTTTGGTAGCAATCTCATCCATAGTTGCAAGTCCTTTGATCTTTTCAGAAATCTCAGCAACAGCCTTCTGATCACTCTTCTCTTTTCTTACGATTTCAGCAATTTTGTTCTCAACAGCTGAAAGTTCTGGAATACCCTCCTCATTTGCAGCTGTAAGAGCAGCAACAAAGAAGTATTTATTGTCAACCGCTATAATCTGAGAAACGTCTCCAACCTCTGCCTCATATGCCCAACGGCTGATCTCGCGTGCATTTTTATAGGTAGCGACAGTCTTTGCCCCGGCTTCAATTCCTGTTGCAGGTATAGGGGAAAGATTCATCTCTTTAACGGCAGCATTGAATTTCTCAATCTTTCCGTCAGACTTGGTAGCAAGATCATTTGCAGTAGAGTAGAATTTCTGGAATGTCTCCTTGCCTGCAACGGCCTCCTTCATAAGAACAGCAATCTGTACTTTTGTAATAGGCTTGGTCTTCTCTTTTACCTTAACGATATGCAACCCGTAGTTAGTCTCCAATGTTGTAAGTTTTCCAGGAGCGAGATCAAAGCATGACTCAAATCCGGGAATCAGACGCTGCTGAGTCATCCATCCAATATCACCCGGAAGTGCGTTAGGGTTCTTATCAGCCGAGTATTGTGCTGCAAGTGCCGAGAAATCTCCACCTGCGGCCAGCACCTTCATCAGAGAGTCAACCTTTGCCTGAGCTACGGCCTTATCCGGATTCTGAATAAGAATATGCTGAATATATACAGAGTCAGACATCTGTTTTACGCTGCTTACCCTTGCTGCCATATAAGTATTGCCCTGAAGGAATACAGGAAGCACAGATGATGCAGGAGATTTGAATGCAAAGCTGTCCAGGATCGGAGATACTGAAGCAAGTTCCTCTGATTTGTAGTAATATGTATCAAGAGGCTTGTCCGAATTCTTGGCAAGGAAGTTCTTAAGGTTATCTGTTGTTGTGAACTCCTGGTATACATTGTCGATACTTGTCCTGGCAAGTTCGAGGTCTCGCTCCGAAGGTACAACTTCAAACACTACATATTCGATGTCCCTGCTTGCTTTTTGTTCAAACTGTTTCTTATTCTTGTTGTAATAGTCCTTTATCTCCTGTTTCGAAACTGCAATTGTGCTGTCCGGAGCAAAAGAGTAGGGCTGCATAACGAATGAAACGTCTGAAGTAACATTGTTCTCCTCAATAGTCCTTCTCAATTCAACCGGATTGTATATCGCACTCTTTGACAACAAAGAGAGATATTTTGTGAAAATCTGCTCATTCTTGATGTTTTTCTCAAGATATGTCCAATATGCAGAAAGATTTCCTGATGGGTCCTGAGGTATCTGTTTAATGAAGCTAACCAGTTTGGATCTGTCGAACTGACCATCTTCACCCAGGAAAGAGCGCTCTCTTAATAGCACCGGTGAGATGCTTGAGCCCTGGCTGAGATCTACCATCTCGTCATCGCCCACCTTCACGCCTGCATTGTCAACAACAGGAAGTAAGACATTTTCTGTCAAAAGGTCCTGCCATGCGCTCTGGTTGATGTACTCCTGGTTCTCCTCGCTCATAGTAGAGGAACCTGAAGTCATCTGAAATATTTTTGTAAAATAGTCGATCCTCTTCTGGTACTCCTGATAGGTGACGGATTTCCCGTTCATTTCACCAACATCATACTTGGAAGAGAACATAGAGACTGCCGATTGTAATGTACCCGGATCGATTATAAACGAGAGTAGTGCCACAGCTATTATCAATGTAATAAAGACACCCATTTTTACCCGGATCTTTTCTAGAACTGCCATTTTATATAAATTTATTAGTTATTTCCATGTAAACCGCGAAGATAATAAAAATATTTTTTCAACCTCTTTATTCTTCAACTATTCTGAGAGAGACAACTTCTACCCTGTTTGAAGCCTTTTTTAATATTTTAAAAACCATATTTTCATATTTTAATATGTCTCTCTCCGCGGGAATATTTTCGTTAAAAAAGGTGATAAACCCCGCAAGCGTTTCGTATTCTTCTGATTCCGGAATATTCAGGTCATACTCCCTGTTCAGGTATTTAACCTCCAGTCTGCCGGAGAGGATATAGTCACCATTTTCCAGTTTTTTCTCTATAAGCTCATCACTATCAAGTTCATCTGAAATCTCACCAAAAATCTCTTCAATAAGATCTTCAAGTGTCACAATACCTGCAGTCCCTCCGAACTTGTCAAGTACAACAGCAATTGCACTCCTGTTCTTTATTAGAGTTTCAAGAAGATCCTGGGCCTTAGTATCTTCACCAAAAAAATCTATCTTTCTGATAAGCTCACACAATGGTCTTTTTCCCTTGAAAAGATCTTTTGAGTGAATGTAGCCGGTAATCGAATCTATACTCTCTTTGTAAACAATAATCCTGGAATAGTTAGTCCTTGCAAACAAAGCCAGAAGATCCTCATAAGAGGTCCCCTCCTCTACTGCACAGACCTCCGTCCTCGGAATCATGCACTCCCTCAGGACGACATCGGAAAAATCAAGTGCATTCTGTATCATCATGACATCCTGACCTACCGGTTCCTCCTCTTTAATCTCCCCGCTCCTTACTGCCCGGAAGAAAATTTTGTATGATACTGAAGCAAAACCGTAGAATAACCTTAGAACCTTGTCCGGGTTGACTGATCCTACAACCTTAGGTACAATTTCCGCCACAAGCAATACTGCCGTCACGGAAATGACTATTTGCAAAATAACGGCAACCAGAACCAGATCAGAGAATAACTCGTTAATTGAGTCAAAAGTCAATGCATAGAATGATATTCCGAAAATAAGAAGAAATATCTGCTTGCCCATATTCATTGCAGATATTGCCCTTCCCCTGTCTGAGGACAATCTTGCAACTACCTCCGCATATCTGTACTCCTGCCTCTTGTCTACCTCAATCCTTACAATATTGTAATGCTGCAGAGCATTGGCAAGTGCTGTAAAAATTGATACAGTCAACAGTGATACCAGCAATATGGATATAGTCACAATCATTTTAAAGGAAGCGGATTATTTGCAACTTTTGGTTTTGGTTTGAATGGGCCTATAAAATTGACAGAGTCAATATAAGGCATCTCAAGAGAGTCTTTTGCAACAACTGCGTAACTGTCAAATGGCTTAAGAATAACGGCATTTCTGGCCATATCGTCGGACTCCATGCCCACCCCCTGCATAAAAATATCGGGAGAGGTCAGTTTAACTACACAATGAGTATATATTTTCTTTGTAAGCCTGTTCCAGTACAGAGTATCTGTAACCATCCTCTCTCCCTTGACATAGTTGTTTATGATTACGTTGCCATACGCCTCCCACACTTCGTCGCTAGCCGCTGTCTTGTGCTTGGCGGAATTAGCCCTTATCTCTGTTTCCAATGCTCCATCCTTAGTATATGCCTTAACATTTATACCCTCGGGGAAGAAGTCGTAAGGTTCCTGGGATGTAGTATATCTCTCCATTTTCTTAGCATACACCCTTAGCACCACAATACCCCCACTTGTTTGCTGAAAAGACATCCTGTCAATCACTTGGGTAGGAAATTCTTTTGCACAAATTGCATCAGTTGCAGGCAAATCACCTTTGCAGGATAAAACGATGGTAGCAATCATCGAAATGACTGCTACCATAATAAGATCCTTATATACGGGATGTTTCCCTGAGTACATGGTTATTTTCTTGTTCTAACAGTTGTTGTTGCGCTCATACCGCCGCAACTTACAGAATATGAACTACCGTCAGTAATATCATACATGAAGGCCTCCTCCTGAAGCGGGAAGTATTGGCTGAACTGTCTGATATATTTGTCGGCATCCTGAGCAAGTGAAGAATCTGCATTTTTTGCCTTGATGAAATAATCGACAGCTACCCAGAAATGTGCCCTTGACTCTATCTCATTGCCGCCGCACTTAGCCATACCCCAGGCAGAACCAATAATCATATATGCCTGACCTGCAATTGCCGGATTCTTCTGCATAGCCTCTCTTGCAGCTTCGGCAGCTTTTCCGTATTGATCCAATTTAGCATAATAGGTAGAAATTTCCATCAGGTAAGTACCATCCTCAACATCGCTTGATTCAGGACTTGCTATTGCCTCCTGAAGATATTTGATAGCTGTAGGGAAGTCGCTGCGGATAGCGTATAATTTTGAAAGGGCTGATGCTGACTTATATGAAGGGTCTATTTTGTACAGCTCTTCAACCGCTTGGATATAAAGGTCTGCCGAGTAACATTGTGCATCACTGAGGAGTTTCACTATCCTTCCCACCAACTCTTTATCGGTTGGAGTCTCTTTGAATTTAGGGCCAAAAAGTGTAATAATGTTCTCACAGCTTGCTACACCGCTGTTTGCGAAAATATAGTCAATTTTCTGTTTATTAGCCAATGCTGTAGCCTGATCATTCTGCTCCTGGCTGTTCTTGATCTGATTCTCAACTATTGGGGTTACCAACGAATACATCTTAAGAACATCGTCAGCAGTAGCTGTCTTCTTGGTGTACATTTCGTATACCTTACTCATACCTGTAACCAGAACGTCACTTTCTGTATTCTCTCCACAAACCTTCATGGTCTCATTGAATGCATCCATTACCCTCTGATCCTGATCTCCCAAATATGTAGCTATCTTGTAAAATTTGAAAGTAGTTGCATTGGCTAAAGATCTGGGAAAATTTGCAATCCTTATGTCATAAAGGCTAAGCAAGGTATCAATACGACTTGCCCTTAACTTAGGATCTGTGGTCTTTTCTATGAGGTTGGACATAATGTTTGCCCCCAGTTTGAACATGTTTTCACTTGCAGTTGGAGGACATAATTTAAGTGCCTGCCTCCAGTAAGTGGCAGCCTCTTCATTATTACCCGCCTTGTAAGCATCTTGGTAAAACTGTAGGTTTGTTATACAAGCTGTGCTATCCTTACCGTATTTTCCCTGAGAATAACCTAACGATGAGGATAGAAGTACAAATGCAATTACAAATAAAATGCGCGCTTTTTTCATAATTATTGATTTTTAATATATTTTAAATTGCTAGTCATATTTAGGCTTACGGAACCATGATATATCATGAAGGGCAAAGTTAATACCAAACATGAAATAATTCTCCTTAAGAAGTTTGTCTGATTTTGTTCCTCTTTGGCCAACATTCAAGGTCAATCCCAATGAATTATACCAACGGGAAATCGGCAAACTCATACCAAGAGTTATACCCTTTGAGTTGACCTGATTGCCCAGAACAGTCATATATGACTGGTCGTAATAGAGGCCTCCCCTGAAAGTGATTCTCTTGTAATAGTAACGTACGTCATATAAATTAGGAGTATACTCCGCTCCTATTTTTATTGAAGAGCTCTTTCCCGGTTTGAAATCCACACCCGGAGTTGCTGTGAACTCAGTGCGGGTCCAGTCCTGCATTACATAGTCTGCGCCAAACATCCATTTATCCATCTTTCTTATAGAAAAACCTACTGCAAATTCCGATGGAATAGACATCTGTGTATTATTTGACTTGTCAAACACTATTGTATCGAGGGTGCCCGCCAGTGTGGCAGCAGTAGCATACCTGGTCATATCACCTGTAAGCTTAGCCTTTAGTGTATATGTGGCACCAATGGTAGCACTCACATCCTGTGACATCTTCTGGGTATACTGAAGTCCGAGTTTGCCGGTAAAGGCTCCTATCACATAGTCATAACCGGTATTTATCTGTCTGTAGACAGTACTTGATCCAAAAAGAATATTTGAATAACGGTCAATTGTCCCGAAATAGTAAATCCCCTCTGCTCCGACAGCAAGCCTCTTAAACAGTTTGACAGACGCGCCCGCAAACAGTTGAGTTATGCCACCCGTTCCATATTTCTGGTACTCAACATTGCCAACCTCATTGATAACCTCCGGATCTGTCTCTCTCTTTGAAAATTTGTAACCCACATTACTGTAAGGGGCCGCACCCAGGATTAGTGCCGATCTCTTATAAATCGGGAGTGTGATAAGCACATGGTGCATATTAAAGCTGTTGTATGCAGATTTGGCTCCGTTTCCTGACAGATAGGTGTTTCTCTGTTCCATTCCGAAATCGGCCATAAAAGACATAGAATCACGTTCTACAATCGATGCGGGATTGATATAGTTGATATACCTCGCATCCTTTACTCCGACTCCAAGGCCGCCCATGCCCTTATTGTAAGCTGTTCCGGGTCCGGAGACATCTCCGACGCCAAATATAGAATAAGGAGTATAAGTACCCAGCGCGTCAGTTGTCTGAGCGCCTGCTTTTCCACCAATCAAGATTGTAAGTACTAAAAACAACCCCTTTCCTGTTACTTTAAGTTTTCGCATGGTAATTTGCAATATGGGCTAAGCCCATTAATACTAAATTATAAACAACAAATATCGACCTTTTCGTTTTTTCTGCAAAATAAATCGCATCTCCGCCTGTAAAAATGTAATAATTTTCCGGATAGCGATCCATATATCCCTCTATTTCATATAACATTCCCAAAATTATGCCAGACTCTATCGCCTCCCTTGTTGAACGGCCGATATTGACAAAATTTTCCGGCACCTCAACCACAGGAAGTAGCTGTGTATAATCATGTAAGGCTCTGAATCTCGTTTTTAACCCCAGAGATATATTACCTCCGCAGAAAACTCCCGAAGATGAAAGATGATCAATTGTGAGTGCAGTTCCAAAGTCAAAAATAATAATATCTTTGTCCGGATAGATTGCCGAAGCCCCGATTGCAGCACAGATTCTGTCGGCACCAAGAGTCTCCGGTGTCTTATAATCAATTTTTACCGGAAGCTCCGAATTCCCTTTTACAATCAAAAGCTTATCACACGATGAATCCAGAAGTGCAAGAAAATCCTCTTCCAATCTCCGCACAGATGAGAGTGCTATAATTTCGGGCCTCTCTTTCTTTACCAACCCTTCAATGAAGCCGGAAATATTTTCTTCTCGGCAAATAAGAATTTCAGATAACTCCTCTCCCTTTGCAAAGGTTGCCTTGGCCGAACTGTTTCCTATGTCAATTAATAGATTCATTTAAGCTTCTTATTTAAGGAGATTCATCTCTGAAAGTATCTTGAACGCCTTTTCCACGCTATCTACCGGATCTACGGAAATATAAAGTTTCTCTTTCTGCTCCTTCAGATGATAACGTTTCGACTGTGTCTGCAGGAATGAAAGGATACCTGCAAATCGCTCTGATTTGTAATATGAGGATAATTGATTGCTTACAAAATAGGCAAGCATTATTCCGTTTTTAAGGATAATCTTTTCAAAGCCCAATTGTACGGCAATCCTTCTTAGTCTGACAGTATATGCAAGCTGCTCAACAGGAAGAGGTACAGGACCGAACCTGTCTTTCATCTCCTCAAGGAATCTCTGAATATCGGCCTCGTCAGAAACTGCATCCAGATCTTTGTATAGCCTTATCTTCTCTGCCGTGATACTTACATAGTCATCAGGTATAAGTATTTCCAGATCGGTATCGATTGTGCAGTCAGTAATATACTCCTCCCCTGCTTTGGCTTTTCCTCCTGTATTGCTGTATGTAATTCCCTGCTCCTCCCTCAATTCGTTGAAAGCCTCGGCAAGAACCCTCTGATATGTCTCAAAGCCCATATCGCTAATGAAACCGCTCTGTTCGCCTCCCAGCAGATTGCCGGCTCCCCTTATATCAAGATCTTGCATTGCAATATTGAATCCACTGCCAAGCTCGGAAAACGACTCTATCGCCTTGAGTCTTCTTCTTGCATCATCTGTAACAGATACCAGTGGAGGAACTATCAGATAGCAGAAAGCCTTCTTGTTGGAACGTCCTACCCTTCCCCTTAGCTGATGCAGGTCGCTCAACCCGAAATTCTGTGCCTGGTTTATGATGATTGTGTTGGCATTAGGTATATCTATACCGTTTTCAACAATTGTGGTAGCAACAAATACGTCATAGTCCCCCTCCATGAAATCAAGAACGATTTTTTCCAGCTGACCCGGCTCCATCTGCCCGTGACCAACGCATGTCTTCACTTCAGGACACAGCCTTCTTATTATATCCTCAACACTCTTGATATCCTCTACCCTATTGTGGACAAAAAACACCTGGCCGCCTCTGTCAACTTCATAATTGATTGCATCCCGTATAATATCTTCATCAAAACTTACAATTTCTGTCTCAACGGGAAGCCTGTTAGGCGGAGGGGTATTTATAATGGAAAGATCCCTTGCCCCTAAGAGAGAAAACTGAAGTGTTCTCGGAATAGGAGTTGCCGAAAGCGTAAGAGTATCGACATCAAGCTTAAGCTGACGAAGTCTCTCCTTAGCCGCCACACCGAACTTTTGCTCCTCATCTATAATCAGCAACCCAAGGTCTTTGAATTTTATCTCTTTGTTAAGAAGCCTGTGAGTTCCTATAATTATATCAATCTTTCCTTTCTCCAGCTGGCCCGAAATCTCAGATATATCTTTTGTCCCCCTTAACCTGCTTATGTACTCGATTTTACACGGAAAATCCTTAAGTCTTCGTGAAAATGTCTTATAGTGCTGAAGTGCAAGGATTGTAGTAGGGACAAGCAGTGCTACCTGTTTGCTGTCTGCAACTGCTTTAAATGCCGCTCTGACTGCTATCTCCGTTTTTCCGAATCCCACATCGCCGCATACAAGACGATCCATAGGAAAAGGCTGTTCCATGTCCTCCTTCACAGCTTTGGTCGCCTTTATCTGGTCAGGAGTATCTTCATATATAAAGGAGGCCTCCAATTCATGTTGCATAAAAGAGTCGGGAGAATAGGCAAATCCCCGGGCCTCCCTTCTCTTTGCGTAAAGCGATATCAGATCCTTTGCAATATCCTTTACTTTGGACTTCGTCTGGCTTTTCAGTTTCTGCCAGGCTGCCGTTCCCAGTTTGTAAACTTTAGGCGGCTGTGAGTCCCCTGATTTATACCTTGAAATTCTGTGCAGTCCGTGAATTGAGACAAAAATAACATCCCCGTCCTTATATATCAGTTTGACCGCCTCCTGCTGTTTTCCGTTGATATTTGTCTTTACCAGACCCCCGAACATGCCTATTCCGTGGTCTATATGTACAATATAGTCACCTACCTGGTATGAGTTCAAATCGTTTATCGTCAGCCTCTCGCTCTTTTCTACAGAGCGGTTTACCTTCACCCTGTGATACCTTTCAAATATCTGATGATCTGTATAAAGGCATATTTTTGCCGTGTGATCGATAAACCCTTCATGAAGGGAAAAAGTCTTGGTCTCAAACCCCACACTCATTGATTCAACAGAAGAGGAGAAGATGTTTTTCAACCTCTCTGTCTGAGTTTGATTCACACTTAGTATAGATACCTTGTATCCTGCTGCCTGTTTATCCCTTATATCTTTGGCAAGAAGCTCAAAGTTCTTGTTAAATGTGGGTTGAGGCACAGTCCGGTATATAATTTTCCTATCAAAACCTACAGCCTGAGAGACAGAAGAGAGGTAAATCCGTTTATGTTTTTCACATAAACTCATAAACTCCTCCGGTTTAACCAACAGCCCTTCATTCCCTTCTATACTCTCACCATAGAGTTTCTCGTTCTTTTCCAGAAAATATTCGTAATCCGTGAACCAAAGAGTTGCCTTATTATCTGCAAAAGAGAATATATCTGTCAATTCGGACAGTTCGTTACCTTCATATATATTCGGAAAAATTGCTATCTTCTTCCTCTCTTCCACAGATCTCTGAGAATCAATGTCAAATACCCTTATACTTTCAACTGTATCTCCAAAAAAATCCAGCCTGTAGGGCCTGTTATCGGAAAATGAAAATAGATCTATCAAGCTCCCTCTGAGAGCAAATTCTCCGGGTTCCTGAACAAAATCAACCTTTGTAAAAGAGTATGCCTGAAGAGTCTCCTTTATAAATTCGTGAGAGAGGGTATCTCCTTCTGAGATCTCAAGGATTGCCGACTTTAGCTTCTTTTCATTTATGATTTTTTCCGAAAATGCTTCAGGATAACCTACAATGATTACTCTTTTTCCCTTACGGTCGCTCTTAAACGAACTGACAGCCCCTATTGCTGCTGTTCTCTGAACCTGAAAAGAGGAGTCTTTATGCCTGTTTTTAAGAGATATGTTTACCGAGGAGGGAAAAAAGTAGACACTTTCACTATCCAGAAGAGCAGATAGATCTGCGGCACAATACGCAGCATCTTCCTTATTGTCGAGGAGCACCATGTGCACACCCTTTTCCATTGCAGAAGCCATTGCACACGCCTTGGCAGAACAATAAAGTCCCTCCGCAACAAGAGAACCTTTTCCGGTGCTGTGTACCCATTCAACTAGCTCTCTATTAGGCTCTTGTCCGATAAAATCAACCTCTTCTGCTATGGTGTCTTTCATAAAACGGGGACAAAGATAGTTTATTAACATTAAATATTAACAATTGTTAATAACGTAAATTTTATGAGTTGAAAAGTATTCATAAATAATTTTCAAAATTCCCTAAAAATTTTTATACAAGAATAGGATTGAATAATCCAAATTTTCTATTCACAATTTTTCATCGTTTTTTCCATTTTTTATCCACAGTCTGCTCTTGTTGAAAGATAAAAACGGAACTTATAAACATCTGTTGAAAACAGGAGAAAAATTTATTTAAATATTTAGTTTATATATTATTAAATATTTCAAAATTGTTGATATGCCTGTTGATATTTGTTAATAAGTCCATTGTTGCTGTTAAGAAGTTTAGTTATCAACTTATCAACGTCCCATAATAAAAATCAAAAGTTTTTATAAAAAGAATAATATATATTTGTATTAATAAAGAAAGGAGAAATGACAGCTTTTGATCCTCACGAAGAGAGAGAAAACAAAGATAAAGATTTTGACGGTGAGATAAGACCACAGGATTTTTCTGAGTTTGCGGGACAGGAGAAAATAATAGAGAATCTTAAGATTTTCGTAAGAGCTGCCATGCTCCGGGGAGAATCTTTGGACCACGTATTGCTTCATGGTCCTCCAGGATTGGGAAAAACCACTCTTGCCCACATTGTTGCAAACGAACTCGGTGTTGGAATGAAAATCACCTCCGGTCCTGTTTTGGACAAACCCGGTGATCTTGCAGGTCTTCTGACATCACTTGACAAAGGAGATGTTCTCTTTATTGACGAGATTCACAGGCTCTCTCCTGTTGTTGAGGAGTATCTCTATTCCGCAATGGAGGATTTTACCATAGACCTTATGATAGATAAGGGTCCGGGAGCAAGATCCGTTCAACTAACTTTAAATCCCTTCACTCTTATTGGAGCTACTACTAGAAGCGGTCTTCTTACATCTCCTCTGAGAGCAAGGTTTGGTATTCAGTCACATCTTGAATATTACGATACAGAAATTCTCTTGAAAATTGTCATAAGAAGTGCCTTAATTCTAAATATTCCGATTGATAAAAATGCAGCAAGTGAGATAGCTGGAAGAAGCAGGGGAACACCAAGAATTGCTAATGCTCTTTTGAGAAGGGTAAGAGACTTTGCACAGGTAAAGGGAAATGGAAAAATTGACCTTGAAATTACCAAGTATGCCCTTGATGCACTGAATATTGACAAGAGGGGACTTGATCTTATGGATAATAAGATACTTACCACAATAATTGATAAATTTAAAGGCGGCCCTGTAGGTATAAGTACTATAGCAACAGCTGTAAGTGAGGATGTCGGAACCCTCGAAGAGGTATATGAACCTTTTCTTATAAAAGAGGGATTTATACAAAGAACTCCCAGAGGAAGAGAGGTTACAGATCTTGCTTATGAACATTTGAAAATTCCTAGAAACAGAAAAGGAGACGAAATAACTCTTTTTTAAAAATATCTCAAAATGAAGAAAATAGAAATTTGTATTGTTTTTATTGCTCTTATTTTTATTCAGGCTACTGATTTAATGGCTTGTACATCGGCTATAATAACAGGAAAAATGACACCTGACGGAAGGCCTCTCTTATGGAAGCACAGAGATACGGGTGAAGACAATAACCGAATTCAGTTCTTCAAAGGAAAAAAATATGACTTTCTGGGTCTTGTAAATAGTCCTGATCAGACAGGCATTGTATGGGCAGGTACCAATTCTTCAGGATTTTCTATTATCAATACAGCTTCTTACAATCTTAAAGATGATGATGTTAAAGAGATGGATATGGAGGGAGTCCTTATGTTTGACGCTCTTTCAGAGTGTCAGACTCTCGAAGATTTTGAGAAATTTCTCAATAACAGAAAAAAGCCTCTAAGAGTTGAGGCAAATTTTGGAGTAATTGATGCTCAGGGAGGTGCTGCCTACTATGAGGTAAATAATCAAAAATTTGTGAAGGTCGATGCAAATGATCCAAGAATAGCACCTGAGGGGTATCTTATTTATACAAACTTCTCTTATACAGGAAGAAAGGATGAAGGAATGGGCTATATAAGATACAAAAATGCAACTGATATTATTTCAAAAAGAGCACCTTTTGCCGACATAACACCACAATGGATATTCAATAATCTTTCAAGATCATTTTACCATTCACTAATGGGAATAGACCTGTTGAAACCAGAATTTTCTCCGGAAAGATCAAGTGGATGGGTTTTAGACCAGGATTTTATTCCAAGAAAGAGTTCAACTGCTTCTGTGGTTTTTCAAGGAGTAAAAAGAGAAGAGAATCCCGAAATGACTACAATGTGGACAGTTCTCGGTTATCCACCTGCGGGAATAGCAGTTCCTCTGTGGGTTAAAGGGGGTGAAAACCAGCCTGAGGTTATGGTAAAGACCTCTGAATCAAATAATGCATTTGCCTGTGATAAAGCACTTTATCTTAAGTACAAAACATTCTCTCTAAAAAGGGGAAATGGTAGTAAGTATATGAATTTCAATTTTATATATAACTCAACAAATGGTGGTTATATGAAAGATATTCAAAAAGGAGAGAGTGTTATTTTTAATATCTACAAGGAAAAAATAGAGAGATGGAGAGTAAGTGGAATCAATCCGCAAGAGCTCCGGGAATCAAATAAAAATGCCGACGATGTTGTAAAGGCAACATACGCCGGCATATCAAGTTTTCTAAATAATTAATCTATTTTCAGGTCTGTAAAGACAGCAGTAAATCCGTCACTTTCACCGGTAACCACTATTCTTATAGCTGATACGGGTTCTTTGGGTAAAATAACTGAAATACCATCAACGAATTCGTTTCCTTTTATGAACTCCTTTCCGTCATAGGAGTATTCCACATAACCTTCTGTGATACCGTAAAAGTCAATTTCAGGAATACCTGTCGATACAGTGATTCTTTTTGTAAATACAGGTTTTTCAAATATATAGGTGAGATAGTCTCCCTTCTTAAGTCTCTCGGTAGTCCTTGCATAAGTGGAAAAATTGAAGTCCAGCAAATTGTCGGAAGGAAATTTAGTCTGGAAAGTCAGAGAGCTCTCAATCTTCACTGAAGGCTTTTGGTAATCATAAGAGACATTGTTTACCATAACTGCCTGACTGATGATTTCATCTTTGTAGAAAGTTGCAAATCTGTATTTAAAAGGATTGTCGGTATATATTTCTCCCCTGAAAACTGGCGAGAATTCATCAGGGGTTGTCTCGTCAGAAGTATATCTTACGACTGCCCAAGGGTAAGGCAGCTCACTGCGCAGTGCTCCGTCTTTGTATGTGATTGAAGGTGGCGGCAACCTGAATGATATACCCATATTGTACATCCTGCTATAGTGCTTTCTTTCCAATCTTGTCTTAAAATCGTTCCAATTTCTGAGATTCTGATTTGTCCATCCAATCTCTGCAATGGCAGCTAATCTTGGAAATGTTTGATATTCAATAAAACGAACAGGTTTGTTTAGAAGTTCTGTCCATAAGCCCCCCTGAACGCCTAAAATGAGTGCAGATAAGCTATCAGGGAGATTTTTATCTCCTTTAGGGTCAAGAGAGTATGTCTTTTCAATAGTGACAATTCCGGCCCAGTTGTGTCCTCTTTCAACCTCCGATTGTTTCATGTCCAGATAGCAGAAAGGACCGGGTTGCATTATTGTCGGTTGTCCTTTGCTGACAGCTGCAATTCCTTTATCAACATTTCTCCAGGCATAAACTCTTGTCTCGGGTTTAAGATCTCCCCCTTCGATTATCTCTTCCCATCCGGCCATATGACGATTGTTTTTCTCTACAATTTTCTCCATTCTTCTGACAAAATAGTTGAGAAGTTCAACCGGCTCCTTCATTCCTTTCTCCTGCATCAGAGCCTGGCAGTCAGGGCAGTTCTTCCATGCAGAATAATTGACCTCGTCCCCTCCGATATGTATATATTTTGAAGGGAATAACCTTACAAGCTCTTTAATAATGTTTTCAAGCATCTCATAGTTTGTCTCCTTACTTACGCACCAGACATTTTTACCCTCACCCTGAACACTTAGGCTTTCATCGGTTCTCCTGCACAATACATCAGGATATGTTGCAGTAACAGCCCTGCTATGTCCCGGCAGGTCAATCTCCGGAATAATCTCGATATTCCTCTCTGCAGCATAGGCAACAATTTTTTTAATCTGATCCTGTGTGTAGAAACCGCCGTATCTCTTGTTCCCTGAACCGAAAGACGGGTATAGCACCTCTCCGGGACCTCTCCATGCTCCCTTAGAAGTAAGTTCAGGATATTTTTTTATCTCGATTCTCCATCCGTTATCATCTGCAAGATGCCAGTGAAATTTGTTGATCTTGTGGTAAGAGAGCCAGTCAATGTATTTTATGATAACATCATAGTCAAAGAATGTGCGCGAAACATCAAGCATCATTCCTCTGTATGAAAATCTCGGATAATCCTCGATGTTTACGAAAGGAACACTCCATTCCTCCCTGCCGGTAACCCTTCCCGAATATACAGCAGGAGGCAGTAATTGCAGGACAGACTGAATTCCGTAAAAAATTCCGGAGCTGTTTTTTGCCTCTATGGTTATTCCTTTTTCATCTACATTAAGCAAATACCCCTCCTCAGGAATATTTAAAGATGGATTAACTTCAAGTTTTATAAAATTGTCTGCCGGTTGTTTTTTTATTCTTGAAAAAGCAAATCCGGTAGCTTTTATCAGTTTTTCCTGGATGTATTGAGTGTTGAAACTCCCTTTTTCATTGCTGTAAATTACGCAACTCTTATCCAGTCTGAAGTAACCCTCTCTTATAATCTCTTTTTGTGGTTTTGGAATAATTCCTGTCTGTGCACTTAATGCAAGGGCAAAAATCATTGCGGTGAAAGTTGAAAGTAATCTCTTCATTTCTTGCGGGGATTATTGTTGTTATAAATATTAAATAAAAAATTGTCATTCAGTTAAATAACCTGTCTGACCATACTGACCGTAAAGGTACAAATTTTGATATATAATTTGTTATCTACTTTAATATGTCTACTTTTGTGGACTTTTTAAAATGGTAGAAAATGTCCGAAAAACTAATTTCAAAAATTCCGGAAGGGCCGTTGTCCGAAAAGTGGACAGAGCATAAGGCACATATTAAAGTTGTCAGCCCTGCAAACAAAAGAAAATTAGAGATTATTGTTATTGGAACCGGTCTTGGCGGAGCTTCTGCGGCAGCATCTCTCGGAGAGTTAGGTTACAATGTTAAGGTTTTCTGCATCAGTGATTCACCTCGAAGAGCACACTCAATTGCAGCACAGGGAGGTATCAATGCAGCAAAGAACTATCCTAATGACAACGACTCTATATATCGTCTCTTTTATGACACCATAAAAGGTGGAGACTACAGGAGCAGAGAGGCAAACGTATATCGTCTTGCAGAGGTAAGCAACCTTATCATTGATCAATGTGTGGCTCAGGGAGTTCCCTTTGCCAGAGAATACAGCGGAATGTTGGACAACCGTTCATTCGGAGGCGCTCAGGTGAGCAGGACATTCTATGCAAGAGGACAGACCGGACAACAACTACTTTTAGGTGCGTATGCCGCACTCAACCGTCAGATACATCTTGGAACCGTTAAATCATACAACAGGCATGAGATGTTGGATCTTGTAATGATCAACGGTGAGGCAAAGGGCATCATTGCAAGAAACCTCGAAACAGGAGAGATAGAGAGACATGGTGCTCACGCAGTTGTTTTGGCTACAGGAGGCTACGGTAACGTATTCTTCCTTTCTACCAACGCTATGAACAGTAATGGTTCTGCCGCATGGCAATGTTATAAAAAGGGCGCGTTTTTCGCAAACCCTGCCTTTGCACAGATTCACCCGACATGTATACCGGTTCACGGAGATCAACAGAGTAAGCTGACACTTATGAGTGAGTCTCTCAGAAATGACGGAAGGATCTGGGTTCCTAAAAAACTTGAGGATGTTAAGAAGTTAAGAGAGAAAAAGATAAAGGCATCACAGATTCCTGAAGAGGATAGAGATTACTATCTCGAGCGCAGGTATCCTGCTTTCGGTAACCTTGTACCTCGTGACGTGGCTTCAAGAGCTGCCAAAGAGAGATGCGACGCAGGTTACGGAGTCAATGAGACCGGACTTGCCGTTTTCCTTGATTTCAAGACAGCTATCCAAAGACTAGGCGAGCATGTTATATCAGAGAGATATGGCAATCTTTTCCAGATGTATGAGAAGATAACAGACGTTAATCCATACAAGGAGCCAATGATGATTTTCCCTGCAATCCACTATACAATGGGTGGTATTTGGGTAGATTACAATCTCCAGACAACTATACCCGGCCTTTATGCAATAGGGGAGGCTAACTTCAGTGACCACGGAGGAAACCGTTTGGGAGCTTCTGCTCTGATGCAGGGTCTTGCTGACGGATATTTTATCCTTCCATACACAATCGGAGATTTCCTAGCTTCAAAGATTCAGGTTCCAAAGACAGATATCAATGATCCTGCCTTTGCAGAAGCAGAAAAGAAGGTTAAGGAGAAAGTTGACAAGCTTCTATCCATAAAGGGCAAACAGCCTGTTGATTACTATCACAAGAAGCTGGGCCACATTATGTGGGAGTATGTCGGTATGGCCAGAAATGAAGAGGGTCTTAAAAAGGCTATAGAGCAGATAAAAGCCCTTCGTAAAGAGTTCTGGAAAGATGTGAATGTCCCGGGCGAAAAGGCAGAATTCAACCAAGAACTCGAGAAGGCTTTGAAAGTGGCAGATTTTATGGAAATTGGCGAACTTATGGCCTTAGATGCGCTTAATAGAAAAGAGTCCTGCGGAGGTCACTTCCGTGAAGAGATGCAGACAGAGGACGGTGAAACCCTTCGTGACGACCAGAACTACATGTATGTAAGTGCATGGGAGTATACAGGGGATGACAAAGAGCCTAACCTGCACAAAGAGACTCTTAAATACGAGTTCGTAAAACTTGCAACCAGGAACTATAAAGATTAAGAAACTTTTTCATTATGAATTTAACATTAAAAGTATGGCGTCAGAAAAACGCTAAAGATAAAGGTCATTTTGAAACATATAAGGTAAATGACATATCTCCTGACTCTTCGTTTCTTGAGATGCTGGATATTCTTAATGACCAGCTTATAAGAGAGGGAATTGATCCTGTTGCAGTTAATAAAGGCTGCAAGAGCAGTGGTCCTGTTGCATTTGATCACGATTGCCGTGAGGGTATCTGCGGCATGTGTTCTCTCTATATTAACGGAAGAGCACACGGCCCAGACAGTGAAATCACAACCTGCCAGCTCCACATGCGCAAGTTTAAAGATGGCGACACTATTACAATAGAACCGTGGAGATCAGCAGCAATGCCTGTAATCAGAGACCTGGTAGTGAACAGGAATGCTTTCGACCAGATTCTTCAGGCCGGTGGTTATACATCTGCAAGTACAGGCGGTGTTCCGGATGCAAATGCCATTCTTATACCAAAAGAGAAGGCAGATGAGAGCATGGACGCTGCTGCATGTATAGGTTGCGGTGCTTGTGTAGCAACTTGTAAGAACGGTTCAGCGATGCTGTTTGTCTCTGCAAGGGTAAGCTCTCTTGCTCTCCTTCCTCAGGGTAAGGTAGAGGGTGCCAGAAGGGCTAAGGCAATGGTTGCCAAGATGGATGAACTCGGTTTTGGAGCATGTACAAACACACGCGCTTGCGAGATGGAGTGTCCTAAGAACATCTCTGTTGCCCACATTGCGAGGATGAACAGGGAGTTCCTGCTGGCAAAGATTAAAGACTAAACATTAGAGTTATTCGGCTCTATAATAGACTCCGACCCCGTCAAAACTGTCAATGAGATCTTCGAAGACAGCTTTGTCGGGGTCTTTTGCTGTCAGCAAGCTTTCAAGAATGGACATCATATACTCCTTATTATAATAGAGTTCCATTTTCCTGGAATTACATGCAGCCGTAATACCTGAGGAAAAGACCCAGTTGTATATGGTTGCGTATATCTCATAAGTTGTATAAGTCCCGGTATATATCAGATCTGGTTCGTATGAATTGTATATGAAACTGACGGAACTTGCATCGAAGACAATTTGTTCCGGGCTCATAATTTTATCTATAATCTTAGGTTTGATGTCCCTTAGAAAAATAATAGCTTCAGGATGTGTTTTGGAAACCTGTTCATCATAGACAATAAGGAAGCTGGATGTGTCTATATCCCATGTTCCTACAAAGCTGTGAGAATCCTCAGTTTTTGTACACCCGGAATTCATCAGGGAGATAAATAAGACCATAGTGAAAAAAAGAAGCCGGTTCAGTCTCATATCTGCAATTATGACTATTATATTAAAAAGCCTATGTTATCTCGCAAATGTATAAAAATTAGTTTAAAAACATTTAAATTTGAACAAATATCGAAAAATGGAATTTTTTGCTACTTGTAACGGGATTCCCGTTCATATTTCAGACTCTAAAAAAGGAGAAAAGACACTTGTACTTCTTCACGGATATCTGGAAACGCTCTATGTATGGGAAGATTTTATTAAAATACTTCCAGAATCAATAAGGGTCATTTCAATCGATCTTCCGGGACATGGACTTACCGGGTCAAATAAAGAGGAGAACTCAATGGCATTCATGTCAGATATTGTCAAATCAGTACTTGATTTGTGCAATATTGAAACTGCCTATGTCGTTGGTCATTCTATGGGGGGATATGTGGCTATAGAGGCTATAAAGAGGCATAGTGAGAGGTTTACAGGGATAGTCCTGATGCACTCAGTACCGGGTGCTGATTCAGAAGAGAAAAAAGTTGACAGGGATAGGGAAATCGAGCTTATAAGGAAAGCAAAATTGCAGACGATTGTGAAGATGGGCATTCCGAAAATGTTTGCAAAAGAGAATCTGAGAAAATTGGATGAAAAAATAACCGAAATCGAGGAAATCTCGGAGACACACGACCCGGAAGGAATTGCTGCAACAGTAACAGGTTTGAAAAACAGAGAGGACAATCTGGCATTTTTGAAGGAGAGTAAGATTCCGCTCCTGATCTTTTTTGGTATGGATGATTACCATATAACTTACGAAAAAGCCATGACCCTGCAAAAGGAGCTTCCCGAAGCAAAATGTATATTCTTACTTCACTCGGGACATAATGGCTTTTTGGAAGAACCTCAGATTGTCAAAGAGGAGTTACTGAAATTTCTAGAATTGTAAAAATATGATTAAAAAAACAATACCGTTACTTTTGCTGTCAATGACATTGTCATTGACAAACGCAGAAGCACAAAGCAGGGCCAGAGATTTCGGAGTTAAGCCGGGAGTCTTTAAAACAGGAAAATTCAATGCTATAACTGATGTTCCGGGTGTAAAAATCGGTCATGTGACAAAGATAGAGGGAGAGGATATGAGAACCGGGGTAACGGCAATTGTGCCTCATGGAGGCAACATATTTAGAAACAAGGTTCCTGCCGCGGTGTTTGTAGGAAATGGTTTCGGTAAGCTGGCAGGAGTGACTCAGATTATGGAGCTCGGCAACATCGAAACACCTGTAATACTGACAAATACGATGAGTGTTGCTGCTGCCCTTGATGCTCTTATCACATACACATTATCGCAGCCCGGAAATGAAAATGTAGCTTCAGTAAACGGAGTGGTGGGAGAGACCAATGACAGCGGACTTAATAACATAAAAGCAAGATATGTCAAGCCAGAAGATGTCCTTAAGGCAATAGAGTCGGCTAAATCAGGACCTGTTGAAGAGGGCGGGGTAGGAGCCGGTACGGGCACAATCTGTTTTGGATACAAGGGTGGAATCGGAACCTCATCTAGGGTACTACCTGAATCACTCGGCGGATACACAGTGGGTGTGATAGTTCAGTCAAACTACGGAGGAATCCTTGACATAGACGGGATAAAAGCCGGAGAGATGCTTGAAAACTACTCATTCAGAAAGAATATACTTCAGGATGTTGACGGATCCTGCATGATGGTAGTGATAACCGATGCTCCTGTTACAGCAAGGAATCTTGAACGCATTGCAAAAAGGGCATTTATGGGAATGGCAAGGACCGGAGGAATCGCTTCAAATGGTAGCGGAGACTATGTAATTGCAATGTCTGTTGCTCCGGAAAACCTTCTTGACGAATCACAACCTTTCTATACTCCTAAAGAGCTTCAGAACGACTCAATGTCTCCACTGTTTATGGCAACAATAGAGGCAACAGAAGAGGCTTTGCTAAACTCACTGTTTGCGGCAAAAACAATAAAAGGAATTAATAACAAGGAGGTTCAGAGACTTCCTGTGGAGAAGATTATAAAGTAGATTTCCTATCGTAGTTAATAGAAGAAGCTCTCTTACCAGAGGAAATTGTTGAACGGGTATCTTCCGGCGTGTATTTCGGCTACCATTTTATAAATGTCGTTCCTTAGCTTGTCTATTTGTGTTTTCTCTTTAGCTGAGATAAAAATGCACGGATTATGCTCTCTTCCCATCCAGGAGTTTTTTAACTCATCAAGGCTGTAATTTTCCTGCTTTTTAGGCCCGAAATCATATTCATCCTGTGGAGTGTACTTATAAAGATCAATCTTGTTAAAAACGAGGAAAAGCGGCTTTTCCTTGGCTCCAATATCAGCCAGAGTCTCGTTGACCACCTTTATCTGCTCTTCAAAACCGGGATGTGATATATCTACAACATGCATGAGGATGTCAGATTCGCGGACTTCGTCGAGCGTACTTTTGAAAGACTCTACCAGCTGATGAGGAAGTTTTCGTATGAAACCGACAGTATCACTAAGAAGGAAGGGGACATTCTCAATTACAACTTTTCTTACTGTGGTATCCAGCGTTGCAAAAAGTTTATTTTCAGCAAATACGTCACTTTTTGCCAACAGGTTCATCAGTGTACTCTTTCCAACATTTGTATAGCCAACGAGGGCTATTCTCACGAGGTTTCCCCTATTGCCACGCTGAGAAGACATTTGACGGTCAATTTTCTTTAACTGCTCCTTCAGCTTACTTATTTTGTCCAGGATAATTCTTCGGTCTGTCTCTATCTGGCTCTCTCCCGGGCCCCTCATTCCAATACCACCTCTCTGCCTTTCAAGGTGAGACCACATACGTGTAAGCCTTGGAAGAAGATACTGATATTGTGCGAGTTCAACCTGAGTCTTCGCATAGGCAGTCTTGGCCCTTTGTGCAAAAATATCGAGAATCAGGCTCGTCCTGTCAAGAACCCTGCACATAAGTTCCTGTTCAATATTCCTAAGCTGCGAAGGGGTAAGTTCATCATCAAAGATTACAAGCTTTATCTCGTTTTCTGTTATATAGCTCTTTATCTCATCAAGCTTGCCTGAACCTACATAAGTCTTATTGTTAGGTCTATCCAGTCTCTGAATAAACTTCTTATCTCCGGCAGCACCGGCTGTCTCAGCAAGAAATTCTAGTTCATCAAGGTATTCAAGAACTTTACTCTCATCATCATTCTGGGAAATAACACCTACAAAGATGCATTTTTCTACTTCCATAAATATTATTTAGAAATGAATGTACTTAAATTACTAAAAAAGGCTGCATCTTAAGGAGGCAGCCTTTTCTTAATATCTGATTATGTAATTATCTCAACTGGAAAATTACAGGGAAAATGTAACGTACCTTAACCGCTTTGTTTCTTTGTCTTCCCGGAGTCCATTTAGGTGAAGATGCAACTACACGAGCAGCCTCTTTGTCCAATGAAGCATCTACTCCTCTGACAACCTTAACGTCACTTACACTACCGTCTGTATTAACAAGGAACTGAAGAATAACACGACCCTGAACACCATTTTCCTTTGCCATTTCAGGATAAACAAGGCGCTCAAAAACCCATTTTGTAAAAGTATTCTCGTCACCACCCTGGAATTTAGGCTTCTCTTCCACAATCTGGAATGGAATCTCCTCATCCTCAACCGCTTCTGCTTTACCAGAGCCGGCTACGTAGTTTTTGATCTCTACACCAAGATTCTTGTCATCCTCAGTATTGATAATAAGATCAGTATTAACTTTCACATCGTTATCAACAATCTGAATCTCTTCTGAAAGCACAGGGATATCCATTGTCTGTGGCGGAGGAGTGTTCTCTTGTGTAATAGGAATCATCTCATCTTCAATGATAACAGCTGTATCATTTGTCATAGTTGCTTCCTGTTTGTCAGTGCTTTTCCATTCAAAAGCAAGCAGTGAAACTGCCAAAGCAATTATTAGTCCTATCTCTCTGAAGAAAAATTTTTTGCCTTCAAGATTGGCTTTAGGTGTTTTCTTTACTTCCATAACTTTGTCTCTGCGATTTTTGAGTTTGTAAAAGTAATAAGAAATAATTATTTGACAAAAGTTATTGTGGATAAACTTTGAAAAATAATTCTAAAATCAACAATAGTAGAACATTAAATGTTAATAAAATTGTTCAAAACTTTTGTGGAGCATATCGGAGTCGAACCGATGACCTCTTGCATGCCATGCAAGCGCTCTAGCCAACTGAGCTAATACCCCGTAAGTTTTTGCTCACTATTATGTGAGCAAAAACTATTCCAAATAGTTAAAACTATACTAGTTTCAGTTCTTTAAGAACGTCATTTGTAGCACGTACGGCGTCAACACTCTTCTGGAAGAGAGCTCTCTCTTCCGGATTGAGGTTTAGCTCTATGATTTTTTCCCAACCATTTTTGCCTATTACACAAGGAACGCCTATACAAACATCGTTCTGGTAGTATTCTCCCTCGAGAGAAACACAGCAAGGGTATACTTTTTTCTCATCGTGAACGATAGCCCTTACAAGAGCAGCTGCGTTAGCACCCGGAGCATACCATGCTGAAGTACCTATAAGTTTGGTAAGTGTTGCACCGCCCTTCATAGTATCTTCAGTGATCTGGTCAAGTACCTCTTTTGTAGTGAGTTCTGAAACAGGAATACCTCTGAGGTTTGCAAATCTTGCAAGAGGGATCATAGTTGTATCACCGTGTCCGCCAATTACCATACCGGCAACGTCACTTGCAGGAGCATCAAGAGCTTTGCTCAGATAGTAAATGAAGCGGCTGCTGTCAAGCATTCCACCCATACCTATAACTTTGTTTTTAGGAAGACCTGATGACTTAAGAGTCAGGTAGGTCATGGTATCCATAGGGTTGGATATAATTACGATGATTGCATTAGGAGAATATTTGAGAGAATTGGTGACAACTTCGTTTACAATAGAGGCGTTTGTTCCAATCAGCTCTTCTCTGGTCATTCCCGGTTTACGAGGTATACCTGAGGTGATTACGATAACATCAGAGTTTGATGTTGCTTCATAATCATTTGTAACACCGGTAATTCTGGTTTCAAATTTAAGATGCTTAGCTGTCTGCATCATATCAATTGCCTTACCTTCTGACAAACCTGGTTTAACATCCAGAAGAACAATTTCAGATGCCACTTGCATCAGACACATTGCGTATGCGCATGTTGCACCAACATTACCGGCACCAATAACACTAACTTTTGACATGGTTTTAAAAAAGTTTTAAATGAGTATATTTTTGTAGTTTTGCACAAATATTTTTGTATGGACCAAGTAAAGAATTTCCGCATATTTCGTGCCAAAATGAATAAAAAAATCCTCGATCAGGATAAATTATTCTTCAAAAGATTTTTTAATCTGGATACCAGGACTTATGAAGATGGAGCTCTTCCTGCTCAGACCAAGGAAATGTTGGGTTTGGTTTCTTCGATGGTTTTAAGATGTGACGACTGTATTAAATATCATCTTGAGAAATGTTACGAATTGAAAGTAACAAAAGAACAACTTTTTGAAATCTTTTCTGTTGCTAATCTAGTAGGCGGGTCAATTGTAATCCCCCATACAAGAAGAGCTCTCGACTATTGGGAAGAGTTGGAAAATTCAGAAAATACTGAACGCAATGATTAATTTTTTTACTGAGGACATAGAGTTTAAGTTCAAAAACAGAAGAGCTTGCAAGAAGTGGATTATATCTGCTTTAGAAGAGGAGGGCGTTTTAAAGAAGAGGAAACTGGAGGAACTTTCAGTTATTTTCTGTTCTGACGAATACCTTCTAGATATGAATAAAAAGTATTTAGACCATGACTATTTTACTGATGTTATAACATTTGACAATTCAGAGGAGAACAATTTTTCCGGAGATATATTCATAAGCATTGATAGGGTTAGGGAGAATGCAGAAACATTTAGACAACTATTTATAGATGAACTTCATAGAGTTATAATACATGGGGTTTTACACCTTTCCGGATATGACGATGGAACAGAGTCTGAACAAAAATCTATGAGGTCCAGAGAGGATTACTATTTAGCAAAAAGAGGGTTTGATGGTAACAGATAGTTATGATATAATTGTAGTAGGGGCAGGACATGCCGGATGCGAGGCGGCTCATGCCGCTGCAAAAATGGGTTCAAGAGTTTTGCTTCTAACTATGGACTTGGGAAAGATTGCTCAAATGTCGTGTAATCCTGCCGTCGGAGGTATCGCAAAAGGACAGATTGTACGAGAGATTGATGCGCTGGGTGGATATATGGGAATTGTTACAGATGCCAGTACAATTCAATTCAGAATGTTGAACAGATCAAAAGGCCCTGCGATGTGGAGTCCAAGAGCACAATGTGACAGGCAACATTTTTCAATGAATTGGCGATATGTCCTGGAGCATACTGCAAACCTCAATCTTTGGCAAGACTCTGCGACAGAATTGATATTTGAGGGAAAAAGGGTAGTTGGCGTAAAAACTTCTCTTGGAGCAAAATTCCATGCAAAATCTGTTATTATAACATCAGGTACTTTTTTAAACGGAAAACTTTTCATAGGTCATAATACTGCAGAAGGGGGAAGAGTGGGGGAACCGGCCTCACATTTTTTGTCAGATCAGATAAAAAATATGGGAATTGAGGTCGACAGAATGAAAACCGGAACCCCTCCACGTTTGGATATTCGCTCGGTAGACCTTACAAGGTTACAGATACAGAAAGGAGATTCAACTCCTGAAAAGTTCTCTTTTCTGACAATTCCCTCTCCAATTCAGGCAAATATTGAACAAATGCCGTGTTACATGGTACACACCAACAAAAATGTACACGAAATTTTAAAAGGAGGATTTCAAGACTCACCACTATTTTCAGGAAAAATACATGGAAAAGGTCCAAGGTATTGTCCAAGCATTGAAGATAAACTGAGAACCTTTTCAGACAAGGATTCACATCAACTTTTCCTCGAGCCTGAAGGATGGAATACAAATGAATATTATCTTCAAGGATTTTCTTCTTCGTTACCTCTCGAGACGCAGTATGCAGCATTGAGGGAAATTCCGGGATTGGAATCTGTAGTTATATACAGACCGGCTTATGCGGTCGAGTACGATTATTTTCCTCCGACTCAATTGAACCACACTTTAGAAACAAAAAGTATAGAGAATCTCTATTTTGCTGGCCAGGTTAATGGAACGACCGGCTATGAAGAGGCAGCTGCGCAAGGTCTATTGGCAGGGATTAATGCACACTTGAAAATTTCAGAAAAGGACCCGTTTATTTTAAAAAGAGACCAGGCCTATATAGGGGTTCTGATAGATGATTTAGTGACAAAAGGTGTTGACGAGCCATACCGAATGTTTACATCAAGAGCTGAATACAGAATTCTTTTAAGACAAGACAATGCCGACAGGCGCCTTACGGAGGCTTCGTACTATATAGGTCTTGCAACGAAACAAAGATTAGAAGCGACAAAAAGAAAATATCTGCAAATAAAAGAGATTTCAGATTTTATTCAAAATTCGCCGGTATTGCCAGCGGATGTTAATTCATATTTGAAAAATATTAATTCTAGTGAAATTCAACAAAAGAAACCACTTTCGGAAATACTTTCAAGACCGGAGATAGGTTTAGTAGCGCTTTTAAAGAATGTTCCCCGTGGAACATTTGATAATTACAAAGAAGAGGCAATTAGAAAAGAGCCAGAAGGAAATTTAGATGTAATTGATTCTCTCAGAAACGCCTCCGTGTGCAACTCGGAAAATAAAGAGTATGCGGGGGTTTTTGCCGAGAGCATTAATGAGAGATGTGATTCTGAAATCTTAGATAGCGGCTTGCCCTACAATCAAAGCCCCTTAGTAGAAAGTAAAACAATGTCGGAGATATATGCCTGTGAATTGCTCTCTTCAGCTGAAATAGCAATCAAGTATAAAGGTTATATAGAAAGAGAAAAGAGGCTTGCTGACAAAATTCTAAGACTTGAAGATGTTAAAATCCCCGAGAAATTCGATTATTCGATTTTAAAATCCATATCAATAGAGTCCCGACAGAAGCTAGAAAAGCATCGTCCAAAGACAATTGCTCAAGCATCGAGGATTCCCGGTGTATCTCCGGCTGACATATCTGTACTTCTTGTGTATTTCGGAAGATAGGAGAGATGGGCAACAATGAGATAGCTTGATATTTCTAGGAGCAATATAAGTTTTGCTATAAGTCTCTTGCTCCATATAAAATTGTTTATTAGAATAAAAATGTTCCTCGTGGAACAAGGGGTGGGAAAGTTTTCTCCGGGGAGGGAATTGTCCGGTATGGGAAGGTTGCTCCGAGTGAAGGCTTTACTCCATCGGAAGCATTATTGAAAAATATTTAAGATCTGTGTCTGTTCCGCTAGTGATAGGGAGTAGTAGTCCGCTTCTTCTTAGGTTTTGAGTAGCAGCAACGAGGCTGTTAGGGCGTATGATTCTTACTTCAGTAGTCTGGGGGTATAGATTCTTGACATATGTGTAAATATAATTGAAGTCGCTCTCTTTGAAGGTTGTTTCCAAAACGAGAATTGTTTTATGATTCCCCGGTTCGGGGCAGATTATGAAATATCCGACATTTGAAAAACCTTCTTTAAGGCTGGCGCCTATGCAGAAACCCTCTTTCAAAGTAGTCTCCTTCAATATGTAATTTAAAATTTCCCTACTCCAGAGGAATCTGTTGGAGCTATCTTTTCTGGACTCTTCAAAATAATAAATAGGGAGAGAGGTGGTGTGGAGTAGCTCTCCGTTAGATTGTTTATTGATTGAATCAAGCCTCTCAATAAGTTGTTCTTCATACAAAGTACTGATAAATCCGTATCTTATATATAAATCGTACAGGCTGTCGGTTGCCGGTTTTGTTATAATAAAGGAGAGATTCTCTTTCCTGCAGAGCTGTTTTGCTAAATCTATAAGAGATGAGGACAAAGAAAAACCTCTATGCTCGGGTTTTGTTCCTACAGCATAGAGGTAATATCCTTTAATTATTTTTTCTCCGACCAGGGCAGTTGTTGGAATCAGTGTTATGCTTGAAGCTATTTCTCCTGAATCTGTTGCTGCAACAAGAGTCTTTGTGTATGGGAAGCAATATTTGAAGTAGTTTTCAATATAGGGATAATCATCAGTAAAGCAGGTTGTCCAAATCTCAAATAAACCGCTGATGTCACTACTAGTTGCTTCCCGGAAAATCATTGTTGTCAGATTTTATATATTTCGTTAATCAAAGAGTTGTATTTGGTATTAATCTTATTTCTTTTCAGTTTGAGTGTAGGAGATAACATGTCGTTAAGAGGTGTCCACTCGTCATTAATAAGTTTAATCCTTTTAATCTGCTCATGAACTGCAAGCTTCTGATTGACCAATTCAATCTCACTGTTGATCTTTTTCTGTACTTCAGGATTCTTGATTAAATCATCATTGTCTTCAAATTGAATTTTATGCTTGGCAGCCCAATAGTGTAGACGACTGAATGCAGGGATAATTAATGCTGATGCAAACTTTTGATTCTCTCCCACAACCATGCAGTTTTCAATATAAGAGGACTCCTTCAACATAGTCTCTATTACCTGCGGTGCAACATATTTGCCGGCAGAGAGTTTGAATATCTCTTTCTTTCTGTCTGTGATTTTCAAAAATATTCCGTCTACGATAGTTCCGATATCTCCGGTATGGAAGAATCCATCTTCATCTATTACGCTCTTTGTATATTCAGGATCTTTATAATATCCTAACATAACGTGAGGCCCCCGTGTAAGGATCTCCCCATCTTCTGCAATCTTCAAATCAGTTCCTACTGTCGCTTTACCCACCGTTCCGATTTTTATAATCATCTCTTTAGGGTTGTTTACAGCTATAATAGGAGAGGTCTCTGTCATTCCGTAACCCTCGAAAATATACATTTTAGCAGCGGTGAAGAGTCTGACGATTTTAGCCTGGATGGCGGACCCTCCGGAAACAACCAGCATCTCTTTTCCTCCTAACTTTTCGCGCCATTTGCTGTAGACCAGTTTGTCTGCAAGTCCGTACATTGCATTGTAAAGTATCCCTTTCTTTGTGTAGTCGTACTTATTTGCAATCCCGAAAGCCCAACTATAGATAATTTTCTTGATTCCTTTAAGGTCTTTGCCGGCAGCCTCAAATTTATTATACATCATCTCAAGAACCCTTGGTACGGCACAGAAGCCGTCAGCATGGCAGTCTGCGAGATCTGCAGCAATAGTGGCTAAACTCTCTGCATAGTAGGTACTTATACCGAGATACTGATAGTCATAAATCATGCTCCTTTCATATATGTGGCACAGGGGTAAAAAGCTAAGCATCTTATGGTTGTGATCTCTTATCTGCTGTACTGCTGAACCAATAAAAATGAAAACAAGGTTTTTGTGTGAAAGCATTACTCCTTTTGGAGTGCCCGTAGTCCCTGAAGTATAGATGATTGTGACAAGATCATTCTCGTCAATTGTGCGCTTGTTCTCTTCAATTACAGGGGCAAACTCAGTCTTCTTCTCTTTACCAAGAGCAAAAAGCTCAGAAAGATTTCTGACACCGGCAATTTCATCCATAGTAAAGATCAACGGTGGGTTCTCCATCTTTGAAACAATAGGGTGGACCTTCTTGTAAATTGACTCCCCTCCGACAAAGATTATCTTCGCATCGCTATGTTTGAATATATGTTTGTAATCCTCCGAGCCAAGTGTTGAGTATACCGGCACATGCACGAGGTGAGCAAGTGATAGGCCCATATCGATAAAGTTCCACTCCTCTCTGTTATTGCAAATAGTGATGACTTTGTCGAACTTTTCTAATCCCATGGCGAGAAATGCATATGCCAGCAAATGCGATTTCTCCTTGTATTCGGCCGAGGAGCACTTGATCCACTTGCCGTTATGTTTTCTGCTTAGGATGTCATCTTTTGGATAGAGCTGAACAAGCCTTTCCAGAAGATCAAATGTGCGTGTGACATTCATAGGTTTAAATTTTATTTGCTGTTACTATTCTAATAATATCATTTACAAAGGTGTCAATGTCCTCTCTGGTTGTGTTAAATGAGCACATCCAGCGGACCTCATTTGTAGTTTCATCCCATACATAAAAAAGATGCTTCTTTAGCAACTCATTACACAAGTATTGAGGGATAATTGCAAAAACGGCATTTGTCTCAACAGGACGGCTAATCTTAATTTCCGGTATCTCTTTCAACGTTGATTCCAGGTACTTAGCCATAGTATTAGAGTGTGCCGCGAGCCTAATGTTCAGTCCATCTTTGAGATAGGCTATAAACTGAGCTGCAATGAAACGATTTTTTGAAAAGAGTTGTGTGTTTTGTTTTCGGATATATAAAAAATCTTCTGAAAGCTCCTTCTTAAAAAAGATTACAGCCTCTCCGATTAAAAGGCCATTTTTTGTTCCGCCGAAGGATAGGGCATCGACTCCGGCATCTGCAGTGAAGTTTTTTATTGGTAAACCGAGAGCCGCAGAGGCATTTGAAATTCTTGATCCGTCTATATGCAGATAACAGTTATGTTCATGCATGAGATCTGCCAGTTCTTTTATCTCCTGCGGGGTGTAAAGTGTGCCTAATTCAGTAGGTTGTGATATAGAGAGTACCTTGACCTGTGAATGGTGTTGAAAACCGAAATTCTTCAACTCTTTTTTTACCTCTTCAGGAGTTACTTTACCGTCTTTAGCTGTTAATGGAATAAGTTTACATCCGGTAGCCTTTTCGGGAGCTCCGCACTCATCTACATTTATATGCGCAGTTTCCGGACAAAGTATAGAATTGTGAGTTTTTGTAAGCGCCTTCAGAGCAACAACATTAGCACCGGTCCCATTAAAAACAAAAAAAGATTCGGTGGTTTCACCTAAAATCTTTTTAAACAGGATATTGGCTTGTTTTGTGGTTTTATCCTCTCCGTATGCCTCAGAAAAATCTTTGTTGGCATTTATTATTGCTTCTATAATTTCAGGAGCTGCCCCTGAATGATTATCACTTCCAAAACTGTGTAACATTATCTCTTCTGTGTCAAAGCTTAGATTTTAATGGTGTAAATATAATAAAAAAACCCGCAGGGAAATTAACTGCGGGTTTGTATTCTTGTTTAAAAAGGATTACAAAATAGCCTTGTATGCATCTGCATCAAGAAGAGCGTCTATTTCTGATGGGTCAGAGAACTCAACTTTAATCATCCAGCCCTCTCCGTAAGGATCTGTATTAACAGACTCAGGTGCGTTTTCGAGATTTGGATTAACTTCCACTATCTTGCCGGATACTGGCATAAGTGCGTCTGCTACAGTCTTAACTGCCTCTATGGCTCCGAAGACTTCACCTGTACCAAGGGTTTCACCCTCTGTCTGGATGTCTACGAAAACGATATCTCCCAACTGACCTTGAGCGAAGTCGGTGATACCTACGGTTGCAATGTTGCCTTCAACTTTAACCCACTCGTGGTCGTTGCTGTACTTTAGATTTGCAGGAATATTCATGATTTTGTCTAAAAGTTTTAATATTTTGGCAAATGTACTAAAAAAAACAGATCAGAGTCTTTTTAATGCCTCTTTAATTAGAGTCTCGAGTTTATTGTCCGGTTTTTCTTTCAAAATAGAATCAATAACCTTCTCTACATTTGGTTTTGAGAAGCCAAGCAGGATTAGCGCACTGGAAGCCTCCTCCCTGATCTGTGAGCTTGCACTGAGAGCAAAAGTCCCGGATTGTCCTGCCGGAGTTCCCTTGACAATCTTGTCTTTAAGATCAATGATAATCCGCTGAGCCGTCTTCAGCCCGATTCCTTTCACCCCCTTAATCCTATTTATGTCACCCCCTATAATTGCGTTTCTGAGCTCTTCGGTTGTGAGTGAAGAGAGCATCATCCTTGCAGTATTAGGGCCCACGCCGTTTACATCAATCAGCAGAGTGAAAAGATGTCTCTCCTCTTTATCAGAAAAGCCGTAAAGTAATTCGGAATCCTCCCTTAGGTGGTGGTACAGGAATAATTTAGCATCGGTGCCCGGTGATAAGTGAGAATATGTCTGCAGGGAAATCAGGATGTGGTATCCGATATTGCTGTTTTCCAGAACTGTCTCAGTAGGATTCAGCTCTACAATAGTGCCCTTGATATAGTCGTACATTCTCTTTTAAAATAAACAATTATGACAAAAATATGTTTTTTAAAAGAGATATCGAAACATTGTTTACTATTTTTGCAACAAAAGAGAGATATGGAGTTGATAAAAGATATTACTGAATTAAGAAGCCATTTCCCGGCACTTAGCCAAAGTGTAAACGGTAAGCCGCTTGTCTATTTTGACAATGGGGCAACAGCCCAGAAGCCGGATTGTGTCATAGAGTTGATTAATAAGATGAACTCCGGAATTAACGGTAATATTCACAGAGCCGTTCATGAGTTGAGTGCCCGCACAACAGAGCTTTATGAAGCCTCTAGAGAGAGTGTCAGGTGTTTTATCAATGCGGGTTCCGGAGAGGAGGTGATCTTCACTTCAGGGACTACTGCTTCTATAAATCTGGTTGCAAATTCATTTTCGCAAACTTTTCTAAAAAAAGGCGATGTAGTGCTTCTGACTGAAGGAGAGCACCACTCCAATATTGTTCCATGGCAAATGGCCTGTGAACGCCACGGAGCAAAGCTCAGAGTGCTTCCGGTAGACGAAAACGGATGCTGGAAGATGGAATTTCTCGACTCTTTGCTTGCAGATGGAAAAGTTAAAATTGCCTCAGTTTCACATATTTCAAATGTACTTGGAGTTGTCAATCCTATAGAGGAGCTAATCGAGGTCTGCCATCGGTTTGACGTACCTGTACTGATTGACGGGGCTCAAGGAATCATTCATTCAAGTGTAGATGTAAAAAAGCTTGATTGTGAGTTTTATGTATTTTCCGGTCACAAGCTTTACGGTCCGACAGGAATTGGTGTGCTTTACGGCAAAATGGAATTTTTGCAGAAAATGGTTCCATGGATGGGAGGTGGTGACATGGTCGGAACAGTTACTTTTGAGAAGACCACATACGCTGACCTGCCTTTGAAATTTGAGGCCGGAACCCCAAATTTTATCGGAGCGGCCGGACTAGGTGAAGCAATAGGATTTGTATCAAAAATCGATAAAAACTTCATAAAGGAGCATGAGGAGACACTGGTAGCCAGAATGCTTGAGGGGCTGGCCTCTGTTAATGATCTCAAACTTTATGGCGTTTCAAACAAAAAAATATCCCTCTTTTCATTCAATGTCGGAAATGTACACCCTACAGACATAGCGATGCTTATGGATAAAATGGGTATCGCCCTGCGTTCCGGCATGATGTGCGCCGAACCATTGATGTCTCGTTTCGGGGTCCCCGGTATGCTTAGGGCATCGTTGTCGGTTTATAATACTGTTGAAGAGATAGATTACTTTATCGCTTCGTTGAAAAGAGTTGTTAAAATGCTATCATAATTATTTAATATAATGACAATTAAAGAGGCAGAAAATCAAATAATTGAAGAGTTTTCAATTTTTACGGACTGGCTGGACAAATATGAGTATCTGATTGAGTTGGGAAAATCTTTGCCGATAATAAAGGAGAGCAGTAAATCTGAGACTAATTTAATCAAGGGATGCCAGTCAAAGGTATGGCTTGCTGCGGATTACATAGATGGTAAGATATATTTCACGGCAGATAGTGATGCTATTATAACTAAAGGGATTATCTCTTTGTTAATTAGAGTCTTCTCGGGCAGAACTCCTCAGGAGATAATTGATGCAGATCTTGGATTCATTAAAGAGATCGGGTTACAGGATAATCTTTCCCCGACGAGGTCAAATGGTCTGGTATCAATGATAAAACAGATAAAATTCTATGCACTGGCTTTTTCAGCCAATAAATAATCGAGTTATGGCAGATATTACAGTAGAAAAGAATATTGTTCTTGCTCTCAAGCAGGTATATGATCCCGAAATACCTGTAAATATTTACGACCTTGGTCTTGTTTACGAAATTAAGGTTGACGAGAATAAAAAAGCATATATAAAAATGACCCTTACAGCTCCTAATTGTCCTATGGTGGATGAACTCCTCCAGGATGTTCATGATGCTGTGTCTGATGTTCCCAATATTTCGGATGTTGCTATTGAGCTGGTATTCGATCCGCCTTGGGACAAAAGCAGGATGAGCGAAGAGGCATTGCTTGAACTAGGCTTTTTATAGAATGAACGAGGTTTTACTATTATTGGGAAGCAACAAGGGTGACAGATTGAACTTTCTCAACCTTGCCCTTGACCGAATTGACCAGATATCTTTGAAAACTCCGGTTGTGTCTCATATATACGAGAGCGAACCGTGGGGCTTCAACTCAAAAACATGGTTTCTAAATATGGCTGTCTCTATTCAGACAGATTTGTCTCCCTTGGATTTACTGGATAGACTATTGGAAATTGAAAGTGACCTGGGAAGAACAAGAGACCCGCAAGCTACGGGTTATGAGTCCAGAGAGATTGATATAGACATTATTCTTTTCGGAGAGATAGTTTTAGAGGGGGAGAGGTTGGTAATCCCCCATCCGAGGGCACATCTGAGAAAATTTGTGCTTTTACCGATGAGTGATATTGCTTCTGATTATACTTTCCCCGGTTCCGGTAAGAATATTTGTGAGCTTCTGAAAGATTGTCCCGATAAGTCGGATGTTCAATTGTGGCGTTGAACAGTGAACAATCGACCCTGAATTATGTTGTTTAGTTCAAAAGGCCTTTCATATATGAGCGCCTTCCGGAAACTAAAAATAATTCAAATGAATATTGTAGATGGATTAAAGTGGCGTTACGCCACCAAGCGTTTTGATGTCAATAAGAAATTAAGTAAAGATCAGATAGAGTATCTTAAGCAGGCGGTGAACTATATCCCTTCATCCTATGGGCTTCAGCCATACAAAGTGTTAGTTGTGGAGGATGGCGAGATTAGAAAGAGACTTAGTGAAGCGGCATACGGGCAACCGGCTATCACAGAGGCTTCTCAACTCTTTATTTTTGTTAACTATACAGAATACGGAACTGAAAAAGTGGATGAATTCCTGAAATTGGGAGCGGAAACCAATAATTACCCCGTTGAGAAGACTGAGAATTACAAGAATATGATTAACGGAGTAATCTCTTCTCTTTCCAAGGTTCAGCTATCGAACTGGACCGCAAAACAGGCATACATAGGCTTGGGTGCCTTGATTTGTGCCGCTTCGGAACAGCAAATTGATATATGTCCTATGGAGGGGTTCGATAAGGAGAAATTTGATGAAATCCTGGGACTTAAAGAGAGAAATCTCACCTCTGCCTGCATAGGAGCTGTAGGCTTCAGATCACCTGAAGACACAAATCAGTTTTTGAAGAAGGTAAGAAAGCCGATAGAAGACCTTTTCGAGACTATCTGACAGATTGAGTGGTGAATTTTTGAATCCCCTGATTCAGGAATTTCAAAAATTCACCCTTAGAACACTCTCCTATAGGTTCTGCAAGAGAGACCTCATTTTGGTCAATCAAAACATAGTAGGGTTGCGATGCAACACCGAAACGGGAAATCTGATAGTCCCTGTTTTTCCTGCCCAGAGTATTTTTTATCTTTCCGTCAAGGGTAGATACAATCTGCTCACTTTCAGGGAGCAGGGTTTTGTCATCAACATATAAAGTTGCAAGAACAACTTGATTTCTTAATATCTCCTGAATACCGGCGTCACTCCAGACATTAGCCTCCATAAGCTTGCACCCGCTGCAGGTGGTTGATTTGAATGCAAGCAGAACGGGTTTTTTTAGGGATTTTGAGCACTCAATCGCTTGCGCAATGTCATAATATGCCTTGAGGCCATATGGTGCTGCATGGTTGGGATCTGCATACTTTACGGGGGCACAGGAACCGCTTTGAGTATTTGCGGGCTTTAAAGAGCCTGGCTGGTCAGGTTTGGGAGCAGAAGTATTGTTGAAAATAGTGTATGTTGTCTCTGAAGCCGGAGGCAGGAGGGCTGAGAGGCTGGAGAGGGGAGCTCCGAACAGGCCGGGAATAAGGAAAATTGCAAAAGAGAAGGATGCAATGGCAAAAACCACTCTTCCGGCTCCGATGTCTGAAACAGGGGAGTCGTGTGATGTTTTGATTTTTCCCAGAAGATAGAGGCCAAGGCAAACAGAGATTGCTATCCAGACAGCTATAACCAGTGGCCTTGAGATAATACCCCATCCGAACCACACATCTACGGCTGAAAGGTATTTCATGCTGAATGCAAGCAGGATGAAGGCAAATATAACTTTTACCATATTCAGCCACCCGCCCGATTTCGGCATTTTCTTCATTAAAGACGGGAAGAAAGAAAAAATCACAAAAGGTAATGAAAACGCCAGGCCGAATACAAGCATCCCGAGAACAGGTTTTATGGCAACCCCTCCGGAAACTGCTGCCGCAAGAATTGATCCCACAAATGGTCCTGTGCATGAAAAAGAGACTATTACCATGGCAAAAGCCACAAAGAATGAGGCTATAAGGCCACCTTTGTCTGCTTTTGAATCCGCTTTGTTGGCAAGACCGACGGGCAGAGTTATCTCAAATGCGCCCAGGAACGATACTGCAAAGACAATGAAGAGAACTCCGAAGATTGCATTGGGAATCCAGTGTGAGCCGAGAGTGTCTGTGGCATCAGTGCTTTTAAACAGAGCAACCAGTATCCCGGCAAGGGTATAAATCAGTGTTACAGACAGACCAAACACCAAACCTTTCATAATTCCCCTCCTTCTGTTGTCAGAACCGCTGATAAAGAATCCGACTGTCATAGGAATCATTGGAAACACACACGGGGTAAATACTCCGCCTAAACCGGCAGCAAAAGCCAAAAGTAAGAACATCAGAAGACCTTCGCTCTTGTTTGCGGAAGGATTTGCGGAAGGAGCTGATGGAGTAGCCTCCAAACCCTTGATTTCAAACCTCACATCTGTCTCATCCATAAGGCATTCTCCTCCGTTGCAGGTTTGCCAGGAAAGAGTTCCTTCAACGCTAATTGTAGAGTCGGTCAACTTTTTTATTGTCTGAATGAAGGTTGCATTATTGTAAAAAACCTTTACGTCGATGTTGAAAGCCTTGTCGTGCTTTATCTCCGCCTCACCCCCGTCTCTGAGACTACCGACAACTTCGTATCCTTTTATCCCTCTCAATTCAAGCGTGGTTGGCAGGGGGCCTTTCTGGAGAGAGTCGCTGCTATAGATATACCAGGGGGACACTATCTCTGCTTTGAATATAAGATCGATGGTGCCGTCACCGTTGTCTTTCTGCTCGTAGCTCCATGATGTGGTAGTTATCTGCGCAGAGGAAGCACTAAAAGTTATAATCGCAATTAAAGAGAGAAAAAACCGTCTCATTGATAATATTTTTAGGGATGAAGACAAAATTATTAAAAATCCCCAGAAATGCACTATTTTTGCCTGTTACAAAATTAATGAGATGACACAGGAGGAGTTATTTAAGAGCCTTATAGCTCATGCAAAAGAGTATGGATTCATTTTCCAGTCAAGCGAGATTTATGACGGTCTGAGCGCAGTGTATGATTACGGACAGTTGGGAGCGGAGTTGAAGAACAATATCAAGAAGTATTGGTGGGATGCCATGGTCCGTTTAAATGAGAATATTGTAGGAATAGATTCTGCAATCTTCATGCATCCAAAGATTTGGGAGGCGTCGGGGCACGTGGGAGCGTTCAATGACCCTTTGATAGATAATAAAGACTCGAAAAAGAGATACCGTGCGGATGTTCTTCTTGAGGATTATATTGCCAAACTGGAGGAGAAGATGGATAAGGAGGTAGAGAAGGGGCGCAAGAAATTCGGTGACTCTTTCGATGAGGCCCAGTTCCGTGCAACAAATCCAAATGTGCTTCGCAACAAAGTAAAGGCAGAGGAGGTTTCGAACAGGATGAACGAAGCTCTCAAGGCTAACGACCTTGAAGCACTCAAGCAGCTGATTATAGATTGTGAGATTGTATGTCCGATTTCCGGAACAAGGAACTGGACAGATGTTCGTCAGTTTAACCTCATGTTTTCTACACAACTCGGAAGTGTCAGTGACGAGTCAGGCACAATATATCTTCGCCCCGAGACAGCCCAGGGGATATTTGTCAACTTTCTGAATGTTCAGAAGACATCAAGGCTAAAGATACCTTTCGGAATTGCACAGATTGGAAAGGCTTTCAGGAATGAGATTGTTGCAAGACAGTTTATTTTCAGAATGAGAGAGTTCGAGCAGATGGAGATGCAATTTTTTGTAAGACCGGGTGAAGAGTTGGAGTGGTTCCGCAAGTGGAAGGAGACTCGTCTCAAATGGCACAAGGCAATAGGTCTTGGTGAGGAAAAATATCGTTTTCATGATCATGAAAAGCTTGCGCACTATGCAAACGCAGCTACAGATATAGAGTTTGATTTTCCTTTCGGTTTCAAGGAGCTTGAGGGAATACACTCCCGTACCGACTTTGACCTTAGTCAGCATCAGAAATTCTCAGGAAGGAAGATGCAGTATTTCGACCCGGAGACAAATGAGAGTTATATTCCTTATGTTATTGAGACCTCGATTGGTCTTGACAGAACCTTCCTGGCAGTTTACTCATCATGCTACTGTGAAGAGAAACTTGAGGACGGAGAGGAGAGGGTAGTGCTGAAATTGCCTGCATTCCTCGCTCCTGTTAAATTAGCAGTGCTTCCGCTTGTCAAAAAGGATGGCCTTCCGGAGATGGCAAGGGAGATAATGAAGGATCTGAAGATTGACTTTAACTGTCAGTATGACGAGAAGGACAGTATCGGAAAGAGATACCGCCGTCAGGATGCAATCGGAACTCCTTTCTGTATTACTATCGACCACCAGAGTCTTGAGGACAATTGTGTGACTATCAGATACAGAGATTCAATGAAACAGGAACGTATCCCTGTTTCTGAACTGAAACAAATCGTTGGGGACAAGGTTGGATTTAGAAATGTTCTGGAAAAAATCTAAAACTTTAAATCATGACAAATATCTCGGTTAATTACATGGGTTTGACCCTGAATTCGCCTGTTATTGCAGCAAGTTCCGGTCTGACAACGCAGCTTGATAAGATTGAATCATTTGAGAAGGCCGGAGTCGGGGCGATTGTAGTGAAGTCCCTTTTTGAGGAGCAGATTGTTGATGAGGCTGATTTTCTCAATTCGCGGAGCAGTGATTACCCTGAGTCGGCGGACTACCTTCACCACTATATGCGTCAGTATTCGATAGAGAAATATCTCAACCTTCTGAGGGAGATTAAGGCAAAGGTTACGGTTCCGGTAATAGCAAGTATAAACTGCTATTCAAAAGGAGAGTGGGTCTCTTATGCGAGGGAGATTGAAAAGACAGGGGTAAATGCCATTGAGCTCAATATCTACTCTTTGCCTTTGAATATTCACAAAAGTTCGACAGATGTGGAGAAGGATTATCTGGACGTTATTGGCACAGTAACAAAGATGTTAAAGATTCCTGTAGCCGTAAAGATAGCCGGCTATGTAACAAACCTTCCCGGATTTGTAAATAATCTCAAAGCATACGGTGCGAAAGGGGTTGTTATGTTCAACAGGTTCTACACACCCGATATAGACATATCAAAGCTAAAAATAGTCGCTGCAGAGGCATTCTCGACCGAGACGGAGTCTTTGAGGGAGTTGAGATGGATGGGGATTGTTTCGGCACTTGTACAGGGAATAGATCTTTCTTCAAGTACAGGTATTCATTCCGGAGAGACAGCCATCAAGCAGATTCTTGCCGGAGCTACAACTGTCCAGATGTGTACTGCTTTGTACAAAAGAGGGGCGGAGGCAATATCGGATGTAAATCAGGATATCCACATCTTCATGGAGAAGCACGGATTCAAAAACATCAAGGATTTCAAGGGAATGTTAAACTATTCGAATATAGAGGATCCAAGAAAGTTCGAAAGGGTTCAGTTTATGAAGAATTTCGGAGGTAAGTAGTAAATCAACGGACATTATCAAGGGTAATACATTCATCCACAGGACATACCAGAGTACATAAACCGCATCCGCAACACTTCTCGTCTATTATGACGGGTTTACTCTTTGCGTTGTCGGAGACCAATTCTATTGCCTGATAACCGCCATCTTTACAAGAGGTGTAGCAAGTGTGGCATCCTGTGCATTTTGAGGAGTCTATTTTGGCGCGGACTCTGTAGTCAAAGTTTAGACCTTCCCATGAGGTAACATTCGGCAGGGCAAGGCCCACGAACTCACTGACGGAACTAAATCCTTTCTCGTTCATATAGTTTTCAAGACCGGAGAGCATCTGTTTGATAATCCCGAAGCCATAGTGCATTACTGCGGTACATACCTGCACTGACGCGGCTCCGAGAAGTATGAATTCAACGGCATCCCGCCAGTTTTCAATACCTCCGATACCGGATATAGGGAGGTTCAAATCCGGATTTTTTGCACAACTCTTTACCATGTTCAAAGCTATGGGCTTTACTGCAGGGCCGGAGTAACCTCCGTTTGACCCACGATTATAAATAGTAGGATATGGTATGAATCGGTCAATATCTACTCCGGTTATGCTTTGAATAGTATTTATAAGGGATATGGCGTTTGCGCCCCCTTTTTTAGCCGCAATTGCCTCGTCGTTTATATCTGTGATGTTTGGAGTCAGTTTAACAATTACCGGCACTTTTGCACCCTCTTTTACCCATTCTGTGATTATTTCAATTAATCGGGGCTCCTGGCCTACCGCAGAACCCATGCCTTTTTCGCACATACCATGAGGACAGCTGAAATTGAGTTCAATCCCGTCAACACCGGCATTTTGAACATCGGTAACCAACTGAACCCAATCATCATGTGTTTCAGCCATCAATGAGGCTATAAGAGCATTGGCCGGAAATCTTTTCTTTGTCTGTTCAATCTCTTTGAGGTTTATTGAGAGTTCGCGATCAGAAATAACCTCCACATTGCTCATACCGACAAGCCTTCTCCTGTTATAGTTGAATGCTCCGAATCTGTTGCATACATTGTAGCCCTTAGCACCGATTGTTTTCTATACAGCACCGCCCCAACCCGACTCAAAAGCCCTCATTACCTGAATCCCCGTATTTGAAGGAGGGCCGGAGGCTAACCAGAAAGGATTCGGTGCTTTTATCCCTGCAAAATTTATTGAGAAATCTGCCATCGTCGTAAACAGTTGTCTGTAAATATAATAAAAAAGCACCTACGATGTTACTCGAAGGTGCTTTTTATATAGTACAGGTTACCGACTAGAAGTTCAAACCGACACTGATATTTACAAATGATTTGTATGTTCCCGGCAGTACTCCGTCGAGAGTTGCTGCAAGGCCACCGTCATTTACCAGATACTGATGTGAATATGTTGCATGGCAGAACGCTGTCATACCTTTTGTTGCATTAAGGATATGTGTGTACTTAATACCACCGCCGATTTTAGCGCGGTCTGCAGTTCTGTATGCGAAATCGTGCATCAAAAGAGAGTTGTTCATCAAAAGGCTTCCTTCAGTAACAGGATTAGAGCTTTCCAGCATAAGACCTTTACCATCTATATAGCTACCTCCAAGATTTATATCTATAAGGGCTATATCTTTAATTCTGAAATTTTTCTCGATATTGGCGTAAAGCTGGGTGTTTTCATAATCCTGATGATATACGGCAGGATAGATTTTAAAATCCTTTGCCACCTTGCTGTAATTGCCACCAAGGGTAAATATCCATGAGAAATTCCATTTGCAGCCATCCTGACGTTTTACATAACCTTTGTATTCAGCACCGTACTCTGTCTCGTCAACCATATATCTCAATGTCTTGCCATACTCGAAATAGTTCCATGTGTTTATTTCACCGGGAACAAGCTCGTAGTTGGTTACAACGTTGTAGCTGAATTGCTGGTTATTTACAAAAGAGAGTTTAAGGTAATTATCCATCGCTTTTGTAGATAAAGAAAGAGTTCCGGTATAGTCATACTTAAGACCATCCGTGAAGGCATATCTTTTCATCAGGTTGTTATCTTCAAAATCATCTTCCTGATTATAGTTTACTTTAAGCTGATTGAAGAATTTAAGGTTGTTCTTTCTTAATTCAAGCTGAAGCGCCCCACCAAAAACATCAGTGAAATACCCTCTGGAAAGAATGGTTGTGTTTGTCAGACCGCTCTCTGTGTAGAAGAACAGACCCTCCATGTAATATATGCTCTTTCCTGTCTCATCACCTAGGTACTCATATTTAACTCTCTCTACATCGTGCTTGTAAGAAAGGTTTAATCCGAGGTTGAGTATGCCTTTGCTGAATATTATACCGGGAGCGACGTTAAAGCTTGAAAATGTATTGTTGTTTCTTCCGTCAGTCCTCTTTGCAGCGGTTGCTGTGTGGTAATTGAAGCCTACACCGAGTGAAAGACTCTTTGAAACAGGGTAACCAACCTTTGCATTCAGATAATAATCTTCTCTCAACACCTTTCCGGGAATTGAGTCCACGATAGGGTTATAAGTGGTATTTGGATAGATAGTGCCAAGCCATGCCTGATTCTCTTTGATTCCGTAATCATAGATGAGCTCTCCAAAATAGTATACGTTTTTTGACTTTACATATGATTTTGTAGAGATTCCGAAAGTATTATAGTTAGAAGGATCATAGTAATTCTTGTAATCACCTTTTTCATTACCATAAAAAGCACCAAATGATGAGAAGTTCATTGCGGAGTTGAAGACCAAACCTGCCCCGTTATCGGAAACAATCCAAGGAGCGCTTTTCTCAAGTCTGTCAAAAAAGTAGAGACACTTGTCAGATACTTTATGTTTCTGTGCCAAAAGTGTTCCTGAGAAGAGAACCATTGCCACAATTGCTACTGTATATATTAATTTGTTTTTCATCTTATTAAATTTAATTTACACCAACAAGTGAAGCAGTTGTTCTCTTTTCAAAGTCGTTGGATGAGTTGTTAGTATCCATATATACAATTCTGCCGCCGGCAGCTGCTGTTGCCTGTGCATCTATGCGTCTGTGGACGCTTTGTCCCTGACCGCCACCGTCAACCATTGCAAAACCATTGTCAATTTCCGGACGGAGCCTTTTGGAGTCTGTCACATTTCTGAAACATTCAACTCCGTCAATAATAAGGTTCTTGTCAACCATCAGACAGTCAAAGTTTCTGTTAGTGGCATAACCAGGATTCCATGTGTAAGTATCTGCAATAAACTGAGTAGGAGTCTTACCACCCATAGAGTAGAGGAATATTGCAGGGCTCAATGTTGATACAACCCAGGATGTTGCAGTACCCACTTTCCAGAATCCAGTCATCAGGTTAACTCCTGCATTGGGAGCGGATTGAGCTTTTGTAAGCAAAGGATCGTAAGCTGCCCAGTAACCCTGAATGCCCAGATTTACAGATGATGAGGATATAGGTACATGGTTAATCGCATTAAGAGAGATGACAACTTGTTCGCCAGGTTGAAGCGGATGTTGATTACCTGTTCCGGGGAACATCCATCCGAATCCTGATACAGGTATAGAGTCCCTGATTTCAGTAGAATTCGGTTTAACCCAGTTTGTTGTCTTTCCGCTTGAAGGTGCGTTGTATGGGTCTACAACAGCAAGGCAGAGAGAGTCAAGATATGCAACCTCTCCCGAGTTATTGTAAAGGATAAAATACTGGTCTTTTGAGTAGCTCTTACCTGTGGCCGGATTCATACATCCTCCGTAGTAAATCTCTTTCAATACAATTTGTCCTGCTTTAGAAACGTTGAGATCTATTATAGAGCTTGCGCTTTTAGGATCGTTAGGAGCAACACGGATTTTTTCCGATGTTCCGTTGAAGATGTAGACAACACCACCGGCTGCACTGTGTTTGGTCTCAGTAGTAGCAATATATGCACCGTGAGGTACTCTGATTGTTGCAACACCGGAGGCATTTGTTGTATCACAGAATTCAAGTCCGGAGCTTGGATCAACGAAATAGACAGGGAGGCCTTCGGTTGTGTAATTATAACCTTCAGGCATATTGACGGTCACTGTGATGGTAGAGCTGATCGCATCATCGGTGAACTCGTCTGTTTTCAGATCTTTCATACATCCGCTAAGGTATACGACGGATGCAATCAGAAGGAAAAGGAATTTTATATTTTTCATTTTGATTCAGTATTAGAAGGTTAATTTTAACTCAGCACCGAAGTAAATCTTCGAGTTTACACGTGTCCCTATTGCATTAGGCCTTGCCGAATTCTTCATGATAGGTGTTGAATTGGTGAAGTTGTTTGCATAGAAGGAGAGTGAGGCGAGTTTGCCGATCTCTTTGGTAACACGTATGTTTGCCATAAAGAAAGGTTTGTATCCTTGTTTATTGAAGTAATAACTTGCATCAGTGGCCTTTCTCAGCATACCCAGACGGGTCTTGAGGTTCTGGTCTGTAGTTGTGTAATAATCGCTGAAAGGTCTTACATTGCCTTCAAAATCCATATAAGATACAGGATCCCTGTAAAGTATAACATCATTGTTCTTGTTGTTGTAATCTCCGAATACCCTGTTTCCGTTAGCATCGAGAGAGTAGATGTTACCTTCGTCATATAGGTTCCAAGTGTTGTATTTCCATACGCATTGTGTAACTACGGATACAATCATTCGGATTGATGGGATGTGTGTTACAAGGCTGATGTTGGTCGAGAGCCTCTCTCTTCCGGTTCCTTTTGTCATACCATCATCTCCTGCATATATAGCAACATACTCAAATTTTTGTTTAGGGGTTATAGGATCTGAGAACCCGCCATAATAATAGAAATATCCGTCTTCTGAGTTTTCCGACCGGATATATGAACCGTTTACAATCACAGATGTGTTGATTGCATTGATCTTACCGAAATTAAGGTCATACTCGATACCCCATTTCTTCATCTTGGCGCGGTTGTCTGGTCTAGAGTATGATTTATATTCGGTGTTTGTTTTGTAAGCAAGCTGTTCGTACACTCCCTGAGAGTTCTTTACCCAGACTCTGCCGTTCTCGTATTTAGGAGCAGCTGTAGTGCTTGTAACAGCATCATAATAGTCATAAGTCTGTGTAACATAAGTGCTGTTTCCTGAAAGACCGTCTGTAAGGTTTTCGTTGAAATAGGTAATCTGAGCATCAAAACCTAAAATGTTAAAATCAAGGCCGATTTCAGCATTTCTTGTCTTTGCAGGCTTGAGGTTGTATGGTAGCTTTCCGTCAACTACGGCTGTCTGTATTATAGCCAAAGATTCTCCTGTAGCACTGTTTCGGTACTGGAAAAGGCAGTTGCTAAGATAATTTGTTCCAGGATATAGTGTGGAAATAGAAGGGAGTCTCTGCATGATACCCCAACCACCTCTTATTGCTAAAGATCTTAAGATGCCGTTTCTTTTGCTTTTTACAATGTTGTATTTACCATTGAAACGAGGGTCAATAGTAGGATCATAGTTGTAACCATCAACTATCATCTTATTAAGACGGGCACCAAGACTCATTTCGAGAGAAGTTTTTCCGATAGGAACAGTAACTTTCTCCTCGAGGAATGCACTAAGGTCTGTCATAAATGGAATTTCTGTATATGGCCTTTCCCTGAAATATTGAGGAACGCCACTTACATAATATATACCGCGGCCGGTATTGCCTTTTGTGTTAACTTCAACACCAAGCATGGTCTTTGAGAGCGTTCCTCCGATCATTTTGTTCAGGTTACCTGAGATCTTTGCATTGGCGTATATTGGAATATCCTCTGCCCTCATGTCCTTCGGGGCAGTAGGATTTGTAAAGTATCCGATTGTGATACCCTCAGTCATTGTTCTGGTAGAAGGAAGAGGAAGGTTGCTTCCTACGACATATTTCCGTTCAGTGTCTTTTTCGTAAGAACCGGAAACGTTGTAGTTCAATGTAGATATCCAGGATTTGTTAAGCAACCAGCTACCGTAAAGTGAAACAGTAAGATTCTTGCTTCTGGTTTTTGTGAAATCGAGGGATGAGACATCGGGGTCTGACTCTACGTTGTTGCCAGAGATAAAACCACTTACCCTTGCATTGAATCTCAATGGGGTTTTATTTGTATTGAATGTATTTGAATAGGTTATACCAACTGTAGTCCTGTCAAAAATCGCAACAGGAGAGGCCCAGTCACTGAATGCCCTTGCATAGTCGGCATCAATGTTCAGGTTTCCTGCATTATCGCCGAGGGAGAAACCTTTTCCGAAAGCAACAGCTTTTGTGTTAGGATCTGTCTTAATCCTGGCCTCAAACGGTGTGCGTCCGGCTCTTGTTTTAACAAGAATAGCACCTGAAGTAACGTCTCCATATTCGGCAGAGAGAACACCTTTTAGCACTTCAACAGACTCAATATTGTCTGTCGAGTAATTACGATAGTCAATCTGATTGGGTGAAGAGGTTCCGGCGTTTGTGATTTTAGCATCGGATGATACTTTTGCTCCATTTATCATGAGGCCTACACCACGCTCGTTATTACCATTGAGGTCTCCGCCCTCTCCTGTAGTAACCATTCCAATACTCCTTATTGTAACACTGTTGGCAGAAGTAAGGGACGGGTTTACGGTAACATTGCCTGGAACCAGCTGCATAATTCCTGCAAGGCTGGATGCCTGAACGTGCTCAATAGCCGCTTTCTCAATTCTTGAAGATGAGTTGAGCGAGTTACCTACAACTGCTGTCACAACAACATCGTCAAGGGTAAGGTTCTCTTCTTTCAGCTGAATTTTAAAGTCTGTTATGTTCCTGTTGACGGTTACCGGATACTTTATAGTCTGATAACCGAGGGAACTTGCCTCAAGTGTGTGTGTACCCGGAATAATACCGGTAATTTTGAATGCACCATTGACATCTGAAATACCCCAAACGTTGAGCTCTTTTATGAGCACATTTACATAAGGGATAGGTTCGTCTGTACCATAGAGAGTAACTTTCCCCTCAAGAGTATACTTCTGTTGCCCCTGGGCAAGCAATTGAGGAGAGATTATCCAAATGGATAAAAACATTAGAACAAGAAATTTTTTCACTTTAGAATATATTTTGGGTTAATATTAGGCTAAATTATAATCGAAGCAACAAAATATAAAACAACATATTACACCAATCGCCACTTGATTTGTGGCTTCTCTCGCTCATTTATCTGTGCAAGATAATAATAATTTCGTAGTTATACAGCAATATTTTTTATTGTAAAGTAAAAACAAGATCCTTTACCAGGTTCACTTTCAACCCAAATTTTTCCTCCAAGCATCTCTGCATAAGCTTTGGAAATAGGCAAGCCAAGACCGGTTCCTTCATATGATTTTGTGTAAGACTGGTCAGCCTGCACAAAACGGTTGAAGATTGTGTCAATCTTATCCGAAGGGATGCCGATTCCGGTATCTTTGACGTAAAATTTTACAGAATTATCAGCAAGCCCGTATCCAAAAACCACACTTCCCGTTTTTGTGTATTTCAACGCGTTGCTTAAAAGGTTTGTCAGGATTGTGTATACCTTATCTCTGTCAGAATTGATATTAACCTTAGAGGTCTCTTCCTTTTTAACTACATGAAGTTCAATTCCTTTATGCATGGCACTATTTCTGAAAAGTATATAGTTGTAGTCAAGCAGCTCGTTTAGATTGAACAAGGAGACCTTCACCTCCTCCTGCCCCGACTCTACTCTCGAGATTGCAATCAGGTCACTGATTATATCAAGCAGTCTCTCTCCGGCCTCTTCGATCAAGGATGTGTATTTTTCCTTTTGTTTAACCGAAAGATCCGGCTCTTTCAAAAGACCCGCAAAACCCATAATAGAGTTCATCGGAGTCCTGATTTCATGACTCATGTTTGCCAGGAATGCAGATTTAAGACGATCCGACTCTTCGGCCTTCTCTTTGGCTTTTATCAGCTCCTCTTTTTGTAAAATATGCTTCCTAAAAAGGCGTCCTACTTCCCTGAATTCATCGGAAGCATTGCTTAACTGGCTTATTTTTGTTGAATCTTCTGTTTCTATAATTTCACTGACAATTTTTATAGGATTTATAACCCACCTTTTAAGTGAAAATTGTAAGGCGAACCAAATTGTTATGATTGCAATGATAAGAAAAAGTGTGATTTGTAATGATGCATTTCTGTGTAATCGCAATCCCTCATAATTCCGGTCAAACCTGAGATAACCGATAGTTGTGCCATCCCATCCATTAAGCTTTTTTGTCGAGACCAGATTATATTTCCCATTGTTGTATGTTGAGTCTTCGACACTGCTTGCAAATACCGTCGAACCGCTTACTATGGAGAGTTCTTGAAGGTATGATTCACTGAGAAGGATTGCGACGAAAAGATATCCTTCAGCAGGAGTAGCAGTATGAGTGGGATCTTTGGTCGGGTGAACAGAGCATCCGCTGACCTTTAGAAACCCGGCTTTGGTTAATATGAAAAAGGAGATACTTGGTTTGTTTTCCAGGATTTTAAAAACACCTTCCGGTATTATTGGTTTCTCTGTTAACAGATCAGAGCCGGCATCATGAACTATTTGCCTTGATTTATCAAATACGGCAGTATAGTCAAGGTGGAATGAAGAGATGATTGTAGATATATTCTCTTCATACCACGTTTTATCACGGGTATTTATTGATTCTACCAATTCATCCCAATACGAATAATCCCATGCAACTTGATCAATGAGTGCTGTGCTCATTTTTAAAAACCCGTCGCTTTCAGCGCTAAGTTGAATCTGTGCTGAATCTGACAATATTCTGGATGCCCGCTTTTCTAAAAGGGTCAGAATAAAAAATATAACAATAAAGACCAACCCTGTCGCAACAATCAATGCAAGGAGACGTTTTTGAAGGTTACTAATTATTGCCATGGTATTGTCATAAATTGTTAAAGCCGAAACCTATCGTAAAATACACCTTATCTGCTGAAGGGTTATAAGTGAGATTTGAAATCAGATTGGTTGCTATTTTGTTAAAAATCCTGATTGGCTGCGTAAAACCTATGCTTGTGTTTACAAAAGATGCCTTGTTCGCGTAATAATCCCCCTTAACCTGATATCCGACAGACAGGTTGAGTTCTGCCTCCTTTATAGGCTGGACAAACTGGAGTTCCAGATAGACACTTCGGGACGGGTCATCTCCGTAAAACAGGTAGCTTCCCAACAAATTAAAGGGAATTTTTTCACCCCCGGAAAGCAACACCTGTGCCTCGAGAATATGTGAAGTCGATTTTGAATTGAAATCAAAATATTTGGAAGGTGAATTCTTGCTGTATGACCAGTAGTCATATATTGTGAGTGTTACCGGACCGACGCTCTTGGATAAATACAGATCAACCTCATCTGTACCATCTCCTTTTATTCTGAATGCACTCCACATTCCTAATGTGAAATTCTTCCATGAAGCTGAAATATATGGCTGAATGCTTCCTTTGTGAAGATAGTCCTGGCCACGCCAAATATAGTTATTCAGAAGATCTATGCCTACCTCTGCAGTTACGCTGTTTTCTTCAACTTGAATGTTTTGGGCTGGTAAAAGACTGCTGTTCAGAAAGAACAGTAGGGATGTAAAGAGTGTTATGCGTAAAACATAGTGCATCGTACGTGACGGGTGTTTACCCGTACAAATATAGAAAATATTTCCACTTCTAGAAACTCCACTTCAGGCTCCCGAATCCGGCAAATGTTTTCCCGTATGTCCCATATTCACTACCTTCTTTTCCAAGCAATAACTGGCTATTGACTATTAGGTCGAAATTTTTTCCTAGAGACAGAGTAAGCGAAGGACCCATATAGCAGGAGTTGTCTGATGGGTTATATATACCGGAGACGCCCAGGGTCAGGACAGGATTTACAGGATAGCTAATCTGTCCGAAGATTTCATATTTTCCCAAAGAGAGATGTTTTGCATCAAGATTCCGGTCGGGATCCAACAGTGATATTCCTGTTGTCTGCTTCTTCTTGCCGCTACTGTTATACAAAAAGGCCGCCTGCAGATAGAGAGAATTTTTTGTTGTATAGTCAAAGGAAAAAGTTATTGCTGTCGAGGTGACGGAGGAGTCTCTTTTGCCGTTGTATGGAGTAAAAACACTTCCTTCTCCTCTGAAGGAGAGAGAACCGATATTGCCGGACCAACCCATTCCTGCCACCAGATCTTTCATGCATTTACCGACAATAAGCTGAATATCGTAATCCTTAATGTTGAAAAGATATCTGGCTGCAATAGTGCTCTCCTTATTGTGGTCAATCTTAAATGCGATATCCAGGGATGAATTTTCAGATGTGTACCAGGTAAAGAGGATTGCATCACTGCCGGAACGCTCCGGATAATCGAAGTCTATGTATGAAAATGCGTTGAACAGGTCGTTTGGATTCCATATGAGGTCGATACCCCAGTTTATACGCTGTCTTCCTATTTTTAGCTGGCATTTTCCAAAAGTGTAGTCAATGTACAACCTGTCCAGCGAACTGTTGAAAAACCATTTGTTTCCCTCAAGTATATTTACACTGAGATCAAGAAAACCATTGTCATCCTCAAACATATCGCTGTATTGCGGAATACTGCCAGGCATCTTTCCAGAAAGAACTCTGTTACGCAAACCGACATTGATATGGAAAGACTCTGTCAGCTCCCAGTCAATATTTAACCTGTTATGCACCTGATTGTATGTGGTCCATTGAAGTGAGTCCCCGCCGGGCAACTGAATGGCTTTTTCAAGATAATAGACACCCTGCATATCCTTCACATATCCTGTCACCGATAATTTTTGTGCAAAAACAGGGATTGTCAGAAAACAGAGTGATATGAGAAGGAGTTGTTTTCTCATTGTTTTTGTTCGTCTCTTATTATTCTTCCGTCTTCCAGGACGATTATCCTGTGAGCCTTGCTTATTACTCTCTGGTCATGTGTTGAGAAAATAAAGGTGATACCTCGTTTTTCATTCATCTCCTCCATCATTTCGAGCAGCTTTTCCGTGTTTTTTGTGTCAAGGTTGGCTGTCGGCTCATCAGCAATTATAAATTTCGGACCTGATGCCATTGCCCTGGCAACAGCCACACGTTGTTGCTCTCCTCCGGACATCTGATTAGGCCGACTGTTCATCTTTGCACTTAGTCCCACATCTGTGAGTATCGATTTTGTACGGTCGTTTATAAAACTCTTTTCCCTTTTTTGAAGCTCCATGACAAAAGAGGTGTTTTCTGCAGCAGTGAGTACCGGAATCAGGTTGTATGACTGAAAAACAAAGCCGATGTTGTTTAGTCTGAAGTCTGTCAGCTGTTTTGACTTCAGGCGGGTAATATCCACGCCGTCGATGGTTATACTTCCGGATGTGGGGCTGTCAAGCCCGCCAATCATGTTGAGCAAAGTAGTCTTGCCGGAGCCGGAAGGTCCGACAATGGCGGTGAATTCTCCGGCCTCAATGTTGAGGTTTACACAATCAATGGCTGTTACTTCAACCGCCGAACCATCATAGATTTTAACCAGATTTTTTATTTCTATCACACTCATATATTCAATTAATTATCAGTTCTGAGGGCTTCTACGGGATTCATTTTAAGAGCTTTCCTGGCAGGTAGTATTGATGCTGAAATTCCTGTAAAGACAACCATAAATGTAACACCAAAGAAAAAGCCGGTCGGAATATTGGGGTAAACTACAGAAGACCATCCAAGCGCCTCGAATCCCTCTTCAATCGACGAGAAATCAATTCCGGTCCTTCCGGTTATGTATATCAGCAACCAGCCGACAGCCATTCCAACCACAGCCCCCACCATTGTAAGGAAAATTGTCTCCAGCATTATCATTTTGAACACCTTCGATTTATTCATTCCTATAGCCATAAGCATTCCAATCTCTTTACCTCTTTCGAGAATTGCCATAAGCATGGTGTTTATGATTCCGAAAGCCAGGGCAAAGAGGATGAATCCCATGATAATCAGATAGTAGAAATACATATATTCTGACATCATACCGGCATCGGGAGCCAACTCCATCCAGTTCATGGCAGTTATATGAGGGAATCTTTTATTAATATCGTCCTGAACCGAAATCAATTCATCCTTATCATTCAACATTACGGCAATTTCGTGTATCTGATCACCGGTGAGAGGAAATGCGGAACGGAGCTCTTTGTCAAGAACAAACGCGTACATCTGGTCAAATGCTGTATTGCTTGTCTTGTATATGCCGCAGACACGGTAGCTTTGACTTATCATCTCACCCTCTTTGCCCGTGAATGTGAGCACTATCTTTGAGCGGAGCTTGTATTTTCCGGTCTCTTTGTTCTTAATCCGGAGCGTTTCAGCTGTTTTGTCACTTATCACTATCCCGCCCGATTTGCCATTATCAAGATATTCACCACCATCCGGTAAAATATGTTTATATAGTTCTGAAACAACCTTCTCATCATCCGGATTGACACCTAGAAGCATCAGTGCGGTGTTGCCCCTTGAAGTGGCAGCCATGGACATAATCTTGATTCTCTTGCTATAGCCCTTGATTTTTTTATTAACCTTAAGGTAACTCTCCACCGGCGTAACTCCTTTTATATAGTTTGCCAACTCCTCATTCTTCAGGAACTCCGGATTAAAAAGTTTTATATGAGATTGTTCAATGTTGATTGCAGCCTGGACTCTTTGGTCAACCCAACCATTCATCAGCCCCGAAGTGAAGACTCCGGCCGCAGTTCCCAACATAACGGCCGAAATTACAATCAGGCTTCTTTTTTTGTTTCGCCAGACGTTCTTCCATGAAACTGACAAGATTCTATCCATGAAGAGCTTTTATTATATTGATTTTTAGGATGCTTCTGACAGGTAGCACAGTAGCCGCAAGAACCATAAGAAAGACTACCCCTGCCTGGATGAAGATGTAGCTTTCGAAAAGCAACATTGGCATAACCGGATCAAATCCCATATCTATGTATATTTTTGCCAACTCTCCGGTAATACGGATTGGATGAATATGACCATATAACATGAAAGGGATTGAGGCAACCATTCCGGAAAATATTCCAAGACTCCCCAAAAAGAGCATCTCCGTGATTATTATCAGAGCCAGCCTCCCTTTTTTCATTCCCAGTGATATCATAACACCGAATTCTCTCTTTCTTTCGGATATCATCATCTGTACGGTACCGAAAATCCCGAAGAAGATGATGACATAAAGTATCATTATGAAAAGTATACCTCCGTTACTGTCACCTTCAATCTGCTGTTTAAGGACCGGGGATATCTCCTCCCAGTTCTTTACCACAATTTCGCTTTGATTATCGAATATTGCAGATACTCTCTTCTGCGTGGCTATCATCTCATCGGTGTTTTTGAGATTTATGGCGATGGATGTCAGCTTTCCATAGGCGGATAGGTACTCTTCCGCATTAGAAAGTGTCATGTAAATCAATTTATTGTCCAGATCAGGTGAGGGGACTTTGATTATGCCCCTGACCGGAAAAACTCCGGCCGCACTTATGCCCTGATATCCCTGACCCATTAGGACAATAGAGTCACCCACACCGACTTTCAGATATTGGGACAATCTGTATGAAACAAGCACTCCTGAATCGGTTTCGCTTAGATAGTTAGCTTTAATTGAGCATATAGATGATATGATATTGATTAATAGCGAGTCATCATCATATAGCTCTAGTTCTTCTGCCATAAACTTTTTATTTGTAAATGGCTGATCTTTAAGCTTAGATATTCTGACTGTTATGTCTTTGGGGATATCATTGTTCCTTTTGAGAGTGTCAATTGCCTTCCCGGAAAATACATAGCGTACAAGGTTGTGTTCCGGGTTTGTCATGTTTTTCTCAAGAGCCGGTGATATGGCAGCCACCATCACGCCTTTCGAAAGAGTTCCTGTAGATGCCAGTGAGAAGGATTCAATTCTCGGAACTGCGACTTTGACATTTGGATCGGACCCGATTGCGGAAAGTTGCTCGGGAGTTATATCAATTGTGTTATCAAGAGTGGGGTCATCCTTGAATTCCTTGTTTTGAACCTGAAGATAGCCTGAATATGACTCAATGCTCTGTCTTATCATATGATCATATGTCCCGAGCTGGAAAGACCGCATGAGTATGGCGAAAAAAATCGAGAAAAAGATCGAAGAGGCGGTTATTATTGTCCGCCTCCTGTTTCGCCACAGATTTCTCCAGGCTATTTTTATTATCTCTTTCATCTATTTTATCCGCTTCATATTTTGCTGCGAGAAAAAGTCCGGAGGAAAGGCTATGTTGAATTTCATGGAGAGTAATGTCACAATGGTCTTGTTACCGGGTTCGTCTGCCGGGATTATCTCAATTACAGAAGGTAGTTTACGATCATCAAATGTTTTAATCTGAGACGCAATATGAGATTTTACAAGATAGTTCTCTTCATCATAGAACTCACTTTTAAGCTCAAAATACTCCTCCTCAGATATCCATATAATGATCTTTCCCCAGACAACATCAGCACTTTCAAGAGGAAGAAGCTCAATTTTAAAGCATTTTAATCCGTTTATCTCCTCTCTTCCGATAATCTTAGGATTATAATCTTTTATAAGAGATGTCTCTTTTAAAATATCATCATTTGTATAATCTGAGCCCATCCACCCTTGTGACATCATAGATGGAGGCAGCTTTATCAGTCTCTGGATTGTCGGATTCCAACTCCATAGATTATTTCCACTCTTGAGGAACGATTGCCCTTTCTCTTTAGCCGGAGCAGTAATTAGTGTTAGTGCATCCTTGCCTGTTACCGCCCAGCCTTTGAACTCTATGCTCCTTTTGTATTTGGGCCTGACTATAGTCATAGACATCTCGCTATAACTGGATTTTTCACCGTTATACTTAGTGTCGGCACGTTTAACTATTTCGCGGGCATCTTGAGAAAAAAGGGTTGACGGGAGAAGCAACTCAAATATGAGAGCCACCAGAATACATTGTACAGCATATCTTGGCATGGCAATCTGTTTTTAAGGACATATTGCCAAAATTAAATAAATAATCAATATGTTGCGAGAAAGGGAAAGACTATTTAAACAACCCTTTTATAAACTTTTTTGCCGATACTTTGAAATTTACGGCAGATGTAAAGTGTTTTCTGAAAAATATCATACCTACAACCACTTTATTGCTGTCAAGATGAGAGACGTTGGCGTATTCACTTCCGATAACAGCCATTTGCTCTACAGATAGTTTCATCCTTTGGAGGTTCTTGACACCGGTTCGTGGGGAAAAGCGTTTGAATTTCATCCGGTTGTTATCAATCAGGCAAAAATCATAATTCTCCCCGTCGAACTTGTAGAGTACGTTGCTTAGATTGTAATCACCGTGGTATATTCCGGCGTGATGCATTTTACTTGTCAGCCTTGCAAAGGCCCTCATACCGGCTTCAGATTCTGACAGGGGTTTTGATAGAAGTTCTTTTATGTCCTTGTAGTCTGAGAACAAACAAATGTAAAAACTCTTTTGAAGGGAAAAATTATTATACGTGTCAATAAAACCAACAGGTTCAGGTGTGCCTATTCCATTTTCCAGTAATTTCATGGAGTTCTCATACGATCTTTTAGCCTTGCTTTTTCTGAAATTACCATATATTAATCTGTTGGCAGAGGTTATCTTTTTAAAATATTTAATTACAAGTTTCTTACCGTCTACCTCCACTATACGGATATGGTTCCTGCCAAGATGCTTTGCATTACCCAACTCATCGAATTTTTCCGGAATACTTTCAATGAAGTTTTTAAGGTTGCTATATGCCGGGTTTATCTGAATATCGACTTTCATAGAGGTCTATATGATTTTTTGAAAAGTCTCACAACTGCACATTCTATACCAAGGACAAATTGTCAGAATTAAAATCTAGTTTCGTTATTTCTCCATAGGAGGATTGAATTTTAAAAATTTCCTCAAAGTTTAAATTTAGTAGTAAAGTTATAATAATTCTTATTACTCCACCATGTGTAACTATTAATAAATTAGCATCTTCTTGATTGCGGATTTTTTCTGTCAGGAAATCTTTTACTCTTGAAACCATCTGCATCAGAGATTCTCCATTGGGGCATGGCATATCTTTCCACCTTGCAAACCAGAGTTCACCATAGGCTGTTTTATATATCTCCTCCCAACTGCTCCCCTCCCAATCCCCAAAGTCTAATTCTGATAAGCGCCAATCACTGATCACCTCCTTACCTCCTGAGAGGTCACAGGCCAGCCTGTGGCATCTTGACAGGGGACTTGTGTATATAATATCAAAAGTTGAATCATCTATTTTTTCAATTATTGAATTTCTGTCAATTTCATAATTTTCAGACAATTTTACATCAGAACGGCCATAACATATGCCGGGATCAACCATAACGGAAGTATGGCGTATGAGAATGAGATTCACAGGGAGAAATGTATATATAAAAGATATCCAAGATAAAATGAAATCTCACACAACTGTTGGATTGCTCCTAGTACATCTCCGGTATACCCTCCGATACGGCGTTTCGTATACGAAGAGAATGCCATGAATACTATCAGGCAAATAACGAAAATGTAGATTATTGATACAATTGGAAGCAACAGGAGAGGAGCGAGACCGAAAAAGGCAGCAACCCAGAATGACCAGCCAGAAGCCTTGTGCCCGACAGGCTTTGCTTTACTCTGGGAGACAGGGCGAACATATGATTGAATATAAAGCATGCAGACAGGCCAGAAACGGCTGAAGGCATGACCACTAATCAGGATTAGCGGTATTACAGCTACGGGAATGGAAGATAAAGAGTAAAATTTCGTCAACAACATCATTAGAAGCCCAGTAGCTCCGTATGTGCCAATCCTGCTGTCTTTCATGATTTCCAGCACTTTTTCTTTTGTGTAGCCTCCCCCGAAGCCATCGCATGTATCTGCAAACCCGTCTTCGTGAAAGGCTCCTGTAACGAGTATTGTTGCAACCATACTTAAAATGACAGCTAAATTTTCCGGCAGGATAAGATTGAGTGACCAGAAAGTCAAACCACCTATTGCACCCACAATAATACCAACAAGAGTGAAGTATCTTGTTGTTTTGTTGAGAATCTCATCAGTATGTCCGGTTCTGTATGGTACCGGAATGCGTGTATAGAACATAAGGGTTGCAAAGAATATATCAAGCTCTCTTTTAAGCATGCTTTACCTCTCTTTGTTGATGCTGTTTAGAATTCTTTTTGATACAAGGAATATGGCCGGCCGTCCTGAAAGTGGGTTTGGCTGGGTAAAGACAACCGTTCCGTAAACCTCTTCAATGTTACTATATGTCAGGACATACTCAGGTAAACCCTTTTCCTTGATTTTCCCCTTGTTCATGAGAATCAGCTCGTCACAGTACTCCCCTGCAAGATTCAAATCATGGATTATCATCATGACAGTAAGCCCCAGTTCATCATTAAGTTGTTGAACAAGATTGAGTATCTGGATTTGAAGTGCTATATCTAGGTGCGAGGTAGGTTCGTCAAGAAGAAGTAATTCCGGCTCCTGCACCAGAGCTTTGGTTATAGCAACCATCTGTCTCTCTCCGCCGCTTAGTTGCGAAAGAAACTTGTCCCTCATATGGGAAACTCCGGTCAACTTCATATACTTCTCGGCAATTTCTATGTCCTTATCATTTTCAAAGAATTGGAAACCTTTATGATAGGGCAGGCGTCCCATTAACACATAGTCCTCAACAGTGATATCAGGACTCTCAATATCCTGTGTTACTATCGCCAGGTTACGGGCTCTCTCTTTATGTGAGAAATTTTTAAGATTCTTGTTGTTAAGAGAGATTTTTCCACTTTTCAACTTAAGATCTCCGGAGATACCTCTGAAAAATGTTGTCTTTCCTGAACCATTAGGGCCGATAATACCCACAAAGCTTCCTTTTGATATAGAGATGTCAATATCTGATACAAGAAATTTTTTCTCATATCCGCATGACATATTTTCTATTTCTAAAAAGTTCATTGCATTTTTCACATTAACCTGGATTTTCTTCCAAGGTTGATTAGTATAAAAATAAAAGATATTCCGCCTATCACACCTGTTATAACACCAATCGGGAGTTCGTTAGGAGCTATTATTGTCCTTGCCAATGTGTCGCAAAACACGATAAATCCTCCACCGGTAAGGAAAGAGCTTATGATAAGTATCCTGAAGTCAGAACCTACCACTATTCTGATGAATTGTGGAATGATCAGACCAACAAATCCTATCACACCGGCTACCGAAACACACATTCCGGTGAGCAGTGACGCTATAATGAACAGTAACTTAATGGATATGTCGGTGTTAATACCTAAATGCCTTGCCTTGTCCTCTCCCAATCTTAGTGCATTCAGTGTGTGAATGAAAAGATATGTAACGAAAAGTCCACATAAAGAAATTATTGCGGCTATTCTGATAAGGTTTCCGTTTGCCTCATCAAGAGAACCCATGACCCAAAAGACGATATTATGAAGATTCTCATTGGTGGTTGTGGCCATTATGAACATCATGGCCGAAGAGGCGATGAAACTGACCATAACGCCGATTAGCAACATGTTCTGAGTATGAATCTTCCCCTTTCTTACGCTAAGTATATATACTGATATGACGGTTACCAGTGCTCCTATAAAACCGGCTGCTGGCAGCATTATTGAGCCTATTGTATAGCTGAGTCCAGCTACTATGGCAAAAGCAACACCCAACGCGGCGCCTCCTGAAATTCCCAGAGTGTATGGCTCTACCAAAGGATTCCTGTATATGCCTTGAAGAATGACTCCGGCAAGACTTAAAGCTCCGCCGACCGAAAGCCCCAGGATTATCCTCGGAAGACGTATCTCACTCAGCACGGTGTACTCAATGCTCCCTTTTCCATTTAATAGGATGCCGGCAATTTTCGACAATGGTATGTCAATCTCTCCTCTTGAAAGAGAGTACAGAACGGCGGCAATTACAATAAAGATAAAAAGGGTGAGCCAAAGTCCCCATTTTATATATCTTGAATATCTCATTTGTAAAGCTTTGTTATAAGTTCTTCTACAACATCTACAAATGTGACAGGATTCGGTCCGCAAGATTTATAAGGATCAACCGTAAAAATCTTTCCTTTTTTTGTAGCAGTGAGAGTTGTGTATTTTTCCCAGGTAGCCTTCTCCTCAATTCCTACAATGCCCATTGTTACTATAACTATTGCATCCGGATTCTTAAGAAGTACATTTTCTCTGGTGATAGTACCGGTAGTTATATCTGTTGCTATATTCACTCCTCCGGCTTTGGTTATGAAATCATTCATAAATGTATTCGGAACTGCAGTGAAGAGTGGTTTAGCTCCTATCTCAAAAAATATTTTCGGTTTTTTTCCTTTGGGAATAAAAAGCCTTAAACTATCCAGTCGCTTTTTCTGTGACTTAACAATTTTTCTCGCAAGAGGTTCCTTCCCGGCATATTTGCCGATTAGGATAAATTGTTCGCAAATCTCATCATAAGATGTGGCGCTTTTAAATGCGATAACTTTAATACCCAGATTCTTCATCGCATCTTTAACCGAAGGCTTTGTCAGGCTGGTCGCAAATACAATGTCCGGTTTCAGAAGCAGGACCTTTTCCACATTTACCTCTATGGCTGATGCTACGATGCTCTTCTTATCCTTCACCCCCTCAAGGCAATAGTTGGTACATCCGACCAGTTTGTCCTGAGCTCCCATCAGATAGATCATATTTGTGACGGATGGGGCGAGAGATACAATTCTCCCGGCTACCTGAGAATGGCCAATGATTGTAAATAGGAGTAGAACAATCAGGAGGGCATATTTTCTGAAATAATGCATAACACTACCTTTATTTTTGTCAACTTTCGGGGGTGCTTAACATATAAGGTTCAGAGACTCTATATATCTTGCCTTTCACCCGAAAGCTACGAATATTATTTGCCGGCAGGTCTTCTGGCTTGTCCTTTCCTGGCTGCCTTCCCGCCCAAAAGGGCAGTGGCTTCAGAGAGCCAGTCATAAAAGTGGACTTACAGCTACGGGGATAGCTCCTGCATCTCACAGGATTCCCTTTTAATTCCTTTATGTTTCTTGTTATGGAAACCGGCAGAATTATCGCGACAAAATTAGGTATTTATTTCTTTCTATGCTCCTTTTTATAGTTTTTTACCATCATTCCGAAGGATCTGTCTCTTTTTCTCCTCTCTAGTTCAGACAACTCAAAGAAACTCCTCTCCTTTTCCATTTTCATATAATTATTATACAGCTCCACATTCAGTTCACCATTGGAAAGGGCGTTTAGAACCCTGCACCCCGACTCATTAATATGGGTACAGTCTGTGTAACGGCAGCCCCTGGCCAAAAGGTAAATTGTGTCGAATGTGGTTGCCATTCCTGCAGAGGAGTTTGCTATTCCTACCTCCCTCATTCCGGGATTATCAATGAGAATTGCCCCGTTTGCAAGATAAAACAGCTCCCTGTGAGTGGTCGTATGTCGTCCCTTGTTAGTCTGAGATCCTATCTCTCCGGTCTTCATCAGCTCTCTTCCAGTCAGATTGTTTATCAGTGTTGATTTGCCGACACCGGAAGAGCCGAGCAGACAATAGGTTTTCCCCTCTTTTATGAGAGTAAGAAGTTCCGGATAACCTTTCCTGGTCTCATTGCTTATAAAAACAACCGGGACACCGGTTATCCTGTCACATATTCTCTGCCGGATCTCTTCCACTGAAATATCAGAGATTGTATCCGTCTTTGTCATCACAATAATTGGTGAGACTTTTGACTCATTGCATATTATGAGATATCGCTCCATTCTGTTGAGGTTGAAGTCCCTGTCGACTGCCTGGACAAGCAACGCATAATCTATATTGGCACCGATTATCTGTACATCACTTTGCTTACCCGTTGACTCTCTTTTAATGCATGAGGATCTGGGAAAAATTTTATGAATTATTCCAAATGAGTTGCTGTATATTTTCAAGGCTACCCAGTCACCAACGGCAGGGAAATCCTCCCTGCCTTGTGCCGTGAAACGCATATTACCGGTAACTTCAGCCTCAATCTCTCCAATCTCCGTCTTGACAATGTAGAGCTCTTTATGCTCTGCGATTACCCTGCCTCTCTCGAATCCCTCCGATATAAAAATCTGTTCCATATCAATACCTCCTTCCGATAAAGAATGTGTAACTGTAGTAATCTTTATACTTTTCAAAGTATGAAATCTCCTCCTTCATCTCCTCTACAAATTTTCTTGCAAATTCGCTTGAGCTCTGCTGTTCAAGAAACTTGTCAAACAGAGGAAGCATTGGTTTGTAGTAGTTTTCCATCCAGCAGTATTCTGGGAGAACAAAGGTTGCTACAGGCTCATAGCCTGCTTTTTCCATCTGTTTTAGCTTTGTAGAGGTGAAATCAATCTCAGGATAAGCGTCGGTCCAGTATTTCTTTATCTCTTTCGGGGGATTTTCCCTTAACCAGGTAACCTCTGAAACAGCCAGATAACCTCCGGGTTTGAGAAACCTTTTCCATTCATTTATACCCCTTTCAAAACCAATATGGTAAATAGAGCCCTCGGCCCAGATCAGGTCAAACTCCTCATCGCGGAACGGAAGATTGTCCATTGAAGCAACTATACCCTCTATTCTTTTACCCAGACTGTTTTCCCAGATTCTCTCCTTTAGCTTTTCAATCATCTGAGGGAGAAGATCTACTGCTTTAATTGAAGACTTGGTATTTTCCCTGAGTGTTTGGGTCTGGCCTCCGGTTCCGCAGCCGATATCGGCTATTCTTGTGTTTTCAACCATTGGCCCGACAAATTCCAGAGCCTTGATTGTCATCTCAACTGCTCCCGGTCCCTGACGGTCAATCTGCTTGAAGAAATCTGTAATTAAATTGAAATCTATAACTGGTGTAAGACACTCGTTTTTATTTGATTTATTAGTTTCCATTGTGTTGTGTTAAATATTGTTATCCATCCGGACTGTCCGGAATGTATAATAATTTGTAATATAGAATTAATCCTCACCGACCAGTGAGGTTTTATCAGAGCTGTATGAAGGTGCAGCTCTCTTTATGCAATGTCCAACACGGAACTATGTAATGATTTAATCATAAATTGATTTATGCGGCAAATGTAATAATATTATTGAATAACTGATTGAAGAAATCTTCCGGTAAATGATTTTTCACATTTAATAAGATTTTCCGGAGTTCCCTCAAAAATAACCTCTCCTCCTGATTTCCCGCCCTCAGGCCCCATATCGATTATCCAGTCGGCGTGTTTTATGATATCCGGATTGTGTTCGATAATTATAACAGTGTTGTTTTTATCTACCAAAGCACCGACAATCCGTCTGAAATTCTCAATGTCTGACATATGGAGGCCGGTAGTTGGCTCATCCATGATATAGATGTTGCTCTCGTTTTTAAGTTCTGTGGCTATTTTAAGCCTTTGAGACTCGCCTCCGGAAAGAGTACTCAGAGATTGACCAAGTTTTAGATACCCAAGTCCGACTTCACGGAGGAGATCTATCTGCTTCCTGATTTTATCGTTTTTGAAGAATTCCAACGCCTGATTGACAGTCATGTCTAGAACCTCTGCTATGTTCATTTCCTGAAATTTCAAGTCCAGCACCTCTTTGTGGTATCTTTTTCCTTCGCATTCATCACACACGGTTTTCACCGAGTCGAGAAAATGGAGTTCAAAGGTGAGTGTGCCCTGACCATTGCATTTCAGACAGGCACCCTTTGAGTTGAAACTAAAGAGTGATGCCTCTGTTTGAGTGGCTTTTGCAAATTCTTTTCTGATAAGGTCAAAGACTCCGATATATGTTGCAACATTTGCCCTCGAGGACTTTCCGATTACAGACTGATCTATAACAACTGCTTCGGGATGATGTTTTACAAAACACTCATGTATAAGGCTGCTTTTCCCGCTTCCGGCAACTCCGGTTATACATGTCAGTACACCTTTCGGTATTCGGGTAGTCACATTCTTGAGATTATTTGCAGAGGCATTTCTAATTTCAAAATATCCTGAGGGCTCTTTTCTTTTAAAAACACACTTTTCTCCTGAGAACAAATGTTTTCCGGTAATGCTTTTTGTGGAAGATATCCCGGATGGAGTTCCGCTGTATACAATATTGCCGCCGTTCTTTCCTGCCAGGGGGCCTATGTCAATTATCCACTCTGCAGCTCTTATAATTTCCGGATCATGCTCTACGACAAAGACACTGTTTCCTCTCTCTTTCAGACGAGAAAGAACCGTGAGCAGCTTCTCGGTATCTCTCGGATGAAGCCCGATCGAAGGTTCGTCCAAAACATAGAGCATATCGGTAAGGTTGCAGTCCAGCTGTCTGGCCATCTTTACTCTCTGGGATTCGCCTCCGGAAAGGGTGCTGACAGCACGGTCAAGTGAAAGGTAACCTACCCCTATTTCTATAAGCTGTTCAAGAAGAAAACGAGCTTTACGCAAAATGGGCCGTGATATTTCATCATCTATGCCGGAGAGAAAAGATTGCAGGTCTATCAACTCCATCTCGCACAATTGATCAATTGAATACCCCATTATCTTTACAGACCTTGCCCTCTCGTTTAGTCTGGAACCGCCGCACGCGCTACATGTCTTGTAGACAAAATATTTTGTGTAGGCGTTTTTCTCGTTTTCATCAGACTCATCATCAGCCCTTCCTGTAACAGCCTTTTCCAGTTTACGTGCAATTCCCTCAAAATATTTGGTATATGTTTCTCTGCTCTTTCTCTTATCAATCTCAAATGGTTCTGAATACAACAAGAGATTAAGCTCCTTTTCGGAAAACTCTTTCAATGGTTTATCATTGTTTACGATTTCCAGGTTTATAAGCTCTTTCCACAAAAAGCCTCCGATTTTATAATGGGGGTGTGTTATTGCCCCTTCCCGCAAAGTTTTTTCCTTATCAAGAAAAAGGTCAATATCCAGGGTTATCTCTTTGCCCAGGCCGTGGCAGTGAGAACACATGCCCTCCGGATGGTTGAATGAAAAATAGAATGAAGGACCTATAAAAGGCTTTGCAATCCTTGAGTACAATAATCTTAGGTATGTATTTATCTCCGTTGCTGTTCCGACCGTACTTCTCAGGTTGTTGCCCATCTTTTTCTGGTCTATTATTATAGCCGTAGAGAGATTCTGGATCTCATCCACGTCCGGCCTTGACAGCTTTGGCATTCTGGTGCGGGCAAAGGTTGAAAATGTCTCTATAAGCTGTCTTTGGGCCTCTGTATAGATTGTGTCAAACAGGAGAGAGGACTTGCCCGAACCCGAGACACCGGTAAACACAACTAGTTTGTGTTTGGGTATCTCAAGATTGATGCTCCTGAGATTGTTTGTGTGAGCGTTCTGGATAATAATGCTGTCTTGTCTCATGGATTAGAGTTTGATTTTGTTGAAGCGACAAAAGTATCGGGTTTGAAAATGACAAAATTGTAAAAAAACGACAATCAGCTATTCGAAGTAGTCGGCATGACAAGGGCCAAGTGCAAGAAACTCCTTCGGAGTATACCCTGACAGGTTTTTAAAGTCTTTAATAAAATGTGCCTGATCAAAATACCCGTTATCGTATGTAAATCTTGTAAGGTCTTTGGGTCCTATCCCGGACAGGTTCTGGATTACACCCTGGAAGCGGACTATACGGATGAACTGTTTTGGTGTTTTCCCTAAATAGCTGGAAAACTTTCTCTCCAGCGACTTGTTTGTAACTGAAAATTTTCCGGTAAGGTCTGAACTTCTCAACTGCCCTCTTGACTGCGTTATATATTCCACACATTTCTCAATAAGCAGGACATCGTTGTTCTTAGCCGGTCTGAAACAATCTCTGAGGAATTGTTCGATTACCATGATTCTCTCCGTAATTGAAGAGGCCAGACATACGCGCTCTTCTATCTCTTTTATCCTGGAGCTGAATATATCTGAAAGGGAGACAGAGGAATCCTCGATCTCTGATAAAGGAAAGTGAAGGAAGTGAGAAGCGCCTCCGGGAAGAAATGTGACTGCTATAACGCCTGATTCACCGCGAGTTGTCACATCAAAATAATTGCAGCTAATACCGCTTGCCAAAGAGCGTGGTTGTGCAATTTGCTCTCCTGAATTTTTGACAAAAAATGGGTTGCGATAGTGAAACATCCACTCTATATTGCCTGTAGGTATAACCCGTTCACACACCTCCCCGTCTGAAGCCTCCGCTTCGAGGATCCAGTAATGCCTTATATATTGGGCTAAAAAGCCTGACGGCCTTATGTACTGAAAGTTCATGGAGGAAGGGGTTGTGGTTTTTAGTGAATAGTGAATAGTGTGTAGTGTGTAGTGAATAGTTAAAAGTTAAAAAACCTGCAAATCTTACGAATTACAGGTTTTTTATTTTGTTGAAATCAATTTTGTCGGGGTACTCCGACTCGAACGGAGGACCCCCTGCTCCCAAAGCAGGTGCGCTAGCCAACTGCGCCACACCCCGATTTATAAGAACTATCCCTTTCTTGAAAGGGAGTGCAAAGATATGGAGTAAAATTCAATTTACAAATTTTTTTTATAAATAGCTTTTTTTATACCCTTAAAAAGAGCGATTGCCATATACAACCGCTCAATCCATTTTTAGCATCTGCTAATTCTATAGAGACTTGACCGGAATGCAGATATCCAATACGAACTTCTGGTTCTTATCATCTTCAGGAGAATTATGATACAATTCGTAAGGATAGCCCTCCCCCGGCTGGTATCCGCTTTCTGTAAGCCATAAGCACATAGTATTCCATGCTTTCTCAAATCCTGTTACATCAATTTCGAAGCGACCTACAGCATACCTGCCGCCGTCAATTTTCATTTTCCCGATCTCTCCCTCTGTCCTGACATCATTCTCAACAGTTATGCAAGCACTCTGGCGTACCTGGTCAATAGCTGTTATGGCAGGATCGTCATGATAAACAGTTAAGGTTTTGGTTTTCGGAAATTTCAGTAAACCCCTTGGGCCGGCCCACTTCATCAACTTCTCGTAAGCCTCCCCGATTTTGTTAAACTGTCCTGTATGTCTGCAATAGATTACATTGAAAGCAGGCATCTCTTTAATTTCGATTTTTGTCTCCATAAAAATTAAATTTGAGTGATTTAATTGATTGATTTCTTCACTGCAAAGTTGATTTCTAAAATCGGGGTATTGTTGATCTATCTTGCTCCTGAGTTGACCATTCTTGCTAAAATATAATCCGTCTTTTGCAAATACTGCCTTTTCAAACTTTCTGTACTCTTTTGCCGTAACTCCGAAATATTTACGGAATGTGCGGCTGAAATGGGCAACACTGCCAAAACCACAGTTATACGCAACCTCACTTATTGAAATATCTTCATTTATAAGTTTTCGTGCCGCTTTCTCAATTCTTACCCTTTGAATGAAGGCATTGACTGGCTCGTTGGTAATTGCTGTGAATATACGGTGAAAATGAAAAGGGGAGAAGCAGGCGACATTGGCTAATTTGTCCAGAGTGAGTTCATCATTTATATGTTGTTCAATATAATCAGTCACTCTGTTGATTCTTGCCGCATATTCCTGGCGGCTTCGATTTTGTGCATCCATTTTAAAAATTATTAAAATTTATGACATTACATCAACCCTTTTGGAGCATTCTGAAATTTTTTTCCAATAACGATCTTTTATTTGCACTGCCATGAGAAGGCAAAAATATTAAACATTTAGTATCTAATAGTTTTTTCCAGCTATTGATCATTGCATTCCGATCATCTGCATAAGGTGGATAGACAGACCATCTGAAAACACCAAATAATGTGTCACCTACAATTGCTATTTCATCATCAACAATCAGGCTCAAGGAGCCTTTCGTGTGTCCCGGTGTATGTGTCAGGTAAGCATTGAAACCAATGGTTTTCAAGCAGTAATCAGAATCAATTAGCAAATCCGGTTCACACGGTGTGTATTTTATTAATGATTTGGGAATAAATCTGCTCAGCGTGTTGACAAGCAGGGTTGTAAATAAGACAGTCCCCTTCGGAATTACAGTCTCTCCTTTTGATAAAAGCTGGGCATCATTCATGTGAATAACAACAGCAGATTTATACTTCTCTTTTATCCTGCTTGCATTTGCGGCGTGATCAAAATGAGAATGAGTTAAAACCAGATAGTCAATGGTTTCTATATTTAACAACTCAAGTCGCCTTTGGAGCTTTCCCCATAAATAGGATATTGAAGTGTCTATAAGGATGTTTTTTTCTCCATTTGTCAACAAGAAAACATTGCTTCTTCCGGGAAGGACGCGGATTATCTTATAACCACTTTTTGTTACCCAGCTTTTCAT
>JAEAMG010000179.1_pt1 | contig 102744 bp, 98 predicted proteins | sample 8958741 | NCBI WGS metagenome assembly JAEAMG01 (sample SAMN16933256, study PRJNA681125) | bioreactor sludge metagenome | isolation source: anaerobic bioreactor treating anionic surfactant - SDBS | place: India: Bengaluru | collected 2019-02-28
TCATTTGCTGTCAAGTGATTATTTTCAGAAGCTTTCGAAGATTTCTTCAACAACCTCAACCACTTGCGCCTCCGATCTCTCGTTAGCGGGAGGCGAATAATACAGCATTGAATTACCTGGTCAACCCCTCTTCTGCAAAATCTTTTCCTTAACAAAGAACCCACACCGCGACGCAACGACGCCCGCCTTTAAAAGAAGCGCGTCGTTGCGTCTATATAGATAGAAGGTGGACTTGGCCAATAGGGGATGCGACTGCCAAGGATCACTCCGGTGTCCCCGTGAAGTCAGTCGACTCTTTGATACCGCAGGAGAGCCCGGTACGCATTGGGTCTTTGTTTTCACGCCCAGAACAGGGATCATCGCCCCCCCCTAACCCCAGAGGAACCGACACCATGGAATTGACGCTGGAAGCTGTTGCGCTCTTTGCACTCAAGCTCGTGCATGAGGAGGACGGCGGCAGCCCGGTGTTGAGGGACGACCTGGTGATGGATAGGTATGAGCGGGAGGTGTTCGGGTTGCTGGTGCGACAGGGGGATCTGCCGGGAGTTCTGCTGAAGATAGACGAGTGTATGGCGCAGGCGCTGGTCGCTTTGGGTGGGGCCGATACGGTATTGGGACGTGAGCTGCAGCGGTTGTCTACCGACGTACAGCAAGCCTCAACGCTGGAGGAACTCAAGCCACTGCTCGCGACACTGAAGGACTACCTTAAAGCCATTCAGTAACGGACTCACCACAAGGACCTTCACATGATCGACTTCAACAACAAAGGCTTCTTCAAACTCAAGCAAAACAACGAATACGCCGAACGCGTCGCGGCCCTGCTGCTGGACGGCGAAGAAGTCATCGACGCCTACAAAGCCATGCGCGATGGCGTGGTCTTCACCACCAAACGCATCATCGCAGTGAATGTACAAGGCATAACAGGCAGCAAGAAGGACTTCACCTCGCTGCCGTACAAAAACATCGTCGCGTACTCGGTGGAAACGTCCGGGACGTTTGACCTGGATTCGGAACTGGAGATTTACTTTTCGTCGCTGGGAAAAGTGAAATTTGAATTCACCGGCAAGACCTCGATTGTCGAAATCTCCCGCTTGATCTCCAAGCACTTGCTGACTTGATCAGCGGGCATGCTTCAGGGGATCACAGATGACGCTGACTGGTCGTCATCCACGCTGTTGAACCGAGCCCGATTAATCTGCCACGGCAATGCCGGCTGCGAGCGGACTTTCTTGTGTTTGTCACGATTGAAGAGGTGCGGTTGCACCTCCAGAAACTGGTTAAAGTAAACCGCCGCTGACTACACACAACCTCGTCAAACAAGTGGAGAAAAACCATACTCAATAGCTGAAGTTTCCCACATCCGCCATCGAACAAAGCCAATTCCACCCCCTTTGCTCCATCTCGTAGGCTCACTCCCCCACACAAGGACGTGAGCCAGTCATGACTGAACGTGCGTACCCCATCACCGAAGAAGAGCAACTCAAACGGCGAATCCTGACGCCGCAGCCATCGCGCGCGCCTTACTCACCGCCCATCGATTTGTTCAACCCACCCCCGGCCCCACCTCCCACGCCCGACAAACCTCCCGGCTGCACGTTCATCAAACCTTGCCAATTGCCCGATGGCCTCACTGACTACGCGCAACCCAGCGGTTACGTACCGCTGGAGCTGATCAAGGAATACGGCCATTTCAGCCTGCTGGGTGGGCGAGAGGTGGATGGTTGGGGCGCAGTTGCCTTGGGCAGGATCAGCGGTAGCGCACTTCCCGCTGGTTTGGGGCAGTTGGCGTTGCGTTCGTCGGCGTTGGAGGCGGCAGCTACTGCCGTCGGCTCAGTCGCCGGTGGCCTGCTGACCGGCTTGGTGGCGCTGGCTTGGCCGTCGGAGCTGGGTGATAGCGCGTTCTACAGCGAAGAACAGTTGCGTTCAATGCGAAAGGCGCGTTCGCAGATGCGCTTGCATGTCGAACAGCGCGAGGACGGCACACTCAAGGGGTATGGGTTTTACACCGGCAATAATCCTGATTGGCAAATGATTGATGTGGTGCAGTTCCAAAGCCGTGGCGATCAGTTTGTGGCGGATTTGGGTGAAGGTGTGGAGCTGATCTGGACGCCCGCCGTTGATCCAAGTGACACGCTGGGTATTCCGGCCTTGGAGGCTGCGCCGCAAGCGCCGGTGATCTGGATTTATCCGCCGACGGAGAAAGCAGCGCAGATTCTGGTGAACCCGATTTATCCGCCGGCGTATCGGGATTTTATCCTGGTGTTCCCGGTGGAGTCGGGGGTTCGGCCGCTGTATGGGGTGGTGAACGAGCCTAGGAAGGGGCTTAGGAATCCGGACCATGATTACTTTCCTGCACCAAAAACCGAAGACATCACTGGCTTCCCGGGTTTGATCGAACTCAAGAAGAAAAATAGAAAACGTAACGGTGGCGGACTACGTGAGCGCTGGAAAGACGCCAAAGGACGAAGGCTTTTGAGTGGGACTCAGAAAAAGGCGAACTTGAAGTCTACAGGTACAGCGATGTGGAACACCCAGGCTCATTTGACCCCTATACCGGGGAACGACGGGGTCCTGCAAAAGATGAGCGGCGTATACAAAAATAAAATAGAGAGTTCGATATGGCTATGAAAGTACGGCTGGAATGGTTCAACAGGCAGACGGAAGTCCTGGAAGCAGACGAATACTCAGCGAACGTTGAGGACGGCAGCATTCTTGAAGCACTCGACTTACACGATGAGCCCCAAATTTATACAGGTGGATTCGATGTTCTTTCCAGCTGGATAAGAATTCTCCAGCCACATTTCCGGCACGAGATAACACCTGAGCTTTTCGACTACCAGATATCTTTTCATTACCAAGGTGCTTGGCCACCCTCTCATAAGCAGCCCAAGGTGAAGTCTTGATGCAATGAACCCAACCATGAAAAAGCCCCTCCTCTACCGCTCAGTCAACACCCGAACCCATGGCGTACGGCACGGGAGTTGCTGCGCTTACAGGTACGAACGAAACACCAAGACCGAAAAGAACACACTCTCAAACCGTGGTTCCATGCACAGCCATCAACGACACGGTTTTGATTACACCCCGCTATTTCGGTTTCTCCTATCCAAAGTCGGCCACCCATGGGATCAGGTTTTCAGCGAAGCCAAATCCCGCTTGGATCGCCCGGAGCCCGTATTCTGGATGGTTGCGCTACATGAAAGCGACAAGGACGAGTACGTGAGAACGGATGAGAACAGCTACTACAGCGGCTTATGGGTTGACGAGGCAGGCCTGCTGCAAAAGGTCAATCCACAGCTGACACCTGAGCAGATGGAGCCCTTTTGTGACTGCTGCACCCACACCTTCAACGGTGTGGTGTACACGCAGGCTCTACCGTGTACCCCATAAACACCGGGGCTATCAACCCGACTTACTCACACTATCGGCCCCTTCCACCAACACCCGTTTCCCCGGATCCGTAATATCAAACACCTGCTGCGCACACGCCGAGGGTTTGAACTGGAACTCCACCAGATACACCTTGCCCTTTTCAGGCTGGAAGCTACTTAACAGAGGCCCGCAAATGGCGTAGATGCCAGGGCGTGAGTCGGTGGACGAACTGGCAACGGTCAACTTCTTGCCAGGATCTGCCTGGATCTCCAACTGCGGGAAGCGCTTGAACCCAGCGCTGGCCACCGTCTGGTTGAGCTTTGCAATCCAGTTGAAGACGCGGCCTTCACCTGTATCCATCACCGTGCCCAGGGTTTCCATGCGTTCATCGGGGTCGCCTTCGCGGCGTATCGAGAACTCGACGGGAGCGGTGCCGCCGTAGGCTTTCATGATGACTTTGGCGTGCTCAGCATCGACAGCTACGGTTTTCTGGCGCAGTTGAATACCATCCTTGAGCAGGCTGGGCGATGAGTCGCGTTGGTTGGATTGGCAGGCGCACAGGGCCAGGGCGAGGGAGAGCAGTGCGATTCGCTTCACGGGAAGATGTCCTTATCAGGGTGACAGATGATGATGACTTGACCTGTGATTAAACAGAATGTTCCGTAGTAGAGCGACCGCGATGCAGGGGCTCGACAGCTTCCACAGTTGAGCAGTGATCACTTCAGGCCTCGTTAAACACCAACCGCGCGCACAACCCGCCCCGCTCGCGGTTATGCAACGCCAACCGGCTGCCGATCTTGCCCACGATCATCTCCACAATCGCCAGCCCCAGCCCTGCGCCATTGGCATTGCCACGGCTGTAGAACCGCTCGAACAAACGCCCCATTTCCGCCTCATCAATACCCGGCCCCTGGTCCTCCACGCTGAGGCAATGGGCGCCAATCACCACTTTTACTTCGCTGCCCGGCGGGGAGAAGTTGAGGGCGTTGGTCACCAGGTTTTGCAGGGCGATGGCCAGTGCCACGGGTTCGGTTTCGACCCAGCACTCTTCGCTCCCTTCCAGTACCAGTTCCACGCCTTTTTCCATGGCCAGCGGGGTCAGTTCCGCCAATTCTTCGCGCACTAACTCCGTCAACTGCACGCGACTGCGCACAGGGTTATTCAATTGCGGCTCTATGCGCGCCATGGTCAGCAGTTGGCTGCCGATGCGGGTCGCGCGGTCGACGCCGCTGACCAGGAAGTCCAGCGCTTCGCGCCGCTGGGTTTCGGTGCCGGCACTTTGGGCGTTTTGCGCATGGATGCGCAGGATTGCCAAAGGCGTGCGCAGTTCGTGGGCGGCGTCAGCGATGAAACGGCGCTCGCGCTCCAACAGGTCGTCAACTTGCACCAACAGGCGGTTGAGCGCGGTTTGCATGGGCTCCAGGTCGGTGGGCAGCGGCTTGAGGTGCAGCGGTTGCAAGGTGTCGGAGTTACGCCCGCGAATCGACAAGGCCATGGCGCGCAAGGGTTTGAGGCCCCAGCCGATCACCAGCCAGATCAACACAGTGAGCAGCGGCACGCCGATCAATGTGGGCCAGAGAGTGTGGCGCATGATTCGTTGGATCACGTCCTGGCGAATATCGTCGCGCTCGCCCACCCAGATCAGCAACCCCTGTTGCGGGTCGGCGAGGAGGAAGGCGCACCAGTCGTTGCCGTTGTCCATGATGTCGTGGGAGCCGAGGGTAGCCGGCGGTGCGGCCAACACCGGCGCCTCGGCGGAGCGTACGAGTAATTGGCCGTCGCTGCGCCACACCTGGAAGGTCAACCGAGTTTCATAAGGGTGGGCAACACCGTCTTCGCCGACACGGCTCATGGCCTGATCGAAGGCCTGGTACAGGCGGTCCCAGTCGGCTTCGCCAGGGTCGCGCTGGCGCAATACGCCTTGCAACAGGCGTGCGCTTTGGGCGAGTTGAGCGTCGTAGACTTCTTCGATTTCATGGTGGCTGTCGCGCAGCACCAGCCAGCTGATCAGCGCGTCGCCCAACAGGATCAGCACCAGGACAGGGATGAGGATACGTGCACGCACGGAGGTCATGGTTTAAGCGCCAGTACATAGCCAACACCGCGCACCGTGCGGATCAGCTCGGTGGATAACTTTTTACGCAGGTTGTGGATCAACACTTCCAGGGTGTTGCTCTCGACCCGGTCCTGCCAGCCATACAACGCGCGGGACAGGCGCTCGCGGGTCACCACTTTGCCGGGGCGCACCATCAGTTGGTGCAGCAGTTGGTATTCCATGGGGGTGACGATGATGTCTTCATCCAGATACCGCACTTGCTGGGTGGCCGGGTCGAGGCTGACGCCGGCATGTTCCAACATCGGTTGCGCGCGGCCCTGGCTGCGGCGCAACAGGGCGCGCACGCGGGCCTTGAGTTCTTCCACATCGAAGGGTTTGACCAGGTAGTCGTCGGCGCCGGCGTCCAGACCGGCGATGCGCTCGGCGGTGCCATCGCGGGCGGTGAGGATCAGTACCGGCAGGTCGTGCTGCTCGGCGCGCAGTTGCTGCAACAGGTCCAGGCCATCAAGGCGCGGCAGGCCGAGGTCGAGCAGCAACAGATCAAAGCTTTCCGTGCGCAGGGCATGCAGGGCCGCAACGCCATCCTGCAGCCAATCCAGGGTGTAGCCTTCAACGCCCAATGCCACGCGAATCCCTTGGCCAAGGGCACGATCATCTTCGACAAGGAGTAGGCGCATAGCAAAATCTCTGTAGGAATCGGCGGCATCATGCCGGGTTCTGACCGAGGCTATTTCGGCAAAGATGTTACCGCGCGTTGCCAACTAAGGTTGCGCTAAGGTTGATTTTGCACTGTGAAATCTCCCACATCTGCTGAGAGCTTTTCCATGCGCAAAATTCTCCTGCTGTCCCTGATTGTCGCCAGTCCCCTGGCGGTCGCCGGCCCGCAATGCACCACCGCCGAGCGCTCGCAATGGCAAGACGAAAAAGCCTTCCAGGACAAGCTCAAGGCCGAAGGCTACGAGATCAGCAAGTTCAAGGTCACCGACGGCAACTGCTACGAGATCTACGGTTTCGACAAGGACAAGCGCAAGGTCGAGATCTACCACGATCCAGTCACCGGCAAGGCCGTGAAGACTGAGATCAAAGGTTGATGCCAGGCGAATCCCTGCGCCTGTGGGACCCGTTGGTGAGGCTGTTTCATCTGTCCATCGCCGGGGTCTTTGTCGCCAATTACTTCTTTAACGAAGCGGGCGACGACTGGCATGTCTGGCTGGGCTACTACGCCATGGCCTGGCTGCTGGTACGAACGGTGTGGGGATTCATCGGGCCGCGCAGTGCACGCTGGGCGGACTTCTGGCCGACCCCGAAACGCGTGAAAACCCACCTGCGCTCGCTGCTCAACCGCCGCCCGCACCATCGACTGGGCCATTCGCCCATCGGCGCGCTGGTGATGCTGTTGATGTTGCTGGCGTTGCTGACCATCGGCATCAGCGGCTTTTTGATGCAGGAAGTGGATGCCCTGTGGGGCGCCGATTGGCCCCTGCAAATCCACGAGACCGCCGCCAATGTGCTGCTGGGCCTGGTGTGCATCCATGTGCTGGCCGCGGTGTTTGAAAGTATCCAGGTGCGGGACAACCTGCCGTTATCCATGCTCACCGGTCGCAGGAAGCGCCTGCCGGATGAACGTGGGCAGTAATCCTTTTCTCGACAGGTCCTCTATGCGCTCCGCTTTTCTGATCTGCAGCCTGCTCGGCGTCTTCCTGGCCGCGTGGCTAAGCCACCCGCCCCATGTGCTGGCACCCTTTGCCCAAGTGGCGCCGAACACCTCGAAGGTGGCGACGGCCCCGCAATACACCAGCCGTTTTGTGTCTTCGCAACTCACGGACTTTGTGCACTCTTCCTCCGTCACCGCCCTGCCCGGCGGCGACTTGATGGCCGTGTGGTTTGCCGGTTCGCGTGAAGGCGCCGCCGATGTGCAGGTGCGCACCGCACGCTTCGATGCGCGCAGCGGCGAATGGGGCACCGAGCAAGTGCTGGCCACGCGGGAAAGCACTCGCGACGGCACCCAGCGCTATATCCGCAAACTCGGCAACCCGGTGATCGCCCTGGGGCCGGATAAACGCCTGTGGATGTTTTATGTGTCGGTGTCGGTCGGCGGCTGGGCCACCAGTGCGATCAATGTGATGGTGTCGGATGACCTCGGCGCCAACTGGTCCGCGCCCCGGCAGTTGGTGACCTCTCCGTTTTTCAACATCAGTACGCTGGTGCGCGCAGCGCCGGTGTTCCACGCCGACGGCTCCATCGGCCTGCCGGTGTACCACGAGTTCATGGGCAAGTTTGCCGAGTACCTGTATTTGAGCCCCGACGGTGCGGTGATCGACAAATTCCGCATCAGCCGCGGCAAGAACTCCCTGCAACCGACCATCGTGCCGCTGGACGGCAAGCGCGCCGTGGCGATGTTGCGCTACGCCGGCGACACCCACCACCGCGTCCTGGCCAGCCGCACCGAAGACGCCGGGCAAACCTGGAGCGCGCCGTACCCGCTGGAACCGGCCAACCCCAATTCGTCTTTGGCGGCGGTGGGCACGGTAGATGACGGGTTACTCGTGGCCCTCAACGACCTGCAGGATGGCCGCTTCAAGCTCAGCCTCTACGGCACCGACGCCCAGCTCAACCAATGGCGCACCGTGGTGCAACTGGATGAGTCACCCGACCCGCTCGGCCAGCCCTTCTCCCCCGAGGCCTATAAAGAAATCATCGGCGAAGGCTTCCGCGCGTCCAGTGGCGCCAAACGCCTGCCACTGGAACAGCGCTTTCTCAGCAATCTCGACTACCGCGTGTGCAAACCCCAAGGCTGCGATTTCGAATACGAGTACCCGTACTTCAGCCGCAGCCCGGACGGCATGTACCACTTGGTGTACTCGTGGAATAACACCTTTATCAAACATGTCAGCTTCAACGAAGCCTGGCTGGCGGAGCGTTTGTGATGGTTTCTCTGTGGCAGGCCCATTTGAGCTTTGTGCTGCTGGGCTTTGTGCTGTCAAGCACGCTCAGGTTTACCGCCCCCTGGCGGCCATGGCTGCTGCCGGTGCTGGTGGCGGTCAGTTTTATCCCGGTCAACGAGCTGCCGCTGGCGGCGTATGTGCGCAGCTTTACCGATGATTTGGCAATCAGCACATTGGTGTTGTTGGCGTGGGTCGTGCTCAGCCGCCTCGGCTTAGCGCAACCGCTCGCTCGTCGGCATCAGGTGCAGATGTTGCTGCTGTTTGGCCTGTTGAGCCTGGTGTTGTATCCGGCCACGTTGGGCCTGACCTACTTCGACCCGTACCGTTGGGGCTTCAACCCACGGCCGATGATCGTCCTGATGGCGGCAGCTGCACTGTTGATGCTGTGGCTGCGTAATACGCTGGCGGTGTGGATGTTGGCGATGGGTACGTTGGCTTTTGCATTACGGCTCAAGGCGTCGGAAAACTATTGGGATTATCTGGTCGACCCGCTGTTGACGGGCTACTGCGTGGTCGCTGGATTAATGCAACTAAAACTGTGGGAGGGGGCTTGCTCCCGATGGCAGCGTGTCAGTCAGTACATCCGGCACTGAACCACCCCCCTCGGAGCAAGCCCCGTCCCACATTGGATTTGTGTTGTTTTAAAGAGTGGGAAAATTGATGAGTGCGTTGCAATCACGCCGCCTGCGCTACGGCGTGGGCGCGATCGGGTTGGTGTTTGTGTTGCTGGCTGCGTTGCGGCTGGTATTTGTGCTGGGTTTTTCCGGCCTTGATTTGAACACCCCGGCGCTGCTGGAGACCCTGGGTATCGGCCTGCGTTTCGACCTGCGCCTGGCGGTGTTGATCCTGCTGCCGCTGGCCGTGCTCGCATGGCTGCCGCGCTGGAACCTCGCCACCCTGCCGGCCCTGCGCTGGCTGGCGCGCGGTTATCTGGTCATCGCACTAGCAGTGGTGGGGTTGGTGTACATCATCGACTTCGGCCACTACGCCTACCTCGGCGTGCGTATCAATGCGACGGTGCTGCGTTACCTGCGAGACCCGCAGATTTCCCAGCAGATGGTGTGGGAAACCTACCCGGTGCTGTGGATAACCGCCTGCTGGCTTTCGGCGGTGGCGCTTTGGGTCTGGGCGTTGGTCCGACTGGAGCGGTTGACCCTGGACCGAGCGCCCACCGCCATCAGCAAGCCGGCACTGACAGTGGTGAGTGTGATGGGCGTCGTCGCGGTGCTGCTGGCCTTGCTCGGCCGCGTCGCCAACCTCAACCTGGAAAACCCGGTGCCCCTGCGCTGGAGCGATGCCTTCTTTTCCGGCAACAGCCAACTGGCCGCCGTGGGCCTGAACCCGGTGCTGTTTTTGTATGACACGCTCAAGGTCGGCCAATCGCAGTTCGATGAAGCCCAGGTCCGCAAGTATTACCCGCACGTCGCCCAGTACCTGGGCGTGACCCAGCCCGATGCCCAATCACTGAACTTCACCCGCGAACAAGGCGTGCAGCCCTATCGACTGGCCGGCGAGCGCCCGCCCAATGTGATTTTCGTGATGCTCGAATCCCTCGGCACCAGCGCCGTGGGTGCCTATGGCAACCCGCTCAACCCCACGCCGAACCTGGACAAACTGGCGACGCAAAGCTGGTTCTTCAAACACTTCTACGTCCCCGTCACCGGCACGGCAAAAACCGTGTGGGCCAGCATCACCGGCGTACCCGACGTCACCCGCCAGGAAACAGCCACGCGCAACCCGCTGATTACGCGCCAACACACGTTGATCAATGCGTTCGAGGGCTACCAGAAGTTCTACATGATCGGCGGCAACGCCGGCTGGGCGAATATCAATGCACTGATCCGCCAGAGCATCGACGACGTGCAATTGTTCGAGGAGAGCAACTGGCAATCGCCACGCGTGGATGTGTGGGGTATTTCCGACCTGGACCTGTTCAAGGAAGCTGACGGGCTGTTAAGCGCGGTCCCCAAGGACCAGCCGTTCTTCGCCTATCTGCAAACCTCCGGCAACCATCGCCCCTTCACCATCCCCAAGCAGAACGATGGCTTCCAGGTAAGCCACGTGACACTGGAACAGGCCCAGGCCGCCGGCTCCCGCAGTGTCGAGCAGTACAACGCCGTGCGCCTGCTGGACTACAACATCGGCCGGTTGATGGACATCGCCAAGGCCGGCGGCTACTACGACAACAGCATTTTTGTGTTCTTCGGCGACCACAACACCCGTATCAGCCAGATCCCCCACATGGCGCCAGCCTTCGAGCAGTTGGGCCTGGAAAGTAATAATGTGCCGCTGCTCATCCACGCCCCCGGCCTTGAGCCTCGGGTGATCGACGAGGCGGTGGGCCTGGCCGACCTGCTGCCCACCGTGGCCGGCATGGCGGGCGTGCCGTTTCGCAATGGCGCGATGGGCCGGGACATCCAGCAACCGGCGCCGGAAGGCGAACGTGTGGTGCCGCTGGTATTGCGCGAAGGCACCTTCCCGATCATCGGCGGCGTGACCCAGGACTTCCTGCTGCAGATGCAGCACGACGGTAGCTCACCGACCCTGCATGACCTGGCGTCGCTCACCCCGCGTGACGATGTGAGCGCACACCATCCCGAGGAGTTTCAGCGTTTGCAGGTGCTGACCCGTGGGCTGCATGAGAGTGCGCGGTTGATGCTGTTCAGGAATGTGCGTGAGTGATTACTTTGGCTGGAACGTCTCAAGGTACGCCAGGATGTTGTCGATTTTTTCCGGGTCGCTGATGCCCCAGAAAATCATGCGCGTACCACTCACGACCTTTTTTGGCGCTTCGATGTAGGCCGCGAGCTTGTCGCGGGTCCAGACCACGCCGGAGTTTTTCATCGCGTCCGAATATTGATAGTCGGCGGTGGTGCCGGCGGGTCGGCCGATGATGCCGTTGAGCTCTGGGCCAAAGCCACCGCGCGCGCCTTCGCCGACGCTGTGGCAACCGCCGCAGGTTTTGCTGAAGAGTTTGCCGCCCGCCTCGGCATCACCGGCGGCGTAGGCCGAAGCATTGCTGAGGCTCAGCGCGAGGGTCAGTAAGAGGTACTTCATGGGGGACTCCACATCGGGTGTTGCCGGCGATTATGCCTGTTTGTCAGGAGCGCATGCCCATCCAGATCACCGCTTCGGTCCACGCCGTGACCACCGGCGTCAGCGCACGAAACCAGGGATCCTGCACATCGATCTGCGCAGCCGAGTGGTCGTGGTGGTGCTGTTCTTCCTCGACGATGGAGGCAATGGCCGCCACGGCCAGCGGGTCTATGTCGCGTAAAGCGTGAAGTTGATGAGCCAGGTGCTTGAGCACCACACTTTCCACGGCCACGGTGGTGGCAACGATAGCCTTGCGCCCGCATCCCCCGGTAAGCAGGCCCAGCACCAACCCGCCAAGGCCGCACAGCCAGTAGCTGCGGCAGCGTCGGTAGCCTCGCCGTTGCAACTCGGCCTGGAACACCGCGCGGTGGCGGCGCTCGTGGGAGAGGAATTCACGGAGCTCACCCACCATGCAGGGGGCAAACAACCGCGCCATAAACAGCTGGCCGCTGTAGATACAGATCGCGCCATGCTCACCGGCGTGGTCGACTTTGATCATGCGGTTGCCCAGGTTCGGGTCGATCAAGGGGGCAGCGGAAGTGTTCACGGTTGACGACCTTGTGCGAGGGCCACGGGGTTCGGGCCCGTCCTGATTGCAGAGCGCCGGTATCGTGCCGTACCACCGCGCAAATGCGCAACCTAGACCCTCGAATTGACCACCCATCGCTCCATACACATCCAATCGAACCTATCCAACTCCGCTCCACTCCACCCTACTGAACCCTGATGGTGGAGTAAGGATCATGGCTCAGCCATCGATTTTGGTATTGGAAGACGACGAGATCATTCGATCGTTAATGGTGGATGTGCTGGAGGATTTCGGCGCGACGGTGACGTCTTTTCCTTCAGCCGATGAAGGGATGATTTACCTGGAGCGGGGCGACGATCCGGTGGATCTGATTGTCAGCGATGTGCAGATGCCGGGGTTGCTCAACGGCTATGACTTGAGCCGGGTAGTCGCGCACCGCTGGCCGTCGGTGCCGGTGCTGCTTACCTCCGGCAACGCCAGATTTGCGCAGCAATTGGGAGGCTCCGTGCGGTTCCTGCCCAAACCCTGGAGCACGGAGCATTTGCTTGAGTGCGTGCAAACGGCATTGACCCAGCAAGGATCGCCCATGCATTGATAGCGTCGCGACATCATTTATACCGAACTTCGCAGCAGGCCTTATGGTCACTTATTTAAGCAGGGAGCGACTTTTCTGATCCGCTGGTCAGCCTTTTCGCCTTGTGCGTTCAGCTGATGCTTATGTGTTGTGTAGAATCGTCGCCTTTTTCAGCGCGTCATTCATGGCCGAAAGGCCCACAGTTCGAGCTCATTGAATGCATTCACAGGCCCATGAAGGTGGTACACCCTCATTGCTGGAAGCGTTGCGCGCAGGCACTGGCCTATTGCATGTGACCTTGGAAAAACGCCTGCCGTTTTTTTCCGAGCACCTGGATGCCGTCTGGTACCAGCGCTTGATCCAGGCGTATTACGGGTTTTATGGGCCAATGGAAGCGGCGCTGTACGGCTGTAACTTCATCCCTGAAGGTTTTGACCAGGCACAGCGTGTGAAAACGCCGACCCTGTTGGATGATCTTCACGCCCTTGGCCTGGATGCCCCGGCGATCAATGCCTTGCCACACTGTGTACAACTGCCCTCTTTCGACACCCCCGCTGCCTGCCTCGGCGCCTTGTATGTATTGGAAGGCGCCACCTTGGGCGGCCAGGTATTACGTCGGGAAATGGCCCAGCGCCTGGACCTGGACGCCGATAACGGCGGTGCATTCCTCAATGTGTACGGTGCCGAGACTGGTCGGCGCTGGAAGGATTTTCTCGACTATCTGGGCCGCCTGCCGCTGGACGCGCCAGCCAAAGAGCGCGCGGTGAACGCGGCCCGTTCGACATTCAGCTGCTTTGAGCAATGGCTCGACAGCCAGGAGGTACTGCTATGAAACCCGACGATTTTGAAGAGCTGCTTGCCAACTGTGCCGACGAGCCCATCCGCTTTCCGGGGGCGATCCAACCCCACGGCGTGCTGCTGACGCTGTCGGAACCCGATCTGAACATCATTCAAGTCAGTGCCAACGTTGCCACCTTGTTCAACCGCGACCCCGAGTCGCTGCTGGGCCAGCCCCTGCACACGCTGGTGGGTGCCGAACACGCCCAGGCTGTACAGGCCATGGCTGAACACAATAGCTTTTTTGATGCGCCGCCGTTGCACGTCACGTTCAACGGCGCCGAGTTCGACGGCCTGTTGCACCGCCATCAGGACGTGCTGGTGCTGGAGTTCGAGCCGCGGCTCAAAGACTTCCGACCGCGGGCGCTGAAGGGTCGCGCCAGTGACTTGGGCAAGATGCTGCAACGGTTGCAGGCTGCGAAAACCCTGCAGGCGCTGTACGAAATCAGCGTGACTGAAATCCAGGCCATGACCGGTTACGACCGGGTGTTGATCTATCGTTTCGAAGAAGAAGGCCACGGCCAGGTGATCGCGGAAGCGTCGGCACCGTCCATGGAGCTGTTCAACGGGCTGTTCTTCCCTGCGTCCGACATCCCGGAGCAGGCCCGCGAGCTGTATCGCACCAACTGGCTGCGCATTATTCCGAATGCTGCCTACGAGCCGGTGCCACTGCTGCCCAAGTTGCGCCCGGACACCGGCGAGCCGCTGGATTTGAGCTTTGCCACCCTGCGCAGCGTATCGCCGATTCACTGCCAGTACATGCAAAACATGGGCGTGCTGTCGTCCATGAGCATCTCGCTGATGAAGGGTGACAAGCTCTGGGGCCTGATCAGCTGCGGCAACCGTGAACCGCTGCTGGTGCCCAACGAATTGCGCATCGCCTGCCAGACCATCGGCCAAGTGCTGTCATTGCAGATCAGCGCCATGGAAGCCCTGGACCTGAGCCGCCAGCGTGAAGAGAAAGTCGAGGCCTTGGCCAAGCTTGATCAGGCGATGAAGGCCTCGGAAACAAGCGTGTTCGACGGCCTGGCCCAGCAAGGCCAGTTACTGATGGACCTGACCTTGTCCGGCGGCGTGGCGATCATCGAAGACAAACAATTGCACCGCTACGGCAACTGCCCGGAACCAGCGCAGATCCGCGCATTGCACAAGTGGCTGCAAGACCGCGGCGAGTCGGTGTTTTCCAGCCATAACCTGGTGTCGGTCTACACGCCGGCCGCCGAGTTCCAACAGGTGGCCAGTGGGGTATTGGCGATGAGCCTGCCAAAGCCTGTGGATAACGGTGTGCTGTGGTTCCGCCCGGAAGTGAAAGAGAACATCAATTGGAGCGGCGACCCGAACAAACCGCTGGCCCTGGAAAACTCCGAGGCCGGCCTGCGCCTGCGCCCACGCACCTCGTTTGAAATCTGGAAAGTGGAAATGGCCGGTATCTCCACCAAGTGGAGCCATGGCGACCGCTTTGCCGCCAACGACCTGCGCCGCTCGGCCCTGGAAAACGACCTGGCCCGCCAGGTGCTGCGCGAGCAACAGGCCGTGCGCGCACGCGATGAACTGGTAGCGGTGGTATCCCACGACCTGCGCAACCCGATGACCGTCATCTCGATGTTGTGCGGCATGATGCAAAAAGCCTTCAGCTCCGACGGCCCGCACACCTCGCGGCGAATTTCCTCGGCCATCGACACCATGCAACAGGCCGCCGGGCGCATGAACGTGTTACTGGAAGATCTGCTCGACACCTCCAAGATCGAGGCCGGGCGCTATGTAGTGAGACCAGTGGCATTGGACGTCAGCCAAATGTTCGAAGAAGCCTATGCCCTGCTCTCGCCGCTGGCGATGGAAAAAGGCATCGACCTGTCGTTCAACGCCGAGCCTGGCCTGCAGATAAACGGCGACCCGGAGCGGCTGTTCCAGGTGCTGTCGAACCTGATCGGCAACGCCATCAAATTCACCCCGCGCCAGGGCAATATCGGCATCAGCGCGATGAGCAATGGTGAAGATATCGTGTTTTCGGTGCGTGACTCCGGCGAAGGTATTGCGCCTGACCAACTGCCGCATGTGTTTGATCGTTATTGGACCCAGGCCGAAAACAACCCCACCGGCAGTGGCCTGGGGCTGTATATCACCCAGGGGATTGTCCAGGCCCATGGCGGCAAGATCGTGGCCGAGAGTGAAGTGGGCCGTGGCAGCGAGTTCCGGTTTACGGTGCCGAAGGTGATTGAGGACTCATATACCTGAGCGCCCGTAGTGGATGGCGTTGCTGGTCGGCATCTTCGATTAATTCACCGCGCAGGCGCAGGCGGGCCACTCACCGACAGCCTGCAAAAGCTGCCGGATTACTACAGCGCATTACGTAACGTAGTCGCGCAAAACCAAGCGGCTTTTGCGCTCGAAGGCAAGCACGGCATGACCTCGCCTGAAGCTGATGAGTGTGCCAAAGGCAGCGGTGATGATTTTTGAGAGGGAATACACACCGCCGTCATCATTTGCAGCGAGGCGTTTATAGTTCAACCCCTTGCCTCTCTGTAGGTTTGACTGCGCTTCACTATTCACGGTGAAGTTTCTAGCTCACAGAAGGAATTCTCTATGCTTCTTTCCATCCATCACACGATGAATAACGATAACGCAGTGAATGTGCTGCAACAATCCGAGCTGCACCAGCGCCAGAAGAGCGACGTCGAACCGAATCGGAAGCAGTCGTCCACCATCGAATTTGGCGGCCCGGCGGCCAGCGATAGGCACAAGAGTCAGAGCACGCTGGATAGCCTTGGAGGAACCCTGCTTTAACACCTAACAAAGGGCAGCCCAATCGGGCTGCCCTTTGTTAGGTGTTAACAAAACACTGACATTCAGTGCGCTAACCTCGCTGTTTTTTTATAGAGCCAGGAGTCCCTGCCTGCATGTCACCCCTCGATACTTTGCCCACCGTCCTGGCCGGTCCGTTGCTGCGCCGCCTGGAGCCCCGGCGCCTGGTACTGTGGCTGGTAGGCAGCCAAGCACTGGCGCTGACCCTGAGACTGCACATCGCCGGGCAGAACCGCGATATCCCGCTGAATCGGGGCCAATGCGAAATCGTCCCGGTAGGCCGCCACGCCTTTATTCATTTGATCGACGTGCCGCTGGACGACGCCCTGCCCCAGGACGTGGTCATCGGCTATGACCTGCTGATCGACGACACGGGCATCGCCGAATGGGCGCCGCACCTGGTGTATGCCAACGCCCACTGCCCGAGCTTTGTCCTGCATAGCCGCATCCATCAGTTGGTGCATGGCTCCTGCCGCAAACCGCATCACCCGGCGGGCGAAGGTTTGCTGTGTGTCGACCGCCTGCTGGCCGAGGCACACACACCCGCCCAACGCCCGGCGCTGCTGATGATGAGCGGTGATCAGGTGTATGCAGACGATGTCGCCGGGCCCATGCTGCGGGCGATCCATGCGCTGATCGCACGCTTGGGCCTGTTCGATGAATACCTGGAAGGCGCAGTCGTGGACGACAGCGCCAGCCTCTACGGGCATCGCGCCAGCTATTACCATCGCGCCGACCTGCTGCCCGCGCTGGACAGCAACGAAACCCTGCGCGAGCGATTTTTTGGTGGTGTGAAAAAGCCGATTTTCACCAGCAGCACCGCCGACAACCATTTGGTGACCTTCGCCGAAGTGATGGCGATGTACCTGCTGGTCTGGTCACCGACACCCTGGGGCCTTATCAACCCGCAACCACCGGTGTTGAGTACCGACGAACAACAGCGCTATCACCGCGAACAGGTGCAGATCGACCTCTTCTGCAAAGGCCTGCCAGGCGTTGCGCGGGTCTTCGCCCACCTGTCCACGTTGATGATTTTTGACGATCACGACATCACCGACGACTGGAACCTCAGCGCTCAATGGGAAGAAACTGCCTACGGCCATCCCTTCTCCAAACGCATCATCGGTAACGCCCTGCTGGCGTACCTGCTGTGCCAAGGCTGGGGTAATAACCCGGACGCCTTTGATGAGCTGGTGAGCCAAACCCGGACGCTCACTGCCCAGGCCCAGGCCGATCACCTCGACGCGAGCGCGCAGGATGAACTGCTCGAAGCGCTGCTGAAATTTCAGCAATGGCATTACGTACTGCCCACCACGCCCGCCCTGGTGGTGCTCGACACCCGCACCCGGCGCTGGCGCAGCGAGTTCACCCTCAAGCAACCGTCCGGCCTGCTGGACTGGGAAGCCTTGAGCGAACTGCAACAGGAACTGCTCGACCACCCCTCGGCCATCATCGTCTCCCCCGCGCCGATCTTTGGCGTCAAGCTGATCGAGACCGTGCAGAAAATCTTCAGTTGGTGCGGCCACCCTTTGCTGGTGGACGCGGAAAACTGGATGGCCCATCGCGGCGCGGCACAGGTGATCCTCAACATCTTTCGCCACTCGCGCACACCCGGTAACTACGTGGTCCTCTCAGGCGATGTGCACTACTCGTTCGTCTACGAAGTGCTGATCCGCCATCGCAACGCCGGGCCCAGGATCTGGCAGATCACCAGCAGCGGCATCAAGAACGAATTCCCACCGCGATTGCTGGAGTGGTTCGACCGCCTCAACCGCTGGCTGTACTCGCCGCGTTCGCCCCTCAACTGGTTTACTCGCCGCCGCACCATGCAAGTGATACCGCATATTCCGGAGCATGCCGAAGCGGGTGAGCGGTTGTGGAATTCGGCGGGAATTGGCCAGGTGTTTTTCAATGAACACGGCCAGCCGGAAGCGATTTACCAGCACAACGCCGATGGGAAAGCGCGTACGAGGATGACGGCGCCGAAGAAATAGCCTATTGCCACCTTTCTATGGCCGGCCATCCGCCCTATTCAAAGCGCACAAGCCCCGTTGTACAGTAGCTCCAGCCACGGAGTATCGGCGTCAACAGGGCTGGCACTGAATGCCGGCCCGGGCAAGGAGCGCGTAGATGGACGATACCTCCGGCGACAGCACACTGAAGAGTGATTTCTCTCACCTCAACGCCGACATGCTGCATACCGTGCTGGAGCTGGTCAGCGACGGAATCTGGGACTGGAACGCCAATACCGGGTTCGTCTACCGCAACCCAGGCTGGTACGAAATGCTCGGCTACCCCCGCCACTCCCTGGAAAACAGCGTGTTCACCTGGGAGACCGTCATCCACCCGGAAGACTACCCCCAAGTGATGACGCTGTTTGATGACTACATCAACCGTCGCGCCCCCCATTATCAAGTCGAATACCGTTGCCGCAAAAAAGATGGCAGCTACCTGTGGATCGAAGACCGGGGCTACGTGATTGCACGTAACGCCGACGGCTCGGTGGCGCGGATGGTGGGCGCCCATCGCGATATTCATACACGCAAGTGCTCCGTCGAACAGTTGGAGCGGCGCAACCAATCCCTTGAGGCGCTGGTGGCCGAGCGCACGCGCGAGTTGTCACGGGTCAACCAGCAGTTGCAATTGCAACTGGACGAAAACCGCTCCCTGGCCGAACGGGATGCCCTGACCCTCGTAGCCAACCGCTATCGCCTGGAAAAAGCCCTGCTGGAAGAGTGCGACCGGGCCCAGCGTTTTCGCCTGCCGCTGGCATTGATCGCGATGGATATCGATGACTTCAAGCCGATCAATGACCGACACGGTCACGGCGTGGGCGACCAGACCCTGGTGCAGGTCGTGGAATGCCTGGAAAGTTGCCTTCGCCCAGGCGACCTGCTGGCCCGGTGGGGCGGCGATGAGTTCATGGTGGTCCTGCCCAAGAGCTCGCTGGAAACCGCCACGCAATTGGCCGAGAACATCTGCCAAACGATGCGCAAGATGCCGCTGCGCGATGACCTGCCCGTTACCCTGAGCCTGGGGGTGGCCGAGCGCCGTATGGATGAATCCCCTGCCGCCCTGATGGCGCGTGCCGATCAGGCGTTATATCGCGCCAAGGCGGCGGGGAAAGATGGGGTGTCAGCGTAAGCCAAGCCTGTCAGCGCACCGGCGGCGCGTACTGGATGCCGCCGTTGTTCCACAGGGCATTGAGGCCGCGCTTGATCTTCAACACGCTGCCCTGGCCGATGTTGCGTTCGAACACCTCACCGTAGTTGCCCACCTGCTTGACGATCTGCACCACCCAATCCTTGCGCAGTTTCAGGTCCTTGCCGTACTCGCCATCGGCGCCCAGCAGTCGCGCAACATCCGGATTTTTCGTGGTCTTGGCCTGCTCTTCGACGTTCTGCGAGGTGATGCCCATTTCCTCGGCGTTGAGCATCGCAAACAGGGTCCACTTGACGATGCTGAACCACTCGTCATCGCCCTTGCGCACCAGCGGCCCCAGCGGCTCCTTGGAAATCACTTCCGGCAATACCACGAACTCATCCGGGTGGGCCATCTTGATCCGTTGGGCATACAGCCCCGACTGGTCAGTGGTGAGCACATCGCAACGCCCGGCTTCAAGGCCCTTGGCGCTTTCGTCGGCGGTGTCGAAGGTGATCGGCGTGAACTTCATGCCATGGGTACGGAAATAGTCGGAAACGTTGAGTTCGGTGGTGGTGCCGGCCTGGATGCACACGGTTGCGCCGTCCAATTGCCTGGCGGCCGTGACTCCCAGCTTGTTGTTCACCAGAAAACCGATGCCGTCATAGTAGGTCACGCCCGTGAACACCAGGCCCATGCCCGAGTCGCGGGAGCTGGTCCAGGTGGTGTTGCGCGAAATCACATCGATTTCGCCGGACTGCAGGGCGGTGAAACGCTCCTTGGCAGTCAATTGGGTGAATTTCACTTTGGATGCATCACCGAATACGGCGGCCGCAACGGCATGGCACACGTCCACATCGATGCCGGTCATCTTGCCCTGGCTGTCAGGCACGCCAAAACCGGGCAACCCGTCGCTGACCCCACACTGGATAAAACCTTTCTTCTGGATTGCGTCGAGGGTCGAACCGGCGTGCGCGCTGCCGGCCAGGCCAAAGGTGGCGGCGGCACTGATCATGGCCAAGGTCATTTTGAATCGGTTCATGCGAGGCTCTCCCTGTCGTTTCTTGTTATTCGGCGCCACACAGCCCGCGCCTGTTTCTGATGCTGCCGGGGGAGTATCGACGGGTTTGCCGCGTTGCCACAAACGACCTTTTGGCAACAGCTCCTTCCGATTTGGAATGACCCGGCGACTTTATTTCGTTTGCGGCAGGGCCTGGCCCACGGCTTAGATAAAAACACGCCCGCCACTGCCGAGTCCGAGATTCATGAACCGCGAAACCATCAGCCAGTCGATTTCCATCGTTCACCCCATCAGCCTCAGCCATGGCAGGAACGCCGAGGTCTGGGACACCACGGGCAAACGCTATATCGATTTTGTCGGAGGGATCGGCGTGCTCAACCTTGGCCATTGCCACCCGGGCGTGGTGGCGGCGATTCGTGAACAGGCGACGAAGTTGACCCACTACGCGTTCAACGCCGCGCCCCACACGCCCTACATCGAACTGATGGACCGCCTGACCAGGTTTATCCCGGTGGACTACGCCGTCAGCGGCATGCTCACCAACAGCGGCGCAGAAGCTGCAGAAAACGCCTTGAAGATCGTCCGCGGCGCCACCGGCCGCACGGCGGTGATCGCGTTTGACGGCGCCTTCCACGGCCGCACCCTGGCCACCCTCAATCTCAATGGCAAGGTGGCGCCCTACAAACAAAAGGTCGGCGTACTGCCCGGCCCGGTGTATCACCTGCCCTACCCCAGCGCCGATAACGGCGTGAGCTGCGCTGAAGCGCTCAAAGCCATGGACCGCTTGTTCAGCGTGGAAATCGACGTCAATGACGTCGCCTGTTTCATCATCGAGCCGGTGCAGGGCGAAGCAGGTTTCCTCGCCTTGGATATCGAGTTCGCCCAGGCGTTGCGACGCTTGTGCGATGAGAAAAACATTCTGCTGATTGCCGACGAAATCCAATCCGGCTTCGGTCGCACCGGCCAGCGTTTCGCCTTCTCACGCCTGGGCATCGAACCGGATTTGATCCTGCTGGGCAAAAGCATCGCCGGCGGCGTGCCGCTGGGTGCGGTGGTCGGGCGCAAGGCATTGATGGACAACCTGCCCAAAGGCGGGTTGGGCGGCACGTATTCCGGCAACCCCATTGCCTGCGCAGCGGCGCTGGCCACCCTCGATGCAATGACCGATGAGCATTTGCAGGACTGGGGCTCGCAGCACGAAGAAGCGATCGTAGGCCGCTATGAAGCCTGGCGTTCGCAGCACCTGTCGCCGTACCTGGGCCGCCTGACCGGCGTCGGTGCCATGCGCGGCATCGAACTGACCAGCCCCGACGGCACGCCCGCCCCACAGCAACTGACCCAATTGCTGAGCCTGGCGCGGGATGCCGGGTTGCTGCTGATGCCCAGTGGTAAGTCGCGGCATATCATTCGGCTGCTGGCACCGTTGACCATTGAGCCTGCGGTGCTGGAAGAAGGACTGGATATTCTCCAGGCGTGCCTCCAGCAGTTGGTTTAACCCCCCGCATCCGCCGGTCGGCAGCCTTGCTCCGCGATAAGGGCATTGTGCTGCCTTGACCTGACCTCCCTCCCCGCTGAAAATGCGCGACGCTTTTTTGTCTCCCGTTTACTGAAGTAGTGAAATTTCAATGTCCGATTCTTACACCGAACAATCCGCCGAAGAATCCGTAGTCGCCTTGCACGCCAAGGCTGAATACGAAAACGCCATCAATCTTTCACAGCATGTGCCAGCCGCCAAGATCATCAGCGAGATGGTGCTGGACGCCTTTCACACCTCCAAGGAAAGCGACCAGATCCGCGAACTGCGCGTCGCCATCCGCCAGGCCCACGACGCCTTCGACGACGACAAGGCCTACGCCCTGATGGGCCAGCTCAAGCAGCTCAAGGACGCCGAAGCCGCTGACAACATCGCCCTCGAAGACCTGAGCAGCAAGTTCTCCATCAGCCGCATCCTGTCGAGCTTCAAGGATGATCCGCAGTTTCAGGAGCTGGTCTACGGGCTGGCCCTCAAAGTGTTGAACCAGTCTCACCAGGCCATCAGCAACCCAAGCGCCGGCAAAGGCAAGGCTGCTCGCCCCAAAAAAGAAGCCGAAGTGTTTGTGATCAGCAAGGACGGCATCAGCGTCACCCTGCCGCTGCGCACGCCACGCTCGCGGTTGAACGTCGACCGTGAGGCGTTTGAGTTCCTGGGTTTCAACTTTGTGGGTGAAGGCGATGAAGCCGAGCTTGAGGTTGAAAGCTTTGTGGATAACGCCGGCGTCGAGCAGCCGCTGAGCCGCAAGAGCGTGATTACTGCGCTGCAACAGCAGACGGCGTTTGAGGGTTACAGCATCGCGCAGCAGTAACACCACCGAACTGAATGTGGGAGCAAGCCCCTCCCACATCGGCGCTAGACCGTCGCCGCAAACACCTCGCGAAACCGTTCCATCTCCCGCTTGTTCCCCACCGTCACGCGTACCCACTGCGGCCAGTTTTTCCACACCCGCCCGATGAACACGCCCTGAGCGGCAAGCTTGTCGATGACCTGCTCGGCCGGTTGCTTCACGTCGATCATGAAACAGTTGGCCTGGGAGACCGTGCAGGTGAAGCCACGGCCCTTGAGCCAGGCGATCGTTTCATCGCGCAACTGGGCATTGAGCGCCTTGCGTTGTGGCAGCAGCTTCACATCTTCCAGGCTGGCGAGGCCGCCGAGCAAAGAAGAACCTGCCGGCACATTTTCACCGCCGAACACCGCCAGCCGTTCCAGCAGCGCCGGGTGGCCGATCGCCAGGCCCAGGCGGGCGCCGGCCATGCCGTAGATTTTCGAGAAGGTGCGCAACACCAAGAGATCGTCGTGATCCTTGACCCAGCTCACCACGCTTGGGGTGTCGGCGAAGTCGATGTAGGCCTCGTCCACCACCAGCACGCTACCTTTGGGTTTGTTCGCCAGCGCCTGACGGATGGCGTCGGTTGGGGTCAGGGTGCCCGTGGGGTTGTTGGGGTTACACAGGTAGAGCACACCGGCCTGGGGGTCGGCAGCGAGCATCGCCGGGACGTCGTGGGCATGCTCGGCATTGAGGTCCACTTCACGCACCGGCGCCTTGCGTGATTCGGCCGCCTGGCGGGGGACTTCGTAGGACGGCGTGGCCATCACCAGGCCGCGGGTTTCACTGGTGAACGCCAGCACCGCGTAGCGCAGCGCAGCCATGGAACCGGCGAACACCGCCACCTGCTCTTCGGCAATCCCGTGCTGCTGGGCAAACAAGCCGGCCAAGGCGTACATGTGTTTGTACGGATACCGCCCGGCTGTCGCGATGCCACTCTGCATCGCTTCGCGGGCCGCCGTCGAAGGCCCATAGGGGCTTTCGTTGTAGTTGAGCAGTACCTTGTCAGTCTTGGTCGACGCGGGTGCGGCGACCGCCCAATCCAGGCGCCCGAGCAAAGGCAGGGCGGCGCCGAAGGCGAGAAGGGATCGACGACTAACACTGACCATGGTGACTACTCCTTGTAGGCGGGTGATGGATTCGCACAGCTCGTATAGAAGGGTATGACGAGACAAGGGACGAATGATTTAACCGTGCCGCCATGAAAAAGCCCCGTACGACTTGCGAAGACGGGGCTTTTTTCTGGTGCGTATTGGGGTTAGTTCAGCTGTAACTTCCGCTTCAGGTTCTGCATGACCGCTGCTTTGTCCTGCAGGTAGTCATTCAAGCCGCGTGCGCGCAGGTTGCACGCATCACACTCGCCGCAGCCGGTGCCGATAATGCCGTTGTAGCAGGTCAGTGTCTGCTCGCGGACCAGGTCCAGTTGCTGGTGGTAGTCCGCCAGTGCCCAGGTCTCAGCCTTGTTCAGCCACATCAACGGGGTTTGCAGGCGTACGTCGTACTCCATGCCCAGCTTGAGGGCCTGGTTCAAGGCTTTGACGAACTCATCGCGGCAATCAGGGTAGCCGGAGAAGTCGGTTTCACACACGCCGGTGATGACCGTCCCGGCCTTGACCTGATACGCGTAGATCGCCGCCAGGGTCAAAAACAGAATGTTGCGGCCCGGCACGAAGGTGCTCGGCAGGCTTTCCCCGGAGCTGTTCACGGTCGGCACTGGAATGTTGTCGCGGGTCAGGCTGCTGATCGCCAGCTCGTTGAGCAGGGACACGTCCATCACTTTGTGAACGGTAGCCCCCAGTTGCCTGGCAAGCTGCTGGGCGACTTCGATTTCCGCCACATGGCGCTGACCGTAATCGAAGGTGATGCAGTGCACTTCGTCATACAGCGGCAGCGCCTGGATCAGGCACGTCGTCGAATCCTGACCGCCACTGAACACCATAACGGCTTTTTTACTCATCACTTTGCTTCCTGCCGGGGTAAGGGTTTGGGCATAGTTTAAAGGTCACTCAATAAAAAACCCCGCGCTTCTTTCGAAGGCGGGGCCTTTTTACTACTCGGACACTCAGTGTGCGTAGGTCAGCAACAGCTCTTTCGGCACTTGGAAATCCAGGGACATCATCACGCTGAGCGCGGTGATGGTGAAGATCGAGAACACGAACAGCTTGCGCGCCCAGACGGTGTCGTCCACCGCCTTGTAGCCGGTCCAGGCCATGTACAACCAGTACATGCCCATGGCGGCGGCGACGGCAAGGTAGCTCATGCCGGCGTAGCCACTGAAGGTCAACATCAAGGTCGCCACGAGGAAGGCCAGGATGTAGAGCAGGATGTGTTTCTTGGCGACCTGGATGCCACGCTTGACCGGCAGGACCGGAATCGAAGCAGCCAGGTAGTCGTTGAAGCGGAAGATCGCGATGGCGTAGGAATGCGGCATCTGCCACAGGCTGAACATCACCAGCAGCACCAGCGCAGCCATGTCGAAGCTATTGGTCACAGCCACATAACCAATCACCGGCGGCATCGCCCCCGACAGACTGCCCACCAGCGTGCCGTGAACCGACTTGCGCTTGAGGTACAGGCTGTAGAGACCGACGTAGATGACAAAACCGATCACGGCAAACAGCGCCGCCAACGGGTTGGCCACCTGGTACAACAGGGCCACACCGGCAACACCCAGGACGGTCGCGAAGATCAGCGCCAGTTTCAGGGAGATAAGGCCCTGGACCAGCACGCGATTCTTGGTGCGCTCCATCTTGATATCGATGTCACGGTCGATGCAGTTGTTGAAGACACAACCGGAAGCTACCACCAGGGATGTGCCGATCATCGCAGCCAGGAAGATGGCCAGATCGACATGTCCCTTGGAGGCCAGGAAGAAACCGCCCGCCACAGAAAGCACGTTACCGAAAATGATCCCCGGTTTGGTGATTTGGATAAAGTGCTTAAGCGACATCGGGTCTTACCTCACTTCGCCATCATGAACGTATGGATGCTGAACATGATCCATATCGACAGACCAACCAGCAGCAGGATTACCAGGCCTGCGAACACGAACGCAATCACGTTATCGCGCTGCTCTTTAGAACGATCCAGGTGCAGGAAGTACACCAGGTGAACCAGAACCTGAATCACCGCGAACGCCAGCACGATCATCAAGGTGATCGATTTCGGCAGGGTCGGGTACATCACCAGACCGAACGGGATGAGCGTCAGGATTACCGACAGGATGAAGCCGATAGCGTAAGACTTAACGCTGCCGTGGCTTGCATCATGGCTGTCATGGTCATGGGAGTGTGCATTAGCCATTACAGAGTCCCCATCAGGTAAACAACGGTGAAGACGCAGATCCAGACCACGTCCAGGAAGTGCCAGAACAGGCTCAGGCAGCTCAGGCGAGTCTTGTTGGTGTTGGTCAGGCCGTGCTTATTGACCTGATACATCATCACCGCCATCCACAGCAGGCCGGCAGTTACGTGCAGACCGTGAGTGCCTACCAGCGTGAAGAACGCCGACAGGAAGCCGGAACGGTGCGGGCCGTAGCCTTCGGAGATCAGCAGGTGGAACTCGTTGATCTCCATGCCGATGAAGCCCAGGCCGAACAGGAAAGTCAGGCCCAGCCAGCTCAGTACGCCTTTCTTGTTGCCCTTGTAGAAGGCCAACATGGCGAAGCCGTAGGTGATCGAACTGAACAACAGCAAGGCGGTTTCGCCGAGCACGTAAGGCAGTTCGAAGATGTCGTGGCCCGATGGGCCACCCGCTACGTTGTTTACCAGTACCGCGTACACCGCGAAGATCGACGCAAACAAGATGCAGTCGGTCATCAGGTAGAGCCAGAAACCGAAAACGGTCATCGGCCCCGAGTCGTGGTGATGGTCATCGTGCCCATGGTCATCGACATGGGCGTGTCCAGCATTGGTCACTAAGTTCGACATGGTTTAAGCCTGTTCCAACGAGGTTTCTACACGGTTGGCCGGGATTTTCTTCTCGGCGACCAGGCGAGCGTGCTGCTCGGCTTCGATGCGCTCGATCGTTTCGACCGGCACCATGTAGCCTTGATCATCACGTGCAGCGTGGACAATGAAGTAGCCGATGGTGCCCACCAGGCTCACGATTGCCAGCCACCAGATGTGCCAGATCATCGCGAAACCGAACACGGTCAACAGCGCACCCATCACCACGCCGGTGGCGGTGTTGCTTGGCATGTGGATCGGTTCGTAGTGCTTAGGTCGCTGGTACGCAGTACCGTCTTCCTTGGCTTCGGTGAACGCATCGATGGTGTTCGCAGTAGGGATCACAGCGAAGTTGTAGAACGGCGGTGGCGAAGAAGTCGACCATTCCAGGGTGTGGCCATTCCATGGGTCACCCGACTCGCAAGCGTTCTGCTTACGGTCACGGATACTCACGTACAGCTGGATCAACTGGCAGGCGATGCCGACAGCGATCATCACCGCACCGAACATGGCGACGTACAGGTACGGCACCCACTCAGGGTTGGTGGTGGCGTTCAGACGACGGGTCATGCCCATGAAGCCCAGTGCATAGAGCGGCATGAACGCGACGAAGAAGCCCGAGATCCAGAACCAGAACGCAGCCTTGCCCCAACCTTCGTGCAGCTTGAAGCCGAACGCTTTCGGGAAGTAGAAGCTGAAACCAGCGATGTAGCCGAATACAGCACCACCGATGATTACGTTGTGGAAGTGAGCGATCACGAACAGGCTGTTGTGCAGGACGAAGTCAGCACCCGGGATGGCCAGCAGTACGCCGGTCATGCCGCCGATGGCGAAGGTCACCATGAAGCCCAGGGTCCACAGAACCTGGCTGGTGATGCGCAGACGGCCGTGGTAGATGGTGAACAGCCAGTTGAATAGCTTCACCCCCGTCGGGATGGAAATCAGCATCGTCGCCAGGCCGAAGAAGGCGTTGACGCTCGCCCCCGAACCCATGGTGAAGAAGTGGTGCAGCCAAACCATGAAGCCCAGTACCGAGATCGCGCCGGAGGCGTAGACCATCGAGTGATGACCGAACAGGCGCTTGCCGGTAAAGGTCGAGATCACTTCGGAGAAGATACCGAACGCTGGCAGGATCAGGATGTACACCTCAGGGTGACCCCATGCCCAGAACAGGTTCACGTACATCATTGGATTGCCACCAAGTTCATTGGTGAAAATGTGGAAATCCAGGTAACGGTCAAGCGACAGCAGCGCCATGGTAGCGGCCAGGATCGGGAACGAAGCCACGATCAGCACGTTTGCCCAGGTGCAGGTCCAGGTGAAGATCGGCATGTCCATCAGTTTCATGCCAGGGGCGCGCATTTTCAGGACGGTGGCCAGGAAGTTGACCCCCGTCAGCGTCGTCCCGAGCCCTGATAACTGTAGCGCCCAGATGTAGTAGTCCACACCCACGCCAGGGCTGTACTGGATACCCGACAATGGCGGATACGCAACCCAACCGGTCTTGGCGAACTCGCCGACACCCAGGGACACGTTGATCAGCACAACACCGGAAACCAGCAGCCAGAAGCTCAGGGAGTTCAGGAACGGGTAGGCAACGTCACGCGCACCGATCTGCAGCGGCACTGCAAGGTTCATCAGGCCGGTGAAGAAAGGCATCGCCATGAAGATGATCATGATCACACCGTGGGCGGTGAAGATCTGGTCATAGTGCTCAGGCGGCAGGTAGCCCGGCGAACCCTCGGTGGCCATGGCCAACTGGGTACGCATCATGATGGCGTCGGCAAAACCGCGCAGCAGCATGACCATGGCAACGATGATGTACATCACGCCGATTTTCTTGTGGTCGACCGACGTCAGCCACTCGGTCCACAGGTAGGTCCACTTCTTGAAATAAGTGATTGCTGCAAACAGTGCCAGACCACCCAGCGCGATCATGGCGATGGTAATCATCACAATCGGCTCGTGGAACGGGACCGCATCCCAACTTAATTTACCAAACATCGTTTACTCCTCTGCCCCAGCAGTTGAATGCGAGCCCGTGTCAGAACCTTCAACCGCGGCCACTTCTTTCTTCTCGTGCTTGACCGGCTTGCCTGGCTTCATACCTTCGTACTTGTCGACGATTTTCTGAAACAGGTTCGGCTCATACGTGGAGTACAGGGCGACAGGGTTGTTCTGGCTTGGTTTGGTCAGGGCGTCGTATTCAGCTTGATCAAGCTGTTTAGGTGCGGCCTTGACTTCGGCTACCCAGGCGTTGAAATCTTCCTGGCTCGTCGAGATCGCTTTGAATTTCATGCCGGTGAAGCCAGCGCCGCTGTAGTTCGCGGAGATGCCTTCCATTTCAGCTTTTTCGTTGGCGATCAGGTGCAGTCGGGTCTGCATGCCTGCCATCGCGTAGATCTGACCGCCCAGGGCTGGGATGAAGAACGAGTTCATCACGGCGTCGGAGGTGATCCGGAAGTTAAGCGGGGTGTTCTCAGGGAAGCGAATCTGGTTAACCGTGGCGATACCCAGGTCCGGGTAGATGAACAGCCACTTCCAGTCCAGCGCGACCACTTCGATGTTGATCGGCTTGACGTCGGACTCCAGCGGACGGTACGGGTCCAGCTCGTGGGTCGACTTATAGGTGATGTAACCCAGGGCGATGATGATGAGGATCGGAACCAGCCACACCGCGATTTCAATCTTGGTGGAGTGCGACCACTTCGGCGCGTAGGTCGCGCTGGTGTTCGACGCGCGGTATTTCCAGGCGAAGGCGAAGGTCATGATGATCACAGGCACCACGACCAACAGCATCAGCAGGGTGGCAGTGATGATCAGGTTTCGTTGATCCAGACCGATCTGTCCTTTTGGGTCCATCAAGGTCCACTTGCAGCCTCCCAGCATTAACATCATGCCAAGCAGCGGCAAAAAGCCTAGTAATCGGGGGTACCTGTTTTTACTCATCTCACGACCTCTAAAGCAGCTTGCGCAATGCAGTTGGGTTTTGATCGCCAACACTTCACCCTGCCAAGGGTTGGCATTTCTCTTCGATTGAATAAGAGCCTGCCCGTCACGTCATATAGGTACGCTTCACGAGCCTGCGGTGAGTTCTTATTCGATTTCGTGGTTAAAGGCCTTGTTACAGACCAATTCCCTTTGGTGCGGATAGTTGAAAGGCTGCCGGAACCTTGGGGTCGCACAGAGCCGTCCATCTGCCCCTCGACCGCTCCAGTGCTCAAAGATTGAGCAGCACCGGACATTCAGTGCGGGCGATTGTAGTTAGCTAGCGATGTATAAACCATGTCTTATAAAGAAATAATTTTTATCGATTACAGCAATAATCCTTCACCAATATTGCAATGGTTCGCGATCTTATCGCGTTCGATTCTCAACAAAAACCACAAAAATTGCCGTGTTATAGGGCAAACCGTCACAGCCCTTACACCCCGTAAGGGCCCGCAAAACCTAGGCAACCCCCCATAAAACAAGGCATTCGGACATCACTCAAAGGCTTGTACGGCGTGAGGTGCGTGGCGTCGCCCAACCCACGAACTGACAGCACATCTTGGAGGTTTTTTGCAAATTTAAGCGCGGGTTTGGCAGGTCAGAAACGTCCTGCGGCGGCTTCCGTGTGACAACATGTCGCACATTGCGCGCACCCAAAATTGTCCGGCGTCACGTTCTGTTCACAAAACCCTACATGCAAAACGCCCCGGCCTTCCTTGAAGAAGGACCGGGGCGTTTTGCCGATGGGTTCAGGCCTTGCGCTGGCGATTTCGATAGATACCCAGGGGCACCAGGATGACCGTCAGCACGAACGCCACCAGCGCCCATTGCGCCAGGGACAAGCCGAGCACCGGCGGGTACGGGGTGCTACAGAAACCGTCGACCTGGAAGCCCAGTGGGAAGACCTTGGCCAGGGGCAGTTCGTCGACGATAGGTTGCAGCACATCGACGCCGCAGCTGACCTGCGGGAAGAACTGGGTGTACACATGGTGACCGGCCGCAGCCACCCCACCGAGGGCGCTGAGGACCACCAGGCCCTCGAACAGCGTGATGGCGCCCTTGGTGCGCATGGCTGCACCGATGAACGCGAAGATCGCAATCAACAGCAAGGCGTAGCGTTGCAGGATGCACAACGGGCACGGCGCCTCGCCCAACACCACCTGCATGTACAACGCCCCACCGATCAGCGCCAGGCAGATGATGCCCAGCAACACCAGAAAGCGCCGCTCCCTGCCTAAACGCAATTCGTCACTCATCCCCGTATCCCTTTGTTTGGTTGTGCCAATGGCCGCAAGTTTACACACAGAGAGTGGTTTAAACAGAGAGGGGTTAACAGGGGATTAATCGGCAGGAATGGAGAATTAAATGTGGGAGGGGGCTTGCTCCCGATAGCGATGGGTCAGTTATAGCTGAGTTGGCTGACACACCGCCATCGGGGGCAAGTCGAATCGTCGCACCGCCCCTCCCACATTTTTGACCGTGTTACTCCAAGGCCGCCGCCGGGCCGAAGAATTCGTAGCGGCTTTGTTTTTCCGGTACACCGAGGGCTTTGAGGTGGCGCTTGATCGCCGCCATGAAACCTTTAGGGCCGAGGAAGTACGCGTCCAGGTCACGCTGCTCCGGCAACCACGCCGCCAGTTGCTCCTGGCTCAGCAGGCCGATTTTATCCGCCGCCGGGCTCACGCCGTCGTCCTCGGCATAGCAGTAGAACCGCTTGACCTGCGGGTGCTTGGCCGCCAGTGCATCCACCCAATCGCGGAACGCATGCACCCCGCCATTACGCGCACAGTGGATAAAGTGCACCGGACGCTCGGTGGCCAGTGCCGCCTCCAGCATCGGCAAGGTCGGGGTGATCCCTACCCCGCCACTGATCAGCACCAGCGGCTTATCGCTGGCCGCCAGGGTGAACTCGCCCGACGGCGGAAACAGATCAATCGTCGCACCCACCTGCAACTGGTCATGCAGGTAGTTGGAAACCCGCCCTCCGGCCTCGCGCTTGACGCTGATGCGGTACTCACCCGCATCACTCAGTGCCGACAGTGAATAGTTGCGGCGTACTTCCTCACCGTCGAGCACCAGCTTCATGCCGATGTACTGGCCCGGCGCGGCAGAGAGGATCGGGCCGTTATCCACCGGGGCGAAATAGAAGGAGGTGATCTCGGTGCTCTCCTCTACACGCTTGACCACGGTGAACGCCCGCGCACCGCGCCAGCCACCCGGAGCCTGGGCCTTCTCTTCGTAAATGGCCGCTTCCGCGCCAATCAGGATGTCCGCCAGTTGACCGTAAGCCGCGCCCCAGGCGTTCATCACTTCAGGGGTGGCGATCTCGCTGCCCAGCACCTCGGAAATCGCCCGCAGCAGGCAAGCGCCCACAATCGGGTAATGCTCCGGCAGGATCTGCAAGGCCACGTGCTTGTTGATGATCTTCGCCACGAGGTCGCCCAGTTGGTCGAGCTGGTCGATATGCCGCGCATACATCAATACGCCGTTGGCCAGGGCGCGGGGCTGGTCACCGCTGGCCTGGTGGGCCTGGTTGAACAGCGGGCGGACCTCAGGGTACTCGGAGAGCATCATGCGGTAGAAATGGGTGATCAGCGCTTCGCCGCCGCTTTCCAGCAGGGGCACGGTGGATTTGACGATGGCACGGTCTTGGGCACTAAGCATGGGAGCCTCCTGGGCTTCTTTACTGATTACCCTTAGTTACTCAGTATTCATGCCAACTTATAAATCCTTTAATTTCAACGAGTTGAATAATAAGTAGTCAGTATGACTTCCTACGGTCTATAGTCATAAGGACTACAAGGAGTCATTATGACTGCACATTCGCTGCTCACTACCCTGCTGCCGCTGGTCGCCGACCTGTCACGGGAACTGCCCGAAGGTGAGCGCTATCGCCGCCTGTTGCAAGCCATGCGCGCGCTGCTGCCCTGCGATGCCGCTGCGTTGCTGCGTCTGGACGACGAGTGGTTGGTGCCTTTGGCTGTGGACGGCTTGAGGCCTGACACCTTGGGCCGCCGCTTCAAGGTCAGCGAACACCCGCGCTTCGCCGTGCTGCTCAGCAGCCATGGGCCAACACGCTTTGACAGTGACAGCGAATTGCCCGACCCCTACGACGGCCTGGTCGATGGCTTGCATGGCCATCTGGAAGTCCACGATTGCATGGGCTGCCCGCTGTTTATCGACGACCAGCCCTGGGGCCTGTTGACCTTGGACGCGCTGGACACCGAACGCTTCGAACGGGTGGATCTGGACGCCCTGCAAGCCTTCGCCAGCCTCGCCGCCGCCACCGTCAACGTAGCCGAACGTATCGAGCGCCTGGCGTTGCGCGCCGAAGACGAACACCAGCGTGCCGAGATCTACCGCCAGGCCAGCGGCCAGCAGCACAAGGAAATGATCGGCCAGAGTAAAACCCACAAGCGCCTGGTGGAGGAAATCAAGCTGGTGGGTGGCAGCGACCTCACGGTACTGATCACCGGCGAAACCGGGGTGGGCAAGGAACTGGTGGCCCAGGCCATTCACGCGGCGTCGTCCCGTGCGGACAAACCACTGATCAGCCTCAACTGCGCGGCCCTGCCGGAAACCCTGGTGGAAAGCGAGTTGTTCGGCCATGTGCGTGGCGCCTTTACGGGCGCGCTGAATGAACGGCGCGGCAAGTTCGAGCTGGCCAATGGCGGCACGTTGTTTCTGGATGAAGTGGGTGAGCTGTCGCTGAGCGTGCAGGCCAAGCTGCTGCGGGTGCTGCAAAGCGGCCAGTTGCAGCGCCTGGGCTCGGACAAGGAACACCAGGTCGACGTGCGCCTGATCGCCGCCACCAACCGCGACCTCGCCGATGAAGTGCGCAACGGCCGCTACCGCGCCGACTTCTATCACCGCCTGAGCGTGTACCCGCTGCAAGTGCCGGCACTGCGCGAGCGCGGGCGTGATGTGTTGCTGCTGGCCGGCTTCTTCCTGGAGCAGAACCGCTCACGCATGGGCCTGGGCAGCCTGCGCCTGACCAGCGATGCCCAGGCGGCGCTGCTGGCCTATAACTGGCCGGGCAATGTGCGGGAGCTGGAACATTTGATCGGCCGCAGTGCGCTGAAAGCCCTGGGTAACTGTCGCGAGCGTCCGAAGATTCTGAGCTTGAGTGCCCAGGACCTGGACTTGCCCGACGTCAGCACGCCGGTGATCGAAGCACCGACAGAAGCCGCCCTTGCCGTCACCGGTGACCTGCGCCAGGCCACCGAGCACTACCAGCGCCAAGTGATCAACGCCTGCCTGGAGCGCCACCAACACAACTGGGCCAGCGCCGCCCGCGAACTGGGCCTGGACCGCGCCAACCTCGGCCGGATGGCCAAGCGCCTCGGTATGAAATAGCAAGGCCAACTCGGTCAAATGTGGGAAATGCAGGAAATGTGGGAGGGGGCTTGCCCCCGATAGCAGTGTGTCAGCCAGCATATCTACAACTGACCCACCGCTATCGGGAGCAAGCCCCCTCCCACATTAGACCTGCTTTGCCTGAAGGATCGGATTCACCGACTGAGCCACCTTGGGCTTACGAAACACCAACACATTCCCCACCATCACCAGCACCAACCCCGCCAACGCCGGCGCGGTCCACTGGTAGCCTTCGGCAAACGCCGACACATTCAGCGCCACCACCGGGAACAGCACCGTGCAATACGCCGCGCGCTCCGGCCCCATGCGCCCGACCAAGGTCAGGTAAGCGGTAAAACCGATCACCGACCCCGGAATCACCAGGTACCACAGGGCGCCGACATACCGCGCGCTCCAGTCCATCTCAAACGGAATGCCCCGCACCACGCAGTAGGTCGCCAGCATCAAGGATCCATACAACATGCCCCAGGCATTGGTGGTCAGCGGCCTCAGGCCAGCCTTCTGCTGCAGACTCGACAACATATTGCCCGCCGAGAAACACATGGTCCCCAGCAACGCCAACCCCAAACCCAGCAAGGTCTGCGGGCTGGCGGTGTGCCCCACCAGTTCCGGCCAGAACAGCAAGCCCAAGCCCGCCAACCCGAGGCCGCCGCCCATCAACACGTTACGCGCCACCCGCTGGCCGAAGAACACCCGGGCGTTCAGCGCATTCCACAGCGTGGCCGTGGAAAACACCACCGCCACCAGGCCGCTGGGGATCCATTGGCTGGCCGTGAGAAAGCACATGAAGTTGACGCAAAACAGGCACAGCCCCTGGGCCAGGCAGATGAGGTGCCCGCGCCGGTTCATCACCTGCAACTTGCGACTGATCAGCAGCAACGCAAACAACACCAGCGCCGCCAGGCCGAAGCGGTAGACGATGGACACGGGAATCGCCACCACGCCCAGTTGCCATTTGAGGGCAATCCAGGTGGTGCCCCAGATCAGCACGGTGAGTAAATACAGGGAAAGGTTCATAACGGGCTCCATCGATTGAGCCACAGTGTCGCCCTCAACCCGGGCAAGGCTCTTGCACATTCTTGCGCTTTTGTCGGGCGACGGGATCACAGCGCCAGCCTCGCGGAGTAGGATGCAAGGCGTCGGAGAACACACACCATGTCAGACCTGGAATCCCTGCAAGTCTTCCAAGCCCTTAACCGTTCGCCCCACGCACGCCTGGAAGCCTGCGCCGAGCTCGGTGACGGCTTGTCCGCGGCCTTGTGGAGCAACCATCATGATTCCCAGGACTACCAGGCGCCCAGCCATCACACCTTGTCCTGCTATGTCGATGGCGGCACCGGCACGTTTCGGCGTGACCAGCCGGGCACCAAGGGCGGCCCCGACAAGCTGTGCATCCTGCCTGCCGAGCACCAATCGGCCTGGGTGATCAACGGTGAGATCCGCCTGGCCCACGTGTATTTCAGCCCGGAACAATTTGCCCTGGGCTGCGTCACCCTGCTTGACCGCGAACCGCGCACGCTGGAGCTGCAGGAAAGCACGTTCCTGGAAGACGAGCGCCTGGCCCGACGCTTCCACCAGTTGATCGCCCTCAACTGGCACGAACCCGCCGAACGCCTGCTCACCAGCAGCCTCGCCCATGAAATGCTCAGCCACACCCTGCTCAGCCAGGTGGGCGCCCGCGAAGGCCTGCGCTTGAAAGGCGGGCTGGCCGCCTACCAACGACGGTTGCTGATGGACTACATCGACCAGCACCTGGAAGACCCCATCAGCCTTGGGCAACTGGCTGGGTTGTGCGCGTTGTCGGAGTACCATTTCGCGCGGATGTTTCGCCAGAGTTTCGGCCTGCCACCCCATCAGTACCTGCTGGCGCGCCGGCTGACTCGCGCGCAAAGCCTGCTGCGTGGCGGCGCCCTGCCGTTGGGCGAGATAGCCTTGCTGTGCGGTTTCTCCAGCGCCAGCCACTTTACCCATCGCTTCCGCCAGGCCATGGGCGCCACGCCCGGCGAATACCGTCAGGCGTTCATCTAAACCATCAAGCCCAGGGTCTTGGCCTTGGCCACCGCCTGGGTGCGGCGCTCTACGCCGAGTTTGCTGTGAATGCGCCGCGCGTGGGTCTTGACGGTGTGCAGGGAGATAAACAGGCGGTCGGCAATCTCCAGGTTGGAACTGCCGAGGGCGATCAATTGCAGCACTTCCAGTTCGCGCTGGCTCAAGGGGTTTTCCACCGTGCCGGCGGTTGACGCCTGAGGCTCCAGGCCCAGCTCACTCAGCAGTCCCGGCGCGCGCAGACGCAGTTCGCGAATCGCTTGTTGCACCTGGCAACGGCCGGCCAGTTCCAGGCCGGCTTGCAGCGAGCGGCGCGCCAGCGCCGGATCACCCAACTGCCAGGCGACTTCGCCCAGCACCAGGTGCAGTTCGATTTCCAGGCACAGCATGCCGCGCTGATGCGTGGCCTGCAGCAAGGCGTTGAGCCGTTCCAGCGGTTGATCGGCGCAGCCCAGTTTCACCTCCGCCAGCACCAACAGGTATTCAAGACGCGGGATCAGTTCCAGGGTGGCCGGTGGTGCTTGTTTGGCCAGCGGCCCACGGAAGTGACGCAACACGCGGCGCACCGCTTCCACGGTCAATTCGGCGCGGCCCTGCTGCAACCAGAAGTGCCCGCTGACCAACAGCAGCACCGCGCGGTACACCGTGTCCGGCACTTGGCGTTGCTGCATCAATCGCTCGGCTTCACGCAACTGGATAAAGGCCTGGGCGTAATCGCCACGGTTGGCAGCCAACAGCGCCAGGCCGAGGAAGCCATAGAGCACGCGCTTGTCCTGGCTGTGCAGGCACATCTTCAAGCCCGTGTCGAAACACTCGGCGGCCAGACTGTCCTGGCCCTGGCGCAAGGCCAGATGCCCGCGTCGCAAGGCGATACGTCCCACCAAGGGACCGGCCTTGAGCCGCTGTTCAAGCAATATGGCTTGTACATTTTCCAGCAGGCTCTGGGCCCGATATGGTGCACCGCGCTGTTCCAGTAATTGAGCGTGATCCAGCTCAAGCAGCGCCTCCAGCAGCAACGAACCATTGGCGCGTGCCAGGCACAGTGCTTCGCGGTTCAGGCCTTGGGCCACGTCCAGTTCGCCACGCAACAAGGCTTGCTGGGTCAGGCCCGACAGGCACATCAGCCGCGAGGTCCACGCGCTGTCGGGCAAGGCTTGCAGCGCCTCAAGAAAATGCAGGCGCGAACCCTCGGCATCGCCGCCCAGGTGCAGCAACCAGCCCCATTGCGCCTGCCAGCGCGCCAATAAATACCGCTGTTGCGCCGCCGTCGGTTGCGGGGCAAACCGGGCCAGTTGATCGATGCACACCGCCGCCTGTTCGAAGCGCCCGGCAAACAGCAACGCCGCCGTCACCAGCCCCACCAGTTGCGGCGAGCCGAGCATCAATTCATCGCCATGCTGCTCATGCAGGTGCAACAGCAATACGGCGTTCTGCTGGCGGAACAGGTCCTCGAAGCTGAAGTGCTGCAACAGGCTCACCGCCATTTCATATTCTTCGGCCAGCAGCGCCTGTTCGAAGGCGGCCTGCCAGTCCTGCTCGGCGCAGAACCATTGGCAGGCGCGTCGATGCCAGGAGCGTTTGGCCGGCCAGGGTTCGTTCTGCATCAGGTGCGCCAGGGGTGCAAAAACCTGCAGCCAGTCGGTGTCTTCCCACGGTTGGATAAAGGCGCCGAGCACCTGCAAATCTTTCAGGTACTGGTCACCGTCTCCCGCGCCGAACAAGTGCTCGCACAGGCCGGCATTGAAGCGCGGCAGATGAGCCAGTACGCGCCAGGCCTCCACCAGCTCCGGCGGCAGTGTGCTGAACAGCTCGTGTTGCAGGTAGTCGAGCAAGGTCTTGTCGGGGTGCCCGTCGCCCAGCAGCGCGATGCGCACACCCGCGCACCAGCCGGCGCTGAACTGCAGCACGCTGTCGACCGAATGCCCGGGCGCATGGCTGAGCAGTTGCTGGATTTCCACAGGGCTGAAGGCCAGTTCGGTACCACATTCGAGCAACTCATCGTCGAGCAGCAGGCGCGGCCAGTTACACGCCGGTCGCCGCCGCGCGCCCAGCCACCAGGTCAGGGCCGGGCTGCTGGCGCTGAGCAAGCGGTCGAGCAAGGCGTCGGTCTCGGGCGTCGGCAAGCGGCAAAAATCATCGAGGAACAGCCACGCCGAGGCCTGCCAGCGACTGAGGTCGAGCAGCAAGGTGGTTTCATCGGTAAACGTCAGGCCCAGGTTTTGCGCGAGCCGCAGGCACAGGTCGAGGGGGCTGAGGGCAGCGCCATTGAGCGGCAACCAGTACACCTGGCACCCCGCAGGCGCTTGCAACGCACACTCGGCGAGCAACGCGCTCTTGCCGCTGCCACCGGGCGCGCAGAGTAATTTGACCCTGGCCTGGGCCGCCAGCAAGGGCTCGGCCAGGCGTGGGCGCAGCAGATGGTGAGCGGACAGCCGAGGCATGAATCCAGGACGGTCCAGGCAGCGTGTCATGGCAGTCATTGCTGCATCCTGCGTTCTTATTGTTATGCAACCTGGCGCTTACCCTAGTCCTGTGGCGGGTGGTTGTTGAAGAAGTATTCAGCAGGGTGATTGAGGGCCATGCACAAAACCCAATGTGGGAGGGCGCTTGCCCCCGATGGCGGTGTATCAGTCAACCAATCCAGTGACTGCTACTCCCTCATCGGGGCATAGGTATCTACACAATTTTCAGAGACTGGCGAGTTCCCCTGTGGCGAGCGGGCTTGTCCCGCGTTGGGCTGCGAAGCAGCCCCAGTAAGAAAGAACGCGGTGTATCAGACACTCTGTGGAGGCTGGTTTTGGGGCTGCTACGCAGCCCAACGCGGGACAAGCCCGCTCGCCACAACAACCCTATTGCCGGGCGTTCAGCGTTGAGCAAAAGTTGTGTAGATACCCATGCTCATCGGGGGCAAGCCCCCTCCCACATTTTGCCCCCACTTCGATCCGTGATCAGCGCACGCCTTCAGCCCGCAATGCCGCCGGGGTGTAGTCCGCTGCCTTGGCCGCGAAGCCGAACACGAAGCTGCTCTTCTCCTCGTTCTTCATGCCCAGTGCGATGTAGCGCCCGGCGATGATGTCGTACAGGGTCTCGACGGTGTAGGCCGGCACCTGGTGGTCGTAATAAAACTGCGAATGACCTTCGGCGACGCGCCACAGTTGGCCGCGACCGTCGTAGTGATCCACCAGCGCGACTTGCCAGCTGTCTTCGTCGATGTACATGTGGCGCTTGGCGTAGATGTGCCGCTCGCTCGGTTTGACCGTGCCGACCACTTCCCAGACGCGGTGCAGTTCGTAACGGGTCAGGTCCTGGTTGATGTGACCGGCCTTGATGATGTCGTCGTATTTGAGCGACGGCGAATCGAGCTTGTAGCTGTTGTAGGGGATGTACATCTCTTTCTTGCCCACCAGCTTCCAGTCATAGCGGTCGGGGGCGCCGGAGAACATGTCGAAGTTGTCGGTGGTGCGCAGGCCGTCGGACGCGGTGCCCGGACCGTCATAGGAAACCTGCGGTGCGCGGCGCACGCGGCGCTGGCCGGCGTTGTAGATCCAGGCCAGGCGCGGCTCCTTCACCTGGTCGAGGGTCTCGTGCACCAGCAGCACGTTGCCCGCCAGGCGCGCCGGGGCGGTGACCGATTGCTTGAAATAGCTCAACACGTTGGCCGCCTTGGCCTGGTCGATATCGGGAATCGCCTGGGGCACCGCCACTTCTTCCTCGAAGCGGATCGGTGTGTAGCTGCCATTGGTCTGCGGGGTGGCCTGGGTGATGATGCGGCGCAGGTTGCCGCCGTGGTAACGGGTGATGTGGTTCCACAGCACCTCAACGCCATTCTTGGGAATCGGGAACGCGTAGTAACGGTTACCGGTGAAGTTTTCCAGGCCGTTGCCGTCGTTGATCGCCTTGACGTTCAGCGCGCTGCGCTTGATCGACTCGTAGATGTCCGGTGGCAGGTTGACCGTGCGGTGGCTCGGGTACACCGGGATCTTGTAGGTCTCGGGGTAGCGCTTGAACATCGCCACCTGGCCGTCGGAGAGTTTGTCTTTGTACTTGTCGACGGTGGCCGCGGTGATCACGAACAACGGTTTTTCACTGGCGAACGGGTCGGCGAGGAAGCCCTTGCTGTCCACTGCGCCAGCGTTTTTCGGGATGCCGCCGGTCCAGGCCGGGATCGAGCCATCGGCGTTGCCGGCTTTTTCGGCGCCGACCGGGGTCAGGGTGGTGCCCAGCTTGGCCGCCTCTTCCGGCGACACCGCCGCCATCACGTGGGAGGCCAACAGGCTGAGGGCCAACACTGCAATTGTCTTACGCATGGATTCTTGTCCTTCTTTAAGCCAAATCAGAAGTTCACGCCGAAGCTGAGGGCGAGGAAGTCGCGGTCTGTCAGGGTGTTGTAGTCGCCGCCAAAGAAGTCGGTGTAGCTGAGGCTGGCGGTGTAGGTGCTGCGGTAGTCCGCATCCACGCCAACGCTGATGGCCTTGGCGCCTTTGTTGAAGATCCCGTTAGGGCCGTAGCCGGCCACGTCATGGGACCAGGACAGGTTGGGCTTGAGGTTCACCCCGAAGAGCGCGTTGTTGTAGTCGAGGATCGCGCGCGCGCGGTAGCCCCAGGAAGTGGAGGTGACGAAACCGTCGGTGTCACCCTGGAAACCGTAGGCGCCATACACCGAGTCGCGGCCGTAACGCAGCTTGGATTTGTCTTCCAGGCCGGCCACATGCACAACGGCGGCTTCGCCCACCAGGGTCAGGCGTTCAGCACCCAGCACCTGGTCAAAGAACTGGGTCATGGTGCTTTGGATCTGGGTGATTTCCTTGCGGCGGTAGCCCTTGTTGTCACTGCCGAAATTGCTGCGGATAGGCGAGGCCAGTTGGCCGGCGATCGGGTTGATAAGGGACAGGGTCAGGTCGGTGGAATTCAACTGCACCGGGGCATTGGGCCGGTAGCTGATTTCCCCGGTCCACGCTGTGCCGGTAGGCAAGGTTGTGGAGAAGCTCGCGCCGAACAGGCGAATGTCTTCCGGGTACTCGAGGTAGTACTGGCCACGGCCGAGCATGGTGCTCTGGGCCAGGGCCGAACCGAAGCCGGCCGGGGCAGCCGCCGCGATACCACCGATGGTCGCTAGATTGGTGTTGGCGGTAATCGTGCCCACAGTCGGCGTGCGGCTGTGGTAGTTCATGAAGTACAGGCCGTACTCCGTGTCATCGCCCAGCCAGCGCAAGGCTGCACCGAATTGGCCGGAGTCCCGTGCATCACGGTCACCAGCGCGTTGCACCACCACGCCTTCGCGGGTCACTACAAAGCCTTGGCCGCGTGCCGCTGCAATCGGTTGCAACGGCGCGATTGCCGGGCTACCCACCGTGTAGTTACCGGTGCAACCATCCGCCGCCACATCCCCGCCGAAAAACGTGCCGCAGTTATCCAGCACCGTCTGGTCCCACTCCAGCTGGTAGAAGCCTTCCACGGTCAGTTGGTTGGTCAGGCTCTGGGACGCAAACAGCATGTTGACCGGAATCAGCCCTTCCTTGATCTCGGCGCCGGGACGACGGAATGCCGACACGTCGATGGGGTTGATGCTGTTGATCGAGTTGCCGATGAAGGTACTTTCACCCCAACTGACCACCTGCTTACCGGCGCGCACGGTGCCTGGCAGATCGCCCAGGGAATAGTTGTGATAGACAAACGCATCGAGGATCTGCGCACCGCTGGATTTGGCGCCTTCCTTGCGGTTGTGGTCGCTGATCTGCTTGAACTCGCGGTCTTCGTCCTTGAGCTCGAAGTCGTACCAGTATTTGCCACGCACGAACACACCGGTATCGCCGTACTTGAGCTCAAGGTCATGCAGGCCTTTGAAGATCTTCGAGAAGGTCTCACCCTTCTTGAAGTTCAAGCGCCCGTCATCTCCCGTGGAAGCCTGACCCGTGCCGCCATTGACGGTGCCCACGAGTTTTTTATCGGCATCGCGCATGCCCCAGCTCGAGCCGACCGACAGCGAGGAATCGAATTGCCCTTCGATCTCGCCAATGTTGAAAGAAACAGCCTGTGCCTGGGCACAGCAACCCAACGCAACCGCAGCGGCCAGCGCCTGTGGCGTGAAGATGGCGCGCATTATTGTTTTTGTCATGCGTCTTCCCCGGTGAGTGACAGAAGGCCCCACCCTACTGCCGCGCATCAGGAGCGATAAGCGCACCAAGGAGGGATTCGTGTTGTCGCTCGAAAGGATTACCGGGCGCTCTGGCCTGGGTCTGGCGGAGGGCATGGACCGGGTGGATGGTGGGTTATCAAGAGAATGGATGGCGATCTGGGTAACTGTTGCCATATCGGTAACAGTCCTTGTCCTGATCGGCTATTACTCATTTTGTTACAAGCGCTTATTCTTGCCTGGCTTTCAGGGCAAACCGCCCGCTTCCGCTCTCGGAAGAAAAGCCGAGTTTGAATGGATTGAAGTGTTTTTTCAGTCTGTTACCGGTGTTCACTGACGTTGATTTGTCGCTCCTTGATCCAACGTCTTACTTCAGCCACTGCGTTTGCAGTGGCTTTTTTTTGCCTGAAATAAAACGGGGCGCCATCAGCGCCCCGTGGGATTCAAGCTTTTTCAAGCAACGATCACAGGCTGTACTTCTGCAAGTTCGCCATCATTTCCTTTAACGCCTCGATATTGTCCTTGGGATGGGCTGCGCCTTCGAAGTCGCAGATCTGCGCCCAATGTGCCGCCACATCGTCTGGCGAGAACCCGGCTTCAGGGTCAAAGCCTACGCCCAGGCTGCGTTCCCAGCGGGTCTTGCCGATCCAGCCGCCCCCCACCTCGAACAGCCCTGAGGTTTCCTGGCACGCTTCGCTGCCCAGGTACACCACCAGCGGGCTGACCAATTCCGGCTTGAGGCGCTCGAACACTTGTGGCGGGATCAGGCCTTCGGTCATGCGCGTGCCGCCGGTGGGGGCGATGGCATTGACCAGGATGTTGTTCTTGCGCCCTTCCAGGGCCAGGGTGCGGGTCAGGCCGTACAGCCCGAGCTTGGCCATGCCGTAGTTGGACTGGCCGAAGTTGCCATAGATGCCCGAGGTGGATGCGGTGAAGATCACCCGGCCGTAGCCCTGCTCGCGCAGGTGCGGCCAGGCGGCGCGGGTGACTTTGTAGGCGCCTTCGACATGCACCCGGTAAACCAGGTCCCAGTCGGTGTCGTCCATTTTGTGGAAGGTTTTGTCACGCAGGATGCCGGCGTTGTTGACCACCACGTCGATGCGGCCGAAGACATCGAGGGCGTTCTGGACGATCTTGTCACCGTCGGTGACAGAGTTATGGTTGGCCTCGGCGATACCGCCTGCCTCGCGAATCTCCGCCACGACCCGGTCGGCAGCAGACGCATTGGCGCCCTCGCCCTGGGTGGAACCACCGAGATCGTTGACCAGTACCCTCGCCCCGTGCCTGGCGAACAGCAGCGCATGGGCCCGGCCCAATCCGCCGCCGGCACCGGTGACGATCACGACCTTATCCTGGAACTGCACTGACTCACTCATACCGAACTCCGATGGCGACAATGGGAATGGCTCGAGTGTCCGGCAACGCGTCTGCGGTCACAATAAATACGGCTGAGGCTGAATGGTGCTCGATAAGGCTGGGGGATGATGCCTCGTCTCTCTGTAGGAGCGAGCTTGCTCAGGAATAGGCCACCCGCGGCGATGGCTGCCCGAGCCGCTCACGAAACGCCTGGTAGTGCCTGAGCACCTGCACCGGCGCCTCGATCTGCGGGTAGTGGCCGATATTGGCCAGTAACACCGTGTCGGCGTGGGGCACCAATTGCTCGTAGCGCTCGACCATATGCGCACCGGAGATCGGGTCAACTTCGCCATCGATCACCCGCAACGGCACTTCGTCGCGCTGCATCGCGCCGACCCAGCGTTCACGCATGCGCCGTCGCTGGGGCACGTAGGCGATCAGTTTGTGCAGGATGCGCGTGCCGCCGTTGCAGTTGATCAGGCTCCAGAAATCATCCAGGGCACTTTCACTGGGGCGGGTGTTGGGGCCAAAGATCTGGCCGAAGCTGTCAGACAAGGCACTACGCCCGAAGGCGCGGCCGATCATCCAGCCCAGCGGGCTGAGCAAGAGTTTTTGCACCAGCGCCAGGCGATGGGTTTCGGGGAACAAGCCACCATTGAGGAACACGCAGCTGGCCATCTCAAACCGGCCTTCGTAGTGCCGGGCCAGGAGTTCCTGGGCGACACTGTCACCGTAGTCGTGGGCCAACAGATGCACCGGCTGCTCCACCCGCAGGTGTTCGAGCAGGGCCTGTTGCAAGTCGGCCTGTTCCAGCAGGCAATATTCGTGGTCCAGCGGCTTGGCCGAGTCACCGAAACCGAGCATGTCGCAGGCGATCACCAAGTGACGCTGGGCCAGGGGCTGCCACAGGTAATGCCAGTCCCAACTGGCGGTGGGGAAGCCATGGATCAGCAGCAGCGGCTCGCCCTGCCCGGCCGTCCAATAGCGAATGGTACGGCCGCGAAAGACGAAATCCTGACCACGCTTGCGCCAGGCTCTGAGCGGGATCTCGGCGAGGGACATCAGCTTTTATACCCCGGGTCTTGCAAGTCCAATTTGCGCAGCAAGGCCGGCCAGGCCAGCGCGCCGCCCATACCTTGGGCGCTCTTTGTAACAGCCGCGACCATCGCCTTGGCACCGGCAAGAATCTGCGGCCCGATGGGGATCAATTCGGCGCCGCCGTTTTGCGCCAGTACCTGAATATCGCAGGCGCGCTGGAAGGTGAACATCATCAGAAAGGTGTCGGCGATGGTACTGCCGCAGGTCAGCAGGCCATGGTTGTGCAGCATCAGGAAATTGTTATCGCCGAGGTCGGCCTGCAAGCGGGCTTTTTCTTCGTGGTTCAAGGCCACGCCTTCGTAGGCGTGATAGGCCAGGCTCGACAACACGAATATCGATTGCTGGCTGATCGGCAACACGCCCTGCTTCTGTGCAGCGACGGCCACACCCGCGGCGGTATGGGTGTGCAGCACGCACGTCACATCGTGGCGAACTTCATGGATGGCACTGTGGATGGTGTAGCCCGCCGGATTGATTTCGTAGGGGCTGTCCATCAGTTTGGTGCCGGCCTGATCGACCTTGACCAGGCTCGACGCGGTGATCTCGTGGAACATCAGCCCGTACGGGTTGATGAGGAAATCATCGGTACCCGGCACCTTGGCCGAGATATGGGTGAAGATCAGATCATCCCAGCCATGCAGCGCGACCAGGCGATAGCAGGCCGCCAGGTCGACACGGGTCTGCCATTCGGCAGCGCTGACCTGATCCTTGACATTCTGCGGCGATAGAACGGGGGCTAGGCTCACGGCAACGACCTCCTTGGCGCACTGTCTTATTGTTGTTTTTTTGTGTGATAGGCCAGTCTAGTCAGACCTCATGGCTGCCGTAGTTGCCTTGGCAGCCAGCTTGATGGCCGAACGGGTCAGCCCAGAGAATAGTTGACGTTTGCTTAAAGCGCGTCAAAGAATCGCCGCCAAAAAAGGCACGGCAAACAGGTTGAGCAACCCCGTCAAGACCATCACCAGGCCGGCGACCGAGCCCTCTTCGCCACCCACTTCATGAGCCCGGCTGACACCCGCACCGTGGGCCCCCACGCCAAACAGGGCGCCACGCGCCAGCGGCGTACGCAGCGGCAGCCACTTGAGCAATATGCCACCGAGCATGGCGCCGAACACACCGGTGAACATCACGAACACCGCCGTCAGCTCCGGCACGCCGCCCAGGTCGGAAGACACCGGCATGGCGAACGGTGTGGTGATCGAGCGCGGCACCAGCGACATCGTCACCGAACTGTCCAGCGCCAGTGCCTTGGCCAGGCCGAACGAGGTCGCGATCGACGCCACACTGCCCGCCACCATGCCCAGCAATAACGCCGGCCAGTGGCGGGCCAGCAAGCGGCGCTGCTGCCAGATCGGCACGGCAAACGCCACAGTGACCGGGCCCAGCACCAGCATCAGCCAGTGGGTGTCGGTAGCGTATTCGGCATAGGCGGTGTGCATCGGCACGGCCACCGCCAACAACAGCGCAGGTACCAGGATCAGCGGCGACAGCAGGTAGCGCCCGGTGCGCCGGTAGATCCAGCGGCTGAACACGTAGGCAGCCAGGGTCAAGGCGAGCCAGAACACTGGCATCAGCTCAAGCTTCATGGCGCAACCTCCAGCGGCACACGGCTTCTACCGTAAACGCCGTGACCAGCATCACCGCCAGCGTGCTGAAGCCGATCACTAACAGGATGCGCCAGCCGTCGTTGCGCAGCAGGCCGCCATAATCGAGCAGGCTCATCAGGGCCGGGATGAAGAACAGCAGCATCTCGGCCATCAACACCCCGGCGCCCAATTGCAGCGCCGCCGGCTTGACCAGGCCGCTGGCGAACGTTGCCAGCAACAGCCCCAGGCCCACGACGCCACCGGGGATGGGCCAGGCCAGCCAGACCGTCAACTGGGTACCCAGCAGATAAATCGCGAGCAGCACGACCAGTTCAGTCAGCAAACGGCCAAGGTGTTTGAAGGAAAAACGTTTCATGAGCTTTGGGTCCTCGCAGGCCCCCATTTTAGAGCGCGGCCTTCCATCCCCACAGCGAATTGTTAGACTGCCAACTATTCCAAACTGGAATCAGGCCGATGGAATTCAAACAGCTGCGCAGCTTTGTCGAAGTGATCCACCGAGGGGGGTTTACCCAGGCGGGGAAAACCCTGCATATCAGCCAGTCCGCCGTCAGCAAGCAAGTCGCGCAATTGGAGCAAAGCCTTGGCACACCGTTGCTCGACCGCATCGGCTCGCAGATCCGCCTGACCGCCGCCGGCCAAGTCGTGCTGCAACGCGCCGAAGCCATGCTGCGCTTGCAATCCGAGTTACTCAGCGAGCTGGACGATATGCACCACCTCACCCGAGGCGAGCTGCGCCTGGGCCTGCCGTTGCTGGCAGGCGACACACTGTTCGCGGGGTTGTTTGCCGAGTACCGTCGCCGCTACCCGAACATCACCATTCAGTTGTTGGAGGGCGGCAGCCGCAATATCGAACAGGCGATCCTGAGCGGTGAGCTGGAAGTGGGTGGCAGCTTGAAGCCCAGCGACCCGGCGTTCGCCTGGCAAGCCTTTTGCGATGAACCACTGGATGCGTTGCTGCCGATTGACCACCCCCTGGCGGAAAACGCCCAGGTACGCCTTGAGGAATTGGCTGACACGCCATTCCTGATGTACCAGCGCAGCTTTGTGCTCAACGATCGGCTGATGCAGGCGTGTCAGCAGTTGGGCTTTACCCCGAAGGAAATCGGCCGCAGCGGCCAGGCGGACTTCCTCGCGGCGTTGGTGGCCGCCGGCCAAGGCGTGGTGCTGCTGCCCAGCGTGGTCGCCCGTGGGCTGGTGCGACCAGGGGTGGTGCGCCTGACGTTGAAGGCCCCCGATTACCTGCGTTGGGACATTGCCTTTATCTGGCGTGAGGGCGCCTATCTGTCGAGAGCCGCCCAGGCCTGGCTGGCGTTGTTACGTGAATTTCCGGTCAAGCGCGCAGTGCAGTGACCAACTCGGCCAGCCATGGCTCGGCGTCGGTTTCCGGGGTGACGCTTTCGCTGGCGTCCAGGCGCAGCATCGGCAGTACTTCGTGCACACCCAATTCGCCGAACAGCTCGCGCATTTGCTCGCCGCCGCCACAGAAGGTATCGCCGTAGCTGGCGTCGCCCAGGCCGATCACTGCGCCGGGCAGGCCGCGCCAGGCGGCGGGCAGTTGGTCGCGAATGGTTGAATACAGGGGTTGCAGGTTGTCGGGCAATTCGCCCATACCGGTGGTGGAGGTCACCGCCAGAAAGGCTTGCGGACTGAAGGCTTGTACATCCGCCAACGTCGCACGGGGATTGTGCCAGGCCTCGAAGCCGGCCTTGTTGAGGAGGTCGGCGGCGTGGCGGGCAACTTCTTCAGCCGTGCCGTACACCGAGCCGGAAAGGATGGCGACTTTCATCAATCTGATCCTGTAGTTGAGCGAAAGCCTGGGATATTAGCAGCTGGCGCAAATATTTCGGCGCCCGCCGTGCAAGATTCAAGGCATGTCTTAAACTGCCAGCTCCAACCAAACGCCATGGACCGCTCAATGATTAACGCCAAGCTGATGCAAATGGTGATCAACGCTTCCAACGACGGTATCGTCGTCGCTGAAAGAGAAGGCAAGGACAAGCCGCTGATCTACGTGAACCCTGCATTCGAACGGCTGACCGGCTACACCCTCGACGAAATCCTCTATCAGGATTGCCGCTTCCTGCAGTCAGGCGACCGCGACCAGCCGGCCCTGATCGCTATCCGTGAAGCGTTGGAGAACGACGGCGCCTGCCGGGAAATCCTGCGTAATTACCGCAAGGACGGCAGCCACTTCTGGAACGAACTGTCGCTTTCAACGGTTTATAACGCGGCGGACAAGCAGACGTATTTCGTCGGTGTACAAAAGGACGTCACGCTCCAGGTCAAGGCCCAGCAGCGTGTGGCGCAATTGGAGGGCGAACTGGCGCAGGTCAAGGCCGAGCTGGCAGCGCTCAAAGCGACAAGCGGATTAAACAAAATTTAGAAAGTGCGGCCATAAGAGCGGATAATGGCACTTTAACACCCCCTCTATTGAGCACGTACGATGCAACGCAATGCGCTTCTGACCCAGGATGAGCTGGATTTCATTCAGAGCATGCAGCACAACCCGCAACTCAACCTGCGGGATGCTTCGTCGAGCCTGACCGTCAACGGCGGTGCACAGATTCGCGACTTGCTCACCCGCCTGGCCGCCCATGACCATCTCACCATCCAGGCGCAGTTCGACAACCAGCAACTGACCTTCCCCCTGCACCTGGTGGAGGATGAGTTCAATGCCGTGCATCTGCGTTTGGGCGTGCCAAGTATTTTCGAAGACGGCCCGATGATACGCCCGTGGCGCCTGGCGCTTGAAACGCCGGTGGCCCTGGAGAACATCCGGGGCGCTGCTGGCGCCCTGTGGGTGCATGAAGTGTCATTCAAGGGCGTGCTGGTGGAGATTCGAGGCCGGATCAAGCCGCCAAAAACCTTTTCCCTGTGGTTCAGCCCTTCCGGTTATGAGCGCATTGCGCTGCGCGGTGTGTTCGAGCGGGAAACCGCGCGGGGTTTGTTTGCCTACCGCATCAGCCAGAATGGTGCGGATGAAACCGAGCGCCTGCGCCAGTTCATCCTGCATCAACACCGCCTGGTACACCCGCAGATGCACGCCTGAAATCAGGTATCCAGGTTGCCGCTGAGAAACTGCTGCAAGCGGCGTTGCATCTGGCGCCCTTCGCTGCCCAAGCAACCGATGGAGGAACCTGCCAACGCGTCCTGCGCCAGGTCCGACGCGGCACCGGCAAGAAATAATGGGCAATCCAGGGTCAACGCCAACCGATTGAGGCGTCCAGCCAGATCAAGGTTATGGGCGTGGTTGGAGAAAATGATCAACGCCTGGGGGCGGGTCTTTTCACACACCAACGTCAACTCATCGAACGGCTGGCCCATGCCCAGCACCTTCACAGCCAGGTCATCTCGACTTATCAACAGCGCCGCCACCAGCAACTCCAGCTTGCGGCACTCGCCGGGCATGGCCGCCAGCAATACCCGAGGCGCAGGTGACAGCGTCGCAGCTTGCAGGCGCTGAAAGGTATGGATGCGCAGGAAGGCGTCGAAAAACAGCCATTCACTGGCTTGGCCGAAACGCCCCTGGTGGCGCAACAGCTCGTTCCAAAGAGGCATCAGGATGTCCTGGAACGCCACGTTAAGGGGGTAGGTGGCGAAAATCTGGCCATACAGGCTTTCCAGTTGACGATCATCAAAGGCGTTGACCACCTGCAACAGCCGCGCCCGCCATTGTGACCATTCACCCTCTTCAACGGTGTCCCGCTCATCGCGAATCGCTTCAGCCTGCTGAGCATCGTGCGCAAGAATCTTGCCCACTTTGCTGACCGCCACCCCACGCTCGATCCAGTCGAGGATACGGTTGACGGTCTCGATATCGGCTTTGGAGTAGAGGCGATGCCCACTTTCGGTGCGGGTTGGTTGGATCAGGCCGTAACGACGCTCCCAGGCGCGCAAGGTGACCGGGTTCACGCCTGTCAATCTCGAGACTTCACGAATCGGAAACAACTCATCGGAATCAGTCGAATCAAGATGCGGCACACTATCAAGCGGAGCAGTAATCACAGGCATTTTGACCAAAAAACCAACGGTAACCGGGAGGCCATTTAACGCCTTTACACCTGTCCTTTTCAAGTTCCCGGCTTTTCGGACCAATGTCGCTGGCGTATTTCAGCAAAACAGGAATAATCCTTGCCTGTTTTTTACACGTCGCTGCAACACCCCGCAGCTTCGTCTGTGCGCCACCTACCCGGTTCAGCGCACCCGTACATTTGGAGATACACAATGTCTACCTCTCCCGTCACCTTGATGGTTGCGCGCCGCGTCGCCAAAGGGCGCTACGAAGAACTGATGGCCTGGCTGCGCGAAGGCGAGCAATTGGCCACCGACTTCCCCGGCTACCTGGGCTCGGGCGTGCTGGCCCCACCGCCCAATGACGATGAATTCCAGATCATTTTCCGCTTTGCCGATGAGAAAACCCTGCACGCCTGGGAATTTTCCGCCTCACGCGGCGCGTGGTTGAGCCGCGGCAGCGATCTGTTCGCCGACCCGTCCGAGCACCGTGTACGGGGCATCGATGGCTGGTTTGGCGCAGCGGGCGCCCGTCCGCCACGCTGGAAGCAGGCGGTGGCGATCTGGCTGGCGTTTTTCCCGGTGTCGCTGCTGTTCAACTTCGTCCTGGGGCCGCTGCTCAGTGAACTCGAGTTGGGGCCACGCGTATTGGTCAGCACACTGGCACTCACGCCCTTGATGGTGTACTGGTTTATTCCACTGTCGACCCACCTGTTGGCCAACTGGCTGCATCCAGCCCCTGCCCCCCGCAAGGCCTCCGAAGCGGCGGCGTGAGTACAGGGGCGGCCCGTCGCTGGTATGATTTGCGCCTGCCAGCGACGCGAGCCTCCCATGACTGCAACGAACGCCCCGATCCTGATCACCGGCGCCGGCCAGCGTGTCGGCCTGCATTGCGCCGAGCGCCTGCTGGACGAAGGCCAGCCGGTGATTTTCAGCTACCGCAGCGAACGCCCCGGCGTGCAGGCCCTGCGCGAGCGTGGCGCGGTCGGCGTGTTTGCCGACTTCTCCACTGAAGCCGGGATTCTCGCGTTTATCGCTGAACTGAACACCCACACCCAAAGCCTGCGCGCAATCATTCACAACGCTTCGGCGTGGGTCGCAGAAACCCCGGGTGACGAGAGCCGTGCCTTTACCGACATGTTCAGCGTGCACATGCTTGCGCCGTACCTGATCAACCTGCATTGTTCACCGTTGTTGCAACGCTCGACACCTGCCGACATCGTGCATATCAGCGATGACGTAGTGCGCAAGGGCAGCCGCCAGCACATCGCCTACTGCGCCACCAAGGCCGGGCTCGACAGCCTGACGCTGTCGTTTGCCGCGCAGTTCGCGCCGCTGATCAAGGTCAACGGCATCGCCCCGGCGATGGTGATGTTCAATGAAGGCGACGACGCGGCCTATCGCACCAAGGTGCTGGCCAAGTCGGCCCTGGGTATCGAGCCTGGCCCCGAGGTGATCTACCAGAGTGTGCGTTACCTGCTGGACAACCCCTATGTCACCGGTACCACCCTGACCGTCAACGGCGGGCGGCATATCAAGTAAGCCGTTTGTGAGGATGTTGTATGACCTTATCCCTGCCCCACCATTACCGCGAGATCCTCAAGAGCCTGGGCGAAGACCCGGAACGCGAAGGCTTGCTCGACACGCCCAAGCGCGCCGCCAAGGCCATGCAGTACCTGTGTCATGGCTATGAGCAGAACCTGGAAACCATCGTCAACGGTGCGCTGTTCGCCTCCGACAATGACGAGATGGTGATCCTCAAGGACATCGAGCTGTACTCGCTCTGTGAGCATCACCTGCTGCCCTTTATCGGCAAGGCCCATGTGGCCTATATTCCGACCGGCAAGGTGCTGGGCCTGTCCAAGCTGGCGCGCATCGTCGACATGTTCGCCCGGCGCCTGCAGATCCAGGAAAACCTCACCCGGCAAATCGCCGACGCCATCCAGGAAGTGACCCAGGCCGCCGGTGTGGCCGTGGTGATCGAAGCCAAGCACATGTGCATGATGATGCGCGGCGTGGAAAAACAGAATTCAACCATGAACACCTCGGTGATGCTCGGCGCGTTCCGCGAGTCGAACACCACGCGCATGGAGTTCCTGCAACTGATTGGACGGAGCAAGTAGCAATGCCACAACTTCAACCAGGCATGGCGCGCATCCGGGTCAAGGACCTGTGCCTGCGCACCTTCATCGGTATCAATGAGGATGAAATCCTCAACAAGCAGGATGTGCTGATCAACCTGACCATCCTGTATGCCGCCCAGGAAGCCGTGCGCGACAACGACATCGACCACGCGCTGAACTACCGCACCATCACCAAGGCCATCATCGCCCACGTGGAAGGCAACCGCTTTGCCTTGCTGGAGCGCCTGACCCAGGAACTGCTGGACCTGGTGATGAGCAACGAATCGGTGCTGTACGCCGAAGTCGAAGTGGACAAGCCCCACGCGCTGCGCTTTGCCGAGTCGGTGTCGATAACGTTAGCTGCAAGCCGCTAGCTACAAGCTGCAAGCTAAAGGCCAACCCCATTCCAACTTGCAGCTTGAAGCTCACCCGCTTGAAGCTGTCTCGAAGAGCCCCCCTATGACCGATCAACAACGCCTGGAACTCGAAGCCGCCGCCTTCCGCCGACTGGTGGCGCACCTGGACAGCCGCAAGGATGTGCAGAACATCGACCTGATGAACCTCGCCGGTTTCTGCCGTAATTGCCTGTCCAAGTGGTACAAGGCCGAGGCCGACGAGCGCCATATCGACCTGAGCCTCGATGACGCCCGTGAAGTGGTGTACGGCATGCCGTACGCCGAGTGGAAAGCCCAATACCAGCAAGAGGCCAGCGCCGAGCAACAAGCGGCGTTTGCCAAAGGAAAAACCCATGACTGATTTGAATACCCTGCGCGCCAGCCTCAACAGCGGCGCACACGTTTTTGCCGACACCCTGGCGTTTGTCGCCGCCGGTTACGATTACCAGCCGCAAGCCTTCACCAATGGCGATGTGGAAAACGCTGCCGGTCAGAACGAAGGTTCGTGCAAGACCTTGGGTTTAGCGCTGCTGGAAGGCTTGAGCGACCAGGAGGCGCTACTGGCGTTTGGTGAGCATTACCGCTCGGTGGTGGCGACACCTGAGGGCAGTGACCATGGCAATATTCGGGCGTTGATTGCCCATGGGTTGGCAGGTGTGAAGTTCGCCGCCCAGCCACTGACCCGCAAATCCTGAGTCAGCCCCTTCCCAGATTTAAAGTGCTCCCACAAAAAAACCGGCCTCGCAGCCGGTTTTTTTATTTCAACAATTTAGAAGGAAGCGTCCTTCAAACCGTCGAGGTAACGCTCGGCGTCCAAGGCCGCCATGCAACCGGCGCCGGCCGAGGTGATGGCCTGGCGGTACACGTGGTCGGCCACGTCGCCGGCAGCGAAGATGCCTTCGATGTTGGTCGCGGTAGCGTTGCCTTCACGGCCGCCTTGTACCACCAGGTAACCGTCTTTGGCTTCCAGCACGCCTTCGAACAACGACGTGTTCGGGGTGTGGCCGATGGCGATAAACACACCGTCGACTTTCAGCTCGTCGAAGCTGCCGTCGTTGTTTTTCAGGCGAGCACCGGTCACACCCATGTTGTCGCCCAGGACTTCGTCCAGGGTCGCGTTGAGCTTGAGGATGATCTTGCCTTCGGCGACACGGGCGTGGAGCTTGTCGATCAGGATCTTCTCGGCGCGGAAAGTCTCGCGACGGTGAACCAGGGTCACGGTGCTGGCGATGTTGGCCAGGTACAGTGCCTCTTCCACGGCAGTGTTGCCGCCACCGACCACGGCGACCGGCTTGTTGCGGTAGAAGAAACCATCACAGGTCGCACAAGCGGAAACGCCTTTGCCCATGAACGCTTCTTCCGATGGCAGGCCCAGGTAACGAGCGCTGGCGCCAGTGGCGATGATCAGTGCGTCGCAGGTGTAGACGCCGCTGTCACCGGTCAGGCTGTAAGGCTTCTTGGAGAAGTCGACCTTGTTGATGTGATCAAACACGATCTCGGTCTCAAAGCGCTCGGCGTGCTCTTTCATACGCTCCATCAGCACCGGGCCGGTCAGGCCGTGGACATCGCCCGGCCAGTTATCGACTTCCGTGGTGGTGGTCAACTGACCGCCCGCCTGCATGCCGGTGATCAACAGCGGCTTGAGGTTGGCCCGGGCAGCGTAGACAGCAGCGCTGTAACCGGCAGGGCCGGAACCGAGAATAATCACTCGCGAATGACGGGTATCAGACATGAATCACTCCTATCGACCGCCCGGACTACAAGACGGCTGGAATAAAAAAGGGACCACGAAGCACTTGGGGAAGGCTTGAACTCGCAGGCCCTGAAAAATAATGGGTGCAGCGTATCGAGGGAGGCAAGATTAAGGAAATACGGAATAACAATCCAGCTCATAGGTGGTCTCTATGCAGTCAGGCCGATTAATCGACGCCTTTGTTACCGTTGATGTCGTCACGCCGACCATGCTTTCGCCTTGAATGCAAAGCCGGTAAGGTCGGCGCGTTCGTCATCCTGCTCGGAGTTCTCCATGCCTGCCCCTGTTCTTTCCGGCCCGCAATACCTGCGTGAAGGCCTCAAACTGGTGCTGAGCCCCGGCCTGCGCCTGTTTGTGCTGCTGCCGCTGGCGATCAACCTGGTGCTGTTCGTCGGGCTGATCTACTTTGCCGGCCATCAGTTCAGCCTGTGGGTCGACCACCTGATGCCGACCCTGCCCGGCTGGCTGAGCTTTCTGAATTACCTGCTATGGCCGCTGTTTGTGGTACTGGTCGTGCTGATGGTGTTTTTCACCTTCACCATGCTGGCCAACATCATCGCGGCACCGTTCAACGGCTTTCTCTCCGAGAAAGTGGAAGTGGTGGTCCGTGGCACCGATGACTTCCCGGCATTCAGATGGGGCGAGCTGATTGAAATGGTCCCGCGTACCCTGGCCCGGGAAATGCGCAAGCTGGGCTACTTCCTGCCACGGGCCATCGGCCTGTTTATCCTGTCGTTCATTCCGGTGGTCAACCTGATCGCCGCGCCGCTGTGGCTGCTGTTCGGCGTGTGGATGATGGCGATCCAATACATCGACTACCCGGCCGACAACCACAAACTCGGCTGGAACGAAATGCTCGCTTGGCTGCGCCAGAAACGCTGGCAGAGCATGAGCTTCGGCGGCATCGTCTACCTGGTGTTGCTGGTGCCGGTGGTCAACCTGCTGATGATGCCGGCAGCGGTGGCCGGGGCCACGTTGTTCTGGGTGCGCGAACAGGGCGCCGAGGCCATGGCGACGTCGAAAGTGGTCAAGTCATAAATCCATCATCTGCATGACACAATGGCGACATGGCCCACGGCGACACTGTGGGTCATGACGACAGCTTCGCTCCACATCACTCTCATCACCGAAACCTTCCCGCCAGAGATCAACGGGGTGGCCAATACCCTTGGCCGCCTGTGCGAAGGTTTGCGCGCGCGCGGCCATCAAGTCGAGCTGGTGCGCCCGCGCCAGGGCGCCGACGCTAGCCGGCCCAGCGATGATGGCTTGTTGCTCTGTCGTGGCTGGCCGCTGCCGGGGTACCCAGGGCTGCAATGGGGCCAGTCGTCGATGCACAAGTTGCTGCGCCGCTGGACACGCCAGCGCCCCGATGTGCTCTACATCGCCACCGAAGGCCCACTGGGGCTGTCGGCGCTGCGGGCGGCGCGACGCCTGGGAATCAGTGTGGTCAGCGGTTTTCACACCAATTTCCAGCAGTACTCCAACCAGTACGGCTTGAGCCTGTTAAGCCGCATGGTCACGCACTACCTGCGTTGGTTTCATAACCGTTCGACCTTGACCCTGGTGCCCAGCGCCAGCCAACGCCTGGAACTGGAGCGACGGCATTTCGAGCGCCTGGGGATGCTGGCGCGCGGGGTAGACAGCAAACTATTCCACCCGGCCAAGCGCAACAATGCGTTACGCGAAAGCTGGGGCCTGGAAAACGACGATATTGCCGTGCTGCACGTGGGGCGCCTGGCCCAGGAGAAAAACCTCGGGCTGCTCAAGCGATGCTTTGATGCGCTGCAGGCGACGTATCCACAGCGGCGGCTGAAGCTGATCATCGTCGGCGATGGCCCGCAACGCCCGATGCTCGAGCGCGACCTGCCCGATGCGGCGTTCTGCGGCACCCAGCGCGGCGAAGAACTGGCGCGGCATTACGCGTCCGGGGATTTGTTCCTGTTCCCCAGCCTGACCGAAACCTTCGGCAATGTGGTGCTGGAAGCGATGGCGTCCGGCCTGGGAGTCGTAGCGTACGACCAGGCCGCCGCCACCCAGCATATTCGCCATGGCTACAACGGCGTGCTGGCGATGCCGGGAGATGAAAACGCATTTTGCGATGCGGCCATCTGGCTGCTGGAAGAACGCGAGACCTTGCGCAGGGCCAGGCTGAATGCCCGCCAACATGCCAGTCGCCAGGGCTGGCCGGCGATTATCGAGCAGTTCGAACGCCAGTTGCGCGGTGTGTGCGAGGACGGGCACCCGGTGCCCGTCCTGCCGCCGCTTATGCCAAAGTCGTCAACGCCTCACGACTGAACGGCAGGATGTCGGCCTCACGACCTTCACGTACCTTCACCGCCCAATCCGGATCTACCAGCAGCGCACGGCCCACGGCAACCAGGTCGAACTCGTCGTTGTTCAAGCGCTCCAGCAGTTTTTCCAGGCTGGCCGGTTGCGCAACCTTGTCGGTGTTGACCATGAACTGCAGGAATTCGCCATCCAGGCCGACGCTGCCGACGGTGATGGTCGGCTTGCCGGTGAGTTGGCGGGTCCAACCGGCGAGGTTGAGGTCGGAGCCTTCGAACTCCGGCTCCCAGAAACGACGGGTAGAGCAGTGGAAAATATCCACACCGGCGTCAGACAACGGTTTGAGGAACTCACCCAATGCCTCGGGAGTTTGCACCAGGCGTGCGGTGTAGTCCTGCTGCTTCCACTGGGAGAAACGCAAGATGATCGGGAAGTCCGGGCCGACGGCAGCGCGGGTGGCCTGGATCAGCTCGATGGCAAAGCGCGAACGGTTGGCCAGGCTGCCGCCGTAGTCGTCGGTGCGCTGGTTGCTGCCTTCCCAGAAGAACTGGTCGACCAGATAACCGTGGGCGCCATGGATTTCCACGCCGTCCATACCGATGCTCTGGGCATCCTTGGCGGCTTGGGCGAACGCGGCGATCACCTCCTTGATGTCCTGGGTGGTCATGCCGTGGACGACCACGTTGCCATCCTTGAGTTTTTCCATCGGGCCGTAGGCTGGCACACTGGCGTCAGGCTCAGTGCCGATGCGGCGCACACTGCCCACGTGCCACAGCTGCGGGACAATCTTGCCACCTTCGGCGTGCACGGCATCGACGACCTTCTTCCAACCCGCCAACGCCGCCTCGCCGTAGAAATGCGGGACATTCGGGTAGCCGTTGGAGGCCGGGTGACCGACCACGGTGCCTTCGGTAATGATCAGGCCCACGCCGGCTGCGGCACGGCGGCGGTAGTACTCGATGACCTTGGAATTAGGCACGCCACCCGGGGAAAACGAACGGGTCATCGGCGCCATGACCACACGGGTCGACAGCGTCAATGCACCGAGCTGGAACGGTTTGAACAAGGCTTGGACAGGCATGGGAGCACTCCACGGAAGACGAGGTTTATGATGTGGATAATATGGGCCGTGCGCAGTGCCGGGTAGCACTATTGATTTGGGTGATTAAGGGGTATGAAAGCAGCGGCCAGCTGCAAGCTTAAAGCTGCAAGAGCCGCGCATGTGCTTCTACTTGCAGCTTCAAGCTTACAACTTGAAGCTGCACCGGCAGGTGTTCAACTCAGGGCTTTTTCGATGGCCTGCACGACCGTCGGATCATCCGGTGCGGTACGTGGCGAGAAGCGCGCGAGGACCCGGCCGTCTTTCCCCAGCAGGAATTTTTCGAAATTCCAGGTGATATCCCCAGGAAACTCGGCGCCCTCACCCGCCAGCAAGCGGTACAACTGGTGACGCTCAGGACCGTTCACATCGAGTTTGCTGCCCAAGGGGAAGGTCACGCCGTAGTTCAGGCTGCAGAACTCGCGGATTTCTTCCTCGGTGCCCGGTTCCTGCCCTGCAAACTGGTTGCACGGCAGGCCAAGCACGGTAAACCCCTGGCCCTTGTACTGCTGATAGAGGTTTTCCAACGCCGCGTATTGCGGGGTCAAGCCACATTTGGAGGCTACGTTGACCACCAGCACAACGTGCCCCTTGAAGGGCGCCAGCGGCAGCTCTTGTCCGTCCAAAGCTTTGAGTTTCAGGTCGTGGAAAGCACTCATGACGAACTCCAGATTTCCCATGTTCTTAGCAAAGCGACGCTTCGAGATTACAACCCGCAAGCCTGCAATCATAGACGCCGATTACAAAACTCGCCTGCGGATTACTGAGCGGTCGGCCACGGCAGAATAGGAATCGCCGTCACCGCGTTCTGCGGGCTGCCTTCGATCAAACGGTCGCTGTAGACCAGGTACACCAGGGTATTGCGCTTCTTGTCGAGGAAGCGCACCACCTGCATGGTCTTGAACACCAATGAGGTGCGCTCCTTGAACACTTCGTCGCCGTCCTTGAGCTCGCCCTTGAAGCGGATCGGGCCGACCTGACGGCAGGCGATCGATGCTTCGGCACGGTCTTCGGCCAGGCCGAGGCCGCCTTTCACGCCGCCGGTCTTGGCGCGCGACAAATAGCAGGTCACGCCGTCGACCTTGGGGTCATCAAACGCTTCGACCACGATCCGGTCGTTGGGGCCGACAAACTTGAACACCGTCGACACCTGGCCAATCTCTTCGGCCGAGGCCAGCAGTGGCATGGCCAGCAGCAGGCCGAGCAATCCCTTCATCACGCGCATCGTGTATTCCCTTTGTTTAGACCAGGATCAGGTTATCGCGGTGAACCAGTTCCGGTTCCGCCATGTAACCCAATAGTCCGACAATCGCTTCAGACGATTGTCCAATGATTTTCTGCGCTTCCAAGGCGCTGTAGTTGGCCAGGCCGCGGGCGATCTCACGACCGTCGGGCGCCACGCATACCACCATCTCGCCACGGCGGAAGCTGCCCTGCACCAGCTTGACGCCCACCGGCAGCAGGCTTTTGTTGCCTTGGGACAACGCCGACACTGCACCATCGTCGAGCACCAGGGTGCCACGGGTTTGCAGGTGACCGGCCAGCCACTGCTTGCGCGCCGCCAGCATGCCGCGCTCGGGCGACAGCAACGTACCGATGCGCTCGCCCGCCTTGAGGCGATCCAGCACACGCTCGAGGCGCCCACCGACAATGATGGTGTGAGCCCCGGAACGCGCGGCCAAACGTGCCGCGCGCAGCTTGGTCTGCATGCCGCCACGGCCCAGGGCACCACCGACGCTGCCGGCCACGGCGTCAAGCGCCGGGTCATCGGCGCGCGCTTCGTAGATCAGTTGGGCATCGGGGTTGTTGCGTGGGTCGGCGTCGAACATGCCGTCGCGGTCGGTGAGGATCACCAGCAGGTCAGCCTCCACCAGGTTGGCCACCAGCGCGGCCAGGGTGTCGTTGTCGCCGAAACGAATCTCGTCGGTGACCACGGTGTCGTTCTCGTTGATCACAGGGATGACCTTGAGCTCCACCAGTGCACGCAAGGTGCTGCGGGCGTTGAGGTAGCGCTTGCGGTCGGACAGGTCGTCGTGGGTCAGCAGGATCTGCGCCGTATGGCGGCCGTGCTCGGCAAAGCTGGATTCCCAGGCTTGCACCAGGCCCATCTGGCCGATGGCGGCGGCGGCTTGCAGTTCGTGCATCGCGCTGGGTCGCGCGGTCCAGCCGAGGCGGCTCATCCCGGCAGCAACCGCCCCGGACGACACCAGCACCAACTCGACACCTGCTTCATGCAAGGCCACCATCTGCTCGACCCAGACGCTCATGGCTGCGCGATCCAGACCTTTGCCATCTGCTGTCAGCAGCGCACTTCCGATCTTTACGACCCAGCGCTGCGCACCTGTCACTTTGCTCCGCATCATCTTCAACCTTAGATTGAGGGCCGCGCGACCCAGCGCCGCCCATAACGTTATACCCGGATACCAAAACGCCGCTCCAGGGAGCGGCGTTCAAGTTTATCGCAACGGATCAGTCGCGCACGTAAATGATTTCCGGACCGTCTTCATCATCCACGTCTTCTTCGTCCCAATCATCGTCGCCGATGTCATGGACCGACTTCACGCCGCTGCGGCGCAGGGCACGCTGGTCGTCCAGGGCTTGCAGCTGGGCACGCGCCTCGTCTTCGATCTGCTGATCGAGTTCGGCGAGTTCGGCCTTGAACACCGGGTCGGCCGCCAGGCGGTCGGCGCGGTCTTCCAGGTAGCGCATGATGTCGCGGGTCAGGCGCTCGGTGCCTTCTTTGGCGATAGCCGAGATCACGTAGACCGGACCTGTCCATTCCAGGCGATCGACGATTTCCTTGACGCGCTCCTCGTGCTCTTCCTCGAGGATCTGGTCGCACTTGTTCAGCACCAACCAGCGATCACGCTCGGCCAAGGCCGGGCTGAACTTGGTCAGCTCGCTGACGATCACTTCGGCGGCATCCGGTGCACTGGTGTCATCCAATGGCGCCATGTCGACGAGGTGCAGCAGCAAACGGGTGCGGGACAAATGCTTGAGGAAGCGAATCCCCAGGCCTGCGCCGTCGGAGGCGCCTTCGATCAGGCCAGGAATATCGGCGATCACGAAGCTTTTCCAGCGGTCGACGCTGACCACGCCCAGGTTTGGCACCAGGGTGGTGAACGGGTAGTCGGCGACTTTCGGCTTGGCGGCCGATACCGAGCGGATGAAGGTACTTTTGCCGGCGTTCGGCAGGCCCAGCAGGCCCACATCCGCCAGTACCTTCATTTCCAGCTTCAGGTCGCGCTGCTCGCCCGGCTTGCCCGGCGTGGTCTGGCGCGGTGCACGGTTGGTACTGGACTTGAATCGGGTGTTACCCAGACCGTGCCAGCCGCCCTGCACAACCATCAGCTTCTGGCCGGCCTTGGTCAGGTCGCCAATCACTTCCTGGGTGGCGGAGTCGATGATCGTGGTGCCGACCGGCACACGCAGTACCAGGTCTTCGCCTTTTTTACCGGTGCAGTCGGTGCTGCCGCCGTTGGAGCCACGCTCGGCATCGAAGTGCCGGGTGTAACGGTAGTCGACCAGGGTGTTGAGGTTTTCGTCGGCCATCATGTAGATGGAACCGCCGTCACCGCCATCACCGCCGTTAGGGCCACCGTTTTCGATGAATTTTTCGCGACGGAAACTCATGCAACCGTTACCGCCGTCGCCTGCTTTTACTCGGATGGAAACTTCATCAACGAACTTCATAACAAAACGCCTCTCGCCGCATGGACGAGCTTAAGAAACCAAGACATAAGACTCTTGCAAAAATGAGCGCAGGGACCTCAATCAACAGCCGCAAATCCAGCTGCTTGAGCCCATTACAAACAGCTTTGCAAGAGACTCACTCCACAAACGAAAAAGCCCCGTCGCAAGACAGGGCTTTTCCAGCGATCGCGCAATTAAGCGGCGACAACGCTCACGTAACGGCGGTTGAACGCGCCTTTTACTTCAAACTTGATCACGCCTTCGATTTTCGCGAAGAGGGTGTGATCTTTACCCATGCCAACACCGTAACCGGCGTGGAATTGGGTGCCGCGCTGACGCACGATGATGTTGCCCGGAATGATTTTCTGGCCGCCATACATCTTAACGCCAAGGCGTTTGGCTTCTGAGTCGCGACCGTTACGGGTACTACCACCAGCTTTTTTGTGTGCCATGAGTCAATTCTCCTAGTGAGGAATTAGGCTGAAATTAAGCCTGAATACCGGTGATTTTGATCTCGGTGTACCACTGGCGGTGGCCCATACGCTTCATGTGGTGCTTACGACGACGGAACTTGATGATGCGGACTTTATCGTGACGACCTTGGGAGATCACTTCAGCCACAACGGTAGCGCCAGCAACAACTGGAGCGCCGATGTTCACGTCATCGCCATTGGCGACCAACAGAACGCGATCAAAGGTAACGGATTCGCCGGTAGCGATTTCCAGTTTTTCGATCTTCAGGTATTCACCTGGGGCGACCTTGTATTGCTTGCCACCAGTAACAATTACTGCGTACGACATGGTATTTCTCCGATAATCCTGCTCACCCAGCGCTTTATAAGAAGAGGTATTGGCTGGCATGGCTGCATGGGATGGACGTCCCGAATGCAATTGCGTAAGGCAGGTGCTGCCCAGGAAGTTCAGGGTGCGCGATTGTACGCAAGGTAAATGGGTGTTGCAAGAGGCCGCCAGTCGCCGTGAAAGCGTAGCGAGCGAAGGGAAGACAAGGCAAAAACAGGCGAGGAAGCGGAGTTTACTGGTTGTAAATGAGCATTCCGAGCCTGTTTTTGACGCAGGATTACCGAGCGCAGTAGCTTTCACGGTGACTGGCCGCGCCTTGACACTACGGGGTCAGGGTCCTAGCATGCCGCGCAACCCTTCTGGAGCGACTGTCGCTGATGCAACCCCAAGCTTTCTACCGCGCGGTCGCGGACGATTTTAGCGCCGTCGACGGCATCATCAAGCAGCAGCTGACGTCTAAAGTGCCGCTGGTCTCCAAAATTGGCGACTACATTACGTCGGCGGGCGGTAAACGCCTGCGTCCTTTATTAGTGTTGCTGTGTGGCAAGGCCCTGGGCCGCGAAGGCGATGACCTGCGCCTGCTGGCCGCCACCATCGAATTCCTGCACACCGCGACCCTGCTGCATGACGACGTGGTCGACATGTCCGGCATGCGCCGTGGCCGCGAGACCGCCAATGCGATGTGGGGCAATGCCCCGAGCGTGCTGGTGGGTGACTTCCTGTACTCGCGCTCGTTCGAAATGATGGTCGAGCTGGGCTCGATGCCGGTGATGAAGATTCTTTCCCAGGCCACGCGCATCATTGCTGAAGGCGAAGTGTTGCAGCTGTCCAAGGTCCGCGACGCCAGCACCACCGAAGAAACCTATATGGAAGTGATTCGCGGCAAGACCGCGATGCTCTTCGAAGCCTCCACACACAGTGCCGCCGCGCTCTGTGGCGCGACCGCCGAACAGGCCGAAGCCCTGCGTACCTTCGGTGACCATCTGGGCGTAGCGTTCCAACTGGTGGACGACCTGCTCGACTACCGCGGCGATGCCGAAACCCTGGGCAAGAACGTTGGTGACGACCTGGCTGAAGGCAAACCGACCTTGCCGCTGATCTACACCATGCGCGAAGGCACGCCGGAACAGGCGGCGCTGGTGCGCAAGGCGATCCAGAAAGGCGGGATCGAAGACCTGGAAAGCATCCGTGAGGCTGTGGAAGCCTCTGGCTCCCTGGACTACACCGCACAACTGGCTCGTGACTACGTCGCGCGTGCGATCAAGTGCCTGGAAGCCCTTCCAGCCAGCGAATACCGGGATGCCCTGGTTGAGCTGAGCGAGTTTGCGGTCGCACGTACGCACTAAAATACTTACAGTCGCGGACTAATGTGGGAGGGGGCAATCCCCCTCCCACATTTAGTTTGTATTACCCATCCAAGACCGCGCCCTGCCTTGGTCCAATTCCCTATATAATGTGCGACTTTTAGCCATCCTGACCGTTAAGGAGCTTTAGTGAGCACGTTGCCACCCTGCCCAAAATGCAATTCCGAATACACCTACGAAGACGGCGCCCAGCTGATCTGCCCGGAATGCGCCCATGAGTGGTCCGCCAACGGCGAGGCCGAAGTGGCCGGCGATGAAACCGTGAAGAAAGACTCTGTGGGCAATGTCCTGCAGGACGGCGACACCATCACCGTGATCAAAGACCTCAAGGTCAAGGGCACGTCCCTGGTCGTGAAGGTCGGCACCAAGGTCAAGAACATCCGCCTGTGCGACGGCGACCACGATATCGATTGCAAGATCGACGGTATCGGCCCGATGAAACTCAAGTCCGAGTTCGTGCGCAAAGTCTGAACCTGCTGCATCCATCCCGCGCCCGCGCGGGATGGCGTTTTGCCCTGCCCGTTGACCCCTCTCAATATCCACACAGAAAAACCAGGAAACTGCCAATAGGCACTTGCTATTCTACGAATAAGAATTATTCTCATTGAATCCCATCAAGGAGATGTAACCATGACTTATTTGATAGATGCCTGGCTCGACCGCCCACATCCTTACCTGCGCATCCTCCATCGGGAAACCGGCGAAGTCTGTGCTGTGCTGGAAGAAGAAGCGCTGAATGAATTGCAGGATCAGGGCGACCTGGACGTCAACGGCCTGAGTTCGAGTGAACCTGGGGTACTGAAGGAAGTGGTGCGCAATCTGTTTCTATTCTGCTATGCCCGAGCGTTGCGCCCGGCGACGGAGCTCAATGGCAAATTCCATCCATGAGCACCCCGGCAAAACACTGTGGGAACGAACGGACGCGTTCCCACAGGTAACCAGCAGGTCTTACAGAACGTCGAGCAGTTCGACGTCGAATACCAGAACGCTGTGCGGCGGAATGCTGCCAACGCCTTGAGCGCCGTAAGCCAATTCGCTCGGCACGTACAGGCGCCATTTGCTGCCGGCATTCATCAGTTGCAGGGCTTCGGTCCAGCCGGCAATCACGCCGCCGACCGGGAATTCTGCCGGCTGGCCACGCTCGTAGGAACTGTCGAACACAGTGCCGTCGATCAGGGTGCCGTGGTAGTGGGTGCGCACCTGGTCTTCACGGGTCGGCTTGGCGCCGTCACCGGCGGTCAGCACTTCAAATTGCAGGCCGGAAGCCAGGGTGGTGATGCCATCACGCTTGGCGTTTTCAGCCAGGAAAGCCAGGCCAGCGCCTGCGGCCGCTTCAGCCTTGGCAGCCGCTTCGGCTTGCATGATTTCGCGGATGACCTTGAAGCTGGCAGCCATTTGCTCTTGGTCAACACGGCTTGGTTTGCCGGCGAATGCGTCGGTCAAGCCAGCCAGGATCGCGTCCAGGCTCACACCCGGCGGTGGGTTGTCGCGCAGTTGGTCGCCCAACTGACGGCCGATACCGTAGCTGACGCGGGTTTCGTCGGTGGACAGATTAACTTCGGACATGAAGAGGCTCCGCTGTAGGGCAGCACTGGAAACAGTGTTTGGCGCGCCGCCCTGAACTAAAAGGGCCAGCAGACTAGCACACAAGACCTGCTCATGATGAGCCCTCCACGGTAGCGCGGCACCGGGATCGCGACCCTTCGTCGCACGCGCAATAAAAGCACTTCAGATTCCCCCCTCGTCGCCGATACAGCGCTACACACTTTGGCTGGCTCCAATAACAACACCGTCCAGCAGACAGATATCACCTTTGCGGAGCTTTAGATGAACAGCTGGTTCGGTAACATCAGCGTCAACCTCAAACTGGGCCTGGGCTTCGGCCTGGTACTGGTCCTCACCTCGATCCTGGCCCTCACCGGCTGGACCAGCCTGGGCGGCCTGATCGACCGCAGCAACTGGATGAGCGACATCACCCAGCTCAACGCATCACTGACCAAACTGCGCATCGTGCGTCTGCAATACATGTTGGCCAACGGCGATGAAGCCGTGGCGCAGAACGTGCAGACCAGCCTGGATGCCTTCACTGCCCAGCAACAGAAACTCCTGGATAGCTTCAAGAGCCCGGAAAACGTCAAGCTGCTCAACGAGCAGAAAGCCATCATCACGGCTTATCAGCAATCCCTGAACAAAATGCGTGAGGCTTACCGTAACGGTAATGCCTCTCGCCAGGTGATGGGCGACAAGGCCGACATCGCCAACGCCCAAATCGACGCACTGGAAACCAGCGTGAAGCAAATGCCTGACAGCTCGGAGCACCTTGCCCAGTTCCAGGCCGTGGCCGACGCCAAGATGCAGTTCCAGTTGGCCCGCTACGAAGTGCGCGGCTACACCGGCAACGTCAACCCGGATACCGAAGCCCGCGCTGCCGCACAAATCGAAAAAGCTATCAGCGGCTTGAAAGGCCTCAGCGCCGTCTTCGGCGCCAGCCAGCAAAGCGCCCTGAGCTCGTTGGAAACCGCCCTTGGCGCCTATCGCAGCGCCGTACAGAACTACAAGGCCGCCAACGCCAACATCGTGGCTGCCCGTGCCGAAATGACCACCCAAGGTACCGACATTGTCACAATCAGTGACAAGCTGTACGACATCCAGCTGGACCGTCGCGACGCCGAAAGCGCCCAGGCCCGTAGCCTGCAGTTGATCAGCACGTTGCTGGCACTGCTGGTCGGTATCGTCGCGGCACTGGTGATCACCCGCCAGATCACGCGTCCACTGCAAGAAACCCTGGCCGTGGTTGAACGCATCGCTTCCGGCGACCTGAGCCACAACATCCAGGTCACCCGTCGCGATGAGCTGGGCGTACTGCAACAAGGTATTCAGCGCATGGGCACGACCCTGCGTGAATTGATCAGCGGTATTCGCGACGGCGTGACCCAGATCGCCAGCGCCGCCGAAGAGTTGTCGGCCGTCACCGAGCAGACCAGCGCCGGTGTGAACAGCCAGAAGATCGAGACCGATCAGGTCGCCACGGCGATGCACGAAATGACCGCCACCGTGCAGGAAGTCGCCCGCAACGCCGAGCAAGCCTCCTTGGCCGCCGCCGATGCCGATGGCCAAGCCCGTGCAGGCGACAAAGTGGTAGCCGAGGCCATCGCCCAGATCGAACGCCTGGCCGCCGAAGTGGCGCGTTCCACCGACGCCATGGCGCACCTGCAACAAGAGAGCAACAAGATCGGCAGCGTGATGGACGTGATCAAGGCTGTGGCCGAGCAAACCAACTTGCTGGCCCTCAACGCGGCGATTGAAGCGGCGCGTGCCGGTGAAGCCGGTCGTGGGTTTGCCGTGGTCGCCGACGAAGTGCGTGGCCTGGCCCAGCGCACGCAGAAATCCACCGAGGAAATCGAAGGCCTGGTCGCCGGTTTGCAGAATGGTACCCAGCAAGTTGCCAACGTGATGAACAACAGCCGCAGCCTCACCGACAGCAGTGTCGAACTGACGCGCAAGGCCGGTGTGTCACTGGAAAACATCACCCGCACGGTGTCGAACATCCAGTCGATGAACCAGCAGATCGCCGCCGCCGCCGAACAACAAAGCGCCGTGGCCGAAGAGATCAGCCGCAGCATCGTGAATGTGCGTGATGTGTCCGAACAGACCGCCACCGCGAGCGATGAAACGGCGAAATCGAGCGTGGAACTGGCGCGCTTGGGTAGCCAGTTGCAGCAGATGGTCAGCCACTTCCGGGTTTAAGACACCGCTCTCACTGTGGCGAGGACGCTTGCTCCCTCGCCCAGCAACCCCAGCCGCAAACTGGGATTGCAAAAAACCGCCTGACAAGGCGGTTTTTTATTGCCTGCGATTTGCCTCTCAGCCCTCGCCTTCCTCAACAAACACCACACGATTCCCAAACGGATCCTTGATGCTCATCTCCCGCGATCCCCAAGGCGTTTCCTCAACCCCAGGCTTGGCGTAACGGTAATCCTTGCCCAGCAATTGCTGCTGGTACGCGTCCACCCCTTGCGCCTGGATCCGCACCGCCGCGCCCGGCGAAGCATCGCCATGGTGCTCGCTCAAATGCAGTACGCACTCTCCCAACGACACCTGCAGGTACAGCGGGAAATTCGCCTCGAAGCGATGCTGCCAATCGACCTTGAAACCCAGGAAGTCGACGTAGAATTCCAGCGCCTTGGCCTCATCGAAAATCCGCAGGATGGGGGTGACTTTTCCTAAGTTCATATGACTCTCCACGGGCGAAGCACTCGCTGTTGGCAAGCGATCACCCTAGCCCAATAAGTATCCAAAGTGAACACCATCAACCGTGGGAAATTCGGGTGATCATTGCGCTCGACAGTCGATCATTATCCACATGCACTTCATCGAACTTGTAGGCATTGTCCGCAAACTCCTCCAGGCGTCCCTCGTTGCGCAAACGCTCAATGGTACCTGGCGCCACACACTGACGAGCTTCCACAAACTGCGGGTTTGCCTCGATGTTTTCATTAAACGAGACGACCGGAAGACCTTTACTCTCGATTTCGTAAAGGTGGTATTGGCCATTAAATTCGGTGTCGCCAAATTGCATTGCCGCCGCCTTGGAGCGGGAGGCCACCACGACATTGCCATCCATCATTTTTTCGGGACCGGAAAAGAAATTCGAGTCCCGAAAACCATAATTCTGCGGATCGCCTCGACGCTCTACGCGGTCGGCCTTTTCGACGCGATACAACTTCGCTACATCGGTGCGTTCGATCATGCCACGACCGTTGAAATACCCACCGGCAGGCAGGTTGACATTGGCCTTGAACGGGTTGGTCTTGAGGACGCTGTCATCGTCATACGGCTCATAATTCCCGGATGACGTGGCATCCGATGCAACGGAAGAGGGCGAACCCTCATCTGCCGACTGCTCACTTTCCGGCGCGTCAACTCTTGGCCTTTTGGGCGTGGGCGGCGGCGCCTCCACGACCTCGTAGCGTGGCTGTTCCAGCGGACGCTTGGCTCCCGGCCGCAGGTATATTTCCATGGACGAATCCCATAGAGGGTTCACCGCCCCCTCCGGCGCTTCGGGTAATCGAGTTGGTTGAGTCGGACTCATCAGCACGCCGATCTTCCCGTTCACCCGTCGGTAATTGAAAAAGGGTTTACCGGCGGCGTCGCCCGCGGTCGACTGCGCGGCCGTTTCGGCGGCGGGGTCGCCGGTGGAGGGGCCGGCCTTGCCCAGCGCATGGAAAAACGCCATGGTCGCTACGTCCATCGCGGCGGCATGCAAGCCGCTTTCGCGCTCGGCCTGGGTGTCGCCTTCAACGGCCTGGTCAATTTCCATCCCCACCTGCGCCCCGTATGAGGTAGCGCCTACGGCGATACCGATCGGCCCAAGCAATGCCATGGGGATGGAGAATATTGCGTTTCCGGCTTGCAACAAACCCAGTGCATCAGCTTTGTACACCTCGGCATTGGACTTCATTTCGGTGTCGGCATCGTTGTTGATGCGCTGGCGTGTCTGGCTGGCCATGAAGGAAAACACGTCTGCGCCGATAGGGAAATCCAGGGTATTGATATGGCTCGCATTGGCCACCATGACGCCGGCACCGATTTTTTTCAGGGTACCGTCCACACCATTGACACTCAGGGCACCAAATACACCCTGTTGGCGATCGCGAAGTGCGAAATGCTCCGCCAATGCCGTGGCCTTGGCAGGCTCCTTGCTCTGTTCAAGCACCCATTGTTCCACCGCAGCACGGTTCTTGAACGTCAGCAGGGCGGGTTTTCCACCGGGGACATACAAGGTTTCAGTGTCGTCTTTGGACACGAACCGCAATATATCGTTGGATTTATAGCCATTTATGTCGAAGCAAAACACTTTGGTATCCGGATCCGGCGTCGCCTCTGCCTGCAATTGTGTCTTCGATACCGGCCCCTCAAGTGGCACATTGGGTACCGCCGCCCTCATGAGATGGGTATAGGCTTGCAGGCTCAGTCCCTGGTCGGGGTCCTTTTGGTTGAGGGCCCGCGCGGCACGCGCCTCCAGCACAAATTGGTTTTTCGCCAGCATCCGCCACTCGCTGCCGTGCTGTGTCCAGAAATCGTCCAGCTTGGCGATCACCTTCTTCTGCAAATCACCCTCGCGCACAAGGCTCAGCAGTTCACTGGGTTTCATACGCAGCTGGTTGTCTGCGTCATATGTCCCCTTGCGCGGGCCGTCCAGATAAAGGCCATAGACTGAATCCAGATCACGCCATGTCTCCTTGGCGCTAGGCACGTCATCATGAATCTTCGAATAGAGGTAGCCAGGCCCCGTTCGATCAAGAATTAATCGGCCCAGCCGGCCGAAAAAGTCCGGAACGCTTTCGCTGTGAAACAACGAAAACGGGCTGGTGTTCGAAGACAGGAAATGCGCCACCGCCTGAGCCTTGCCGGCAGTACCGTAGCGTTCCGCCGAGAAAAAATCACTGGCGACAGCTTCGGTGAGCGTCATGGATGACAGGGGTGCCCCGTGATGTTCCCACCCCGTCACAGCGCTGCCGGCATGGGTACTGTCTGCGGGCGAGAATTGATGCAGGTAAACCTTGTCGGGGTCGATCCATTGATTGGTCAAGTTCCAGACTTTTTCCTGGATCCAGCCTTTGATCGTGTCACGGGGAAAAGGAAACGCCGCGACAGCATTGATGCTTGGAACAACGCTTGCGCTACGAGTGACGCCGGCGAGTGGAGTGAGAAGACTGCCAACATGACTGGAACCAGCAGATTGAGTGGTCATACGGACTCTCCAGTAAACGGGGGGCCCATCTTAGAGAGCGACTACACAATCTCAATTCGCTTTTTGTAAGCGCTAATTGGCCATATTCTGAAACGCTATTCGACTTGGCAGCACCCCGTCAGGTGCCCGACTCCCACTTGAAACCCTGCCGCAAATCGCCACTGCGCGCCAGGAAACGCCCTGCTCGCTGAGTGTTCGCCTGCCCATTGCTGTAGCTCTGCACGCCATTGACCCACACGCTCTCAATCCCTTCTGCCGCACACTGCGGCGCCTTGAAATCCGCCACATCACGCACCCGCAACGGGTCGAACAACACCAGATCGGCCCAATGCCCTTCACGAATTTCACCACGCTCGGATAACCCAAAACGCGCCGCCGACAAACCGGTCATCTTGTGCACCGCCGTATGCAGCGGGAACAACCCGACATCCCGGCTGAAATGTCCCAACACCCGTGGGAACGCGCCCCACAAACGTGGGTGTGGAAACGGATCCTCAGGCAAGCCATCCGACCCCACCATCGACAGCGGATGCGCGAGGATGCGTCGCACATCCGCCTCATCCATCCCGTAGTACACCGCCCCCGCAGGCTGCAGACGACGGGCGGCGTCCATCAGGGAGACGTCCCATTCGCCGGCAATGTCCTGCAAGTCGCGCCCACCCACTTCCGGGTGCGGCGTCGACCAGGTAATCGTGATGCGAAACGCGTCGGTCACCTGCTTCAGATCAAGGGTCGAAGAACTGGCCGCGTAGGGGTAACAATCACACCCCACCGGGTGGGTTTTCGCCGCCGATTCCAACGCTGCCAACAGCTGCGGACTACGCCCCCAGTTCCCCGCTCCCGCACATTTGAGGTGGGAAATGATCACCGGTACCTGTGCGTGCCGACCGATCAGAAAAGCCTCGTCCATCGCCTCCAGCACCGGTTCGAATTCGCTGCGCAAATGCGTGGTGTACACCGCACCGAAGGCCGTCAGCTCTTCACTCAGTTGCAGCACCTCATCGGTCTCGGCATTAAACGCGCTGGCGTAGGCCAGGCCTGTGGATAAACCGAGGGCGCCGGCCTCAAGGCTCTCGTGCAACTGCACGCGCATGGCGGCGATTTCAGCCGCAGTGGCGGTGCGATGCAGGTCGTCCATATGGTTACTGCGCAGCGCCGTGTGGCCGATCAATGCCGCGACGTTGACCGCTGGATGAGCGCTTTCAACGGCGCTGCGATAGTCGCTGAAACGGGGATAAACAAACGCCGCAGCGCTGCCTAACAAGTTCATCGGGTCCGGCGGATCGCTGCGCAAGCTCACCGGTGAGGCGCTGATGCCACAGTTGCCGACAATCACCGTGGTCACGCCCTGGCTGAGCTTGGGCAGCATCTGTGGCTGGCGGATGACCACCGTGTCGTCGTGGGTGTGTACGTCGATAAAGCCTGGCGCCAGCACACGGCCAGTCGCATCGATTTCATGCACGGCCGCCGCCGTCGACAAGTCACCGATCGTCTCGATGCGCCCGTCACACAGCCCCACATCGGCGACATAGCCCTCGGTGTTGCTGCCATCGATGATCAGCGCCTGGCGAATCAGCGTGTCGTACGTCATATCAATCTCCAAGCGGCAGGCTGTCAGGACCGCCGCGATAATCGTCGAGGGCCAGCTTGATCCGGCGCAGGCGCTCCTGGTTGTCGTCGGGCAGGGCCAGCGCCAGCTCGGTGGCGAGCAGGTCGATGGCCAGCAGCATGCCGTAGCGCGCCGCCGTGGGTTTGTAGATAAAGCTGGTTTCGGCCGGTTGCAGTGGCAGCAGTACATCCGCCAACTGCGCCAAGGGTGAGTCGGCCAGGGTGATGGCGACGATGCGCGCGTCGTAGTTGCGGGCCAGGGCGACCACATCGAGCAATTCGGGAGTGAGGCCGGTGAGCGAGCAGACGATCAGCGCATGTTCCGGCCCCAGGGTTGCAGCCGTGACGCGCATCATCACCGGGTCGTGGCTGGCGGCAATTGGATAGCCCAGGCGTACCAGGCGCACCTGCAATTCATCGCTGCACAGGCTCGACGGCCCGCCCATGCCGAACGCGTGGATCATCCGCGCCTTGCCCAGCAGGTTCACCGCATCGACAAAACTCGCCTGGCTGAAACCCGACAAGTGCTGGCGCAACGTCGCCTCGATATCGCCGAGAATCTGCCGGTGAAACGCCGACTGTTCAGGCAACCCCGCCGGGTCCAGGAAGCGGCTGCCGACGCCGCTGGCCTGGGCCAGTTGCAGGCGCAGGTCGCGCAAATCCCGGCAACCGACACTGCGGGCAAAACGCGACAAGGTCGCGGTACTGACCTCGGCCCGTTGGGACAGCTCTTCCAGGCTGGCCGAGGCGGCAAAGCCCACATCCTCCAGCATCAGCCTGGCGATACGCCCTTCGCCGGCGCTGAAGGAATCCTGGCGGGCGCGGATCTGGTAGAGGATGTCCATGGGGTCTCCGGTTTACAGGATGCAGGACAGACCATAAGTGAGACCGAAGGCGACCACCGAAATCAAAGTCTCCAGCACGGTCCAGGTCTTGAAAGTCTGGATTACCGTCATATTGAAGTATTCCTTGATCAGCCAGAAGCCGCCGTCGTTAACGTGGGAAAAGATCACCGAACCCGCGCCAGTGGCCAACACCAGCAATTCCGGGTGTGGATAACCCAGGCCCAGGGCGACCGGGGCTACGACGCCCGAAGCCGTGGTCATGGCCACCGTGGCTGAGCCCGTCGCAATCCGCATCAACGCAGCGAACAACCAGCCCATCACCAGCGGCGACAGGTGGAAGGCATGCGCCAGGCCTAGAATTTCGTTGGTAACGCCAGCGTCCACCAATATCCGGTTCAAACCGCCACCCGCGCCCACCAGCAAGGTGATGCTCGCGGTCGGCGCCAGGCATTCATTGGTGAACCTGAGGATCGACTCGCGGTTGAAGCCCTGCGCCAGGCCCAGGGTCCAGAAACTCACCAGGGTCGCCACCAGCAGCGCGATCACCGAGTTGCCGATAAACAGCAGGAACTGATTGAAGCCGGTGCCCGGGGTGGAAATCACGTTGGCCCAGCCACCGATCATCATCAGTACCACCGGCAACAGGATAGTGCCCATGGTCAGTGCAAAGCTCGGCAAACGCTCGCGAGGTTCACGCTCGATAAACTGGCGTTCCAGCGGGTTTTGCGCCGGCAGGTGAATGTGCGGCACGATGAATTTGGCGTACAGCGGGCCGGCAATGATCGCCGTCGGGATACCGATGAGGATCGCATAGAGCACGGTCTGCCCCACCGACGCGTTATACGCCAGCACGGCCATCATCGCCGCCGGGTGTGGCGGCACCAACGCATGCACCACCGACAGGCCGGCGACCATCGGCAGGCCGACCATCAGGATCGACACCCCCACGCGCCGCGCCACGGTAAAGGCGATTGGCACCAGCAGCACAAAGCCCACTTCGAAAAACAGCGGCAGCCCCACCAGGAACGCGATGCACACCATGGCCCAATGGGCATTACGTTCGCCGAAACGGTTGATCAGCGTGCGCGCCACCTGCTCGGCGCCACCGGACTCGGCCATCATCTTGCCGAGCATCGTGCCCAGCGCCACGACCAGGGCGATATGCCCCAGGGTTTTGCCGACGCCCGCCTCGTAGGAACCCATGATGGTGTCTGCCGGCATCCCGGCCATCAGCGCCAGGCCAATGGACACCAGGGTAATGACGATAAACGGGTTGAGCCGGTAACGTGCGATCAGCACGATCAACGCAATGATGGCGATGGCAGCGTATGCCAACAGCCCGAAGCCCGGTGATGCGGCCATGCGGTACTCCTCGGAAAGGGTCACGTCGAGTTGGTTGTGAAACTCATAAATCATTACCGAGGCGTATTTTTCAAACGTTATGAAAGTAACTTTCGCCCACGGATAAGCGCTGTCGCGTTGGGGTATGCCCAAGGGCCGCGCATGAAAATTCGGGGGGTGTTCTTACATGAAGATCAGAGAAGGCTGGAAACTCAACGAATACGCTTGAGTCATAGAATGCACATCCACTGATGCCAGGAAAATCGAGCATGATTCGCACCACACTCGCCGCCGGCGCCCTGCTTCTCACCGTGTGCGGTACTGCTGCCGCCGACAACGCGGCGCTGAAAAAATGCATGGACGGCGCCAACACTACCGCCGACATGGTCGGTTGCAACGTCAAGGAAACCAAGGTGCAGGACGCGCGCCTGAACCGGGCCTACAAGACCGCCCTCGCCGCCCAGGAAGGCACACGCAAACAGCAATTGCAGGACCTGCAGCGCCTGTGGATCAAATACCGTGATGCCAATTGCGCCTTCGCCGGCTCCGCCACCGGTGGCACCATCGACCAGGTCAACGGCACCGGCTGCGTGTTGGACATGACCCAGACCCGCGCCCAGGAATTGGAAGACCTGGTCGGGCCATGAAAAATCAGTCGTGATGCACCCGTGCCCGCTTGAGCAACTTCTTGCAGCGCTCAGACAAATGCAGCACGCGCAGATGCTTGCCGGCTTTGCTGTAGCGCTCGCGCAGGGTCATCAGCGCGGCAATCGCCGAGTAGTCGACAAAGCTCAGGTGACGGCAATCCAGGGTCACGTGGGCCGGGTCGTTGGCTGGGTCGAACTGGTTCAGGAAAGGCGTAGTCGAGGCAAAGAACAACGTGCCATGCAGGCGATAAAGCTTGCTGCCGTCCGCCTCCAGATGCTCATCGGCATACAGTTCACGGGCCTGTTGCCAGGCAAAGTTCAGCGCCGCGATCACGATGCCGCACAGTACGGCGGTGGCCAGGTCGGTGAACACCGTGATCACCGTCACCGCGATAATCACCAACACATCATTGAGCGGCACCTTGTTGATCACTCGCAGCGACGCCCAGGCGAAGGTCTGCTGGGACACTACAAACATCACCCCCACCAGCGCCGCCAGCGGAATCCGCTCGATCAGCGGTGACAGAAACAAAATAAACAGCAGGATCATCACCCCGGCGAACACCCCGGAGAAACGCCCGCGCCCGCCGGAGCTGAGGTTGATCACGGTTTGCCCGATCATTGCGCAACCGCCCATGCCGCCGAACAGGCCCGAGAGCATATTCGCCGCGCCCAAGGCCACGCTTTCGCGGTCGGGGTAGCCACGGGTCTCGGTGATTTCGTCGGTGAGGTTCAGGGTCAGCAGGGTTTCCAGCAGGCCGACCATGGCCATCAGGAACGCATAAGGGGCGATGATGCCGAGGGTTTCCAGGGTCCAGGGGATCTGCGGCAGCGCAAAGGTCGGCAGGCCGCCGGCGATGTGGGCCATATCACCGAGGGTACGGGTCGGCAGGCCGAGCAGGTACACGGCCAGTCCCACGCCAAGGATCGCCACCAGGGCCGGCGGCACCGCGCGGGTGATGCGCGGCAGCAGGTAGACGATGGCCATGGTCACCAGCACCAGGCCCGTCATCACGTACAACGGCATACCGCTGAGCCAGCTTTCACCGTTCTTGAAATGTTCCAACTGGGCCAGGGCAATGATGATCGCCAGGCCGTTGACGAACCCCAGCATCACCGGGTGCGGCACCATGCGCACCAGCTTGCCCAGGCGCAACAGGCCGAACGCGACCATGATCAGCCCGCCCAGCAGCACCGTGGCCAGCAGGTATTCCACGCCGTGCTGCACCACCAGCGCGATGATCACCACCGCCATCGAGCCTGCCGCCCCGGACACCATGCCGGGCCGGCCGCCGAACAAAGCGGTCAGGGTGCAAATGATAAAGGCGCCGTAGAGCCCCATCAGCGGGTTGAGGTGAGCCACCAGGGCAAAGGCGATGCATTCGGGCAGCAGCGCAAAGGACGTGGTGAGGCCGGCCAGGGCATCGGCGCGCAGACGGATGAGGTTCATGAGGTACCAGGGCATTGCGGGGATAAGGCGGGGAATGGTACGGAATTGAGCCCGGTGGGGCCAGATTTTTAAGGCCAGCCCGCTCGCCACAGGGACAGTGTTGCTCCTTGACTGACCGGCATTGGGGCTTGCCACACGTAAAAGACAGAAAACTTAGACCATCTCGTCGCGAATCCACTCCACCACCGACGTGCGCTTCGGCGCCCAGCCCAGCAACTCGCGGGCATGCTTGCCGCGCACGCGGCTGTTGGAGCCCAGGCCATAGTTGGCCATTTCATAGCCCCACTCGGCTTCAGCCTTGGCCAATGGCCAATCCTGTGGCTGGCCCAGGTCCAGGGTGTGGGCGATAGCCGTGGTCATGTCGATAAACGAGGCCTCGCCGCTTTCCACAAAGTAGAACGTACCCGGCACGTTCCTGGTCAGTGCCAGCCGGTACAGCGCCACCACGTCTTCAATGTGCACGTTGGACCAGATGTTCTGCCCGGTACCGACATGGCGCACCACACCGCTCTTGCGTGCCTGCTTGAGCAAGCGCGGCAGTTGCACGCTGTCGCGCTTCACGCCCAGGCTGTGGCCGTAGATCAGGGTGTTGCAGATCACCGCTGAGTTCACGCCGTCTTTTGCCGCCGCCAGAATCAGCTGGTCGATGGCCACGCGCGCGGCCTTGTCGACGGTCGGTTCCGGCAGGCTGTCTTCGAAGTAGATGACATCACTGGCCTTACCGCCCGACGCATCGCCGACGATGCTCGAACCGCTGGTGTGCAGGAATGGCTTGTTCGAGCCTTTCAGCGCGGCCAGCAGGGTTTCCACCGCGGCACGATGGTCGCTGCTCGCGGCATTGATCACTGCATCGGTTTTCTGCGCTTGCTCGGTCAACACAGCAGCATCGTCGAGGGTGCCGATCACCGGGTTGATGCCCAGGGCGGTCATTTCAGCGGCTTGCTCGGCGTTGCGTACCAGGCCGGTAACGCTGTGACCGGCCTTGACCAGGCCAGTGGCGATGGAACCGCCGATAAAGCCGGCTGCGCCGGTAATGAATACGTGCATGGAGAGTGCTCCTGACGGGGTAAGTGATGGGTCCATTGTTACGGACTCATCCCTGACGAATAAGCCCGCACCGCCCAATTCACTCTTGCGCGACGGTCACGAATCAGCAGGCATACCGCGCCAGCTTGGCCTGGATAAAGTCCAGGAAGCACTGGATGCGCAGCGCCAATTGCGAGTTGCGGTAGAACACCGCGTGGATCGGTTGGCGATACCCACTGTTGAACGCCTCCAGCACCGGCACCAGGCGTCCGGCATTGATGTCTTCGGAGGTCATGAAGTTCGACAGACAGCAAATGCCCTGCCCTTCCAACGCCAATTGGCGCAGGGTTTCACCACTGGACGCGGCCACGCTGGGCTGGATCAGCCAGCGGTCACCCTCCACATGGCGCAGCGGCCAGTGGTTGAGGGTTTCGGTCTGGGTAAAGCCCAGCAAGGTGTGATCGGCCAACTCGGCGACCGTCGTCGGCGTGCCGTACTGCTTGAGGTAGTCGGGGCTGGCGAGGATATGCAGCGGCGTACAACCCAGGGATCGCGCATGCAGGGTGGAGTCGGCCAGGGCACCGATGCGAATCGCAATATCGGTGCTCTGTTCCAGCAGGTCGATGATCAGGTCATCGCTGTTCAACTCCAGCTGGATCTCTGGATACAAACGCCGGAATTCGGCGATGTAGGGCACGATCCCATGCAGCATGAAGGGCACGGCGGCATTGATGCGCAGGCGCCCGGCGGGGTTTTTCTGGCGTGACGACAGGCGCTCTTCCAGCTCGTCCATCTGCGCCAGGATCAGCTTGGCCTGCTCGAAGAAGTACTTGCCCTCCTCGGTCAGGTCCATGCGCCGCGTGGTGCGGTTGATCAGCGTGGTCTCAAGCTTGGCTTCCAGGCGCGACAGCGTGCGGCTGACCGCCGACGGCGTCTGCCCGACCTGCTCCGCCGCCGCGGAAATCGAGCCGCACTCAATCACGCTGACGAAGATCTGCAGCTCATCGGATCGGGCTTTCACAGGCGGTCCTCGTTATCGGTTCACAGCAGCTTACACCGAGAGGTTGAACACCTGCGCCAGATGCTGCTCGTAGCGCGCCACATCGGCTTCGATGGCCGGGCGCTTCATCACGTCCACGCACAGGAAGGTCGGCAGGCCGGTCATGCCGAGGAACTCATTGGCTTTGTGGAACGGGAAGTACACCGCGTCCACGCCCTTGGCTTCGAAGAAGTCAGTCGGGTCGTCGAAGGCTTGCTGCGGCGCATTCCAGGTCAGCGACAGCATGTATTGCTTGCCCTGGACCAGGCCGCCGCTGCCGTATTTCTGCGAGGCGTCGGAACGGGTGCGGCCATCGCTGGCGTACAGGCTGCCGTGGCCTTCGGTGAAGACTTCGTCGATGTACTTCTTGACGATCCATGGCGCGCCCATCCACCAGCCGGGCATCTGGTAGATGATCACGTCGGCCCAGAGGAATTTGGCGACCTCTTCGGCCACGTCGTAGCCTTCGTCGATATGGGTGACTTTGACGTCGATACCGCCTCGGTCCAATACCGCCAAGGCGGTGTCATGCAGGGTGGTGTTGTAGCGGCCATCGGAGTGGGCGAACTTTTTGCCGCCGTTGAGCAGGAGTACTTTTTTCATGGGAGGCATCCAGAAGGTTGAAAATATCTGGACGCAGACTATCGACCTCGGCCCTTCGGAATAAGCGGCCACCGGGCAAAATACCTTTGATCCAAAAGCACGAATACATCGGGAATTGTTAACCAGCGATCAGCAGATGCCCGCCCAGCAGTGCCATACCGATAAAAAATACCCGCTTGAACAACACTGCACTGATGCGTCGGCGCACCACCTGGCCCAGCCACATGCCCAGCAGCGCCGGCACCAGCGCCAGCAACGATGCATTGATTTCACCGCCGCCCAACGCACCGCGCCAGGCTAAGCCGGCGGCCAGCGCCAGGGTCGATACCGTGAACGACAGCCCCAACGCCTGCACCAGTTGATCGCGATTCAAACCCAGCGCCTGCAGGTACGGCACGGCCGGAATCACAAACACACCGGTGGCCGAGGTGATGATGCCGGTGATCAACCCACACAACGGGCCCAGCCAGCGCTCGGTTTTGGCGTTGACCTTGAACGTGGGCAGGAACAGTCCGCTCAGTGCATACGCCAGCAACGCCGCCCCCAGCGCGCGCACCACCCATTGCCCGCCGCCCATCCCCAGCCACAACGTGCCCAGTCCGGTGCCGAGGAAAATCAGCAGCAACATCGGCCACAGGCGCTTGAGCAAAGCCCCCAGGTGCCCGCCGAATGCCAATTGCCACAGGTTGGTAACCGTCGACGGAATGATCAGCAACGCCGCAGCCTGCGCCGGCAACATAGCCAGGCCGAGCATGCCCATGGCCACGGTAGGCAGGCCCAGGCCGATGACGCCCTTGACGGTACCGGCCAGCAGGAAGGTGCCGATCACCAGCAAAGTAAGAGCGGGGCCGAGGTTTTGGTAGAACGCGAGGAAGGTATTCATGGGCAAAGTGTGCGACTTTTCGATGCGCTCGGAAATTCGCCATATACTGAGGCAGCCTCTTGTTTTGCGTGAGGCTGATGTCGCCAGTCCTGTCCCCCGAGCAATCCGCCATGCACTTTGACCTGATCGACCTGCGCCTCTACCTGCACACCCTCGACACCGGCAATATCACCGCCGGCGCGGCCCGCAGTCATTTATCCCTGGCCGCCGCCAGTGCACGCATCCGGGCGATGGAGGCCTCATTGGGCATCGAGTTTCTCGACCGTGGGCGTCGCGGCGTCACCCCCACACCGGCGGGAAAGGCCTTGGCCCGTCACGCCCGGCTGCTGTTGCAACAGGCCGAGCACCTGCAACAGGACCTCGCGGAATACGCCAACGGCGTCAAAGGCCAGGTGCGCCTGCTGTGCAACACCACCGCGCTCAGCGAATACCTGCCGGAACTGCTTGCGGACTTTCTGCGCGAACACCCCAACCTCGATATCGACCTGCAGGAATTGCCCAGCCTGCGCATTACCCAGGCCTTGCGCCAGGGCACGGCGGAGCTGGGGATCATCTCCGATGCGGTGGACACCCACGGCTTGCAGACCTTGCCGTTTCGCGACGACCCACTGGTGCTGATCATGCCGCGCGACCATCCCCTGGCAAACGGCAAGGTGAGCTTTGTCGACAGTCTGCAATACGATTACGTGGGCCTGGGCGCCGCCAGCGCACTCTCGGTGTACCTGGAAGAACAGGCACTGCATGCAGGCTTTCGTGTGCAGACGCGCATCCGCGCCGAGGGTTTTGACGGGCTGATTCGCATGGTCGCCCGCGGCGCCGGCCTGGGCATCGTGCCCCAGGCGGCGTTGGCGCGCTGGCCAGCGCCACATCCCTTCACTGCCCAACCGTTGCAGGAAGAGTGGGCTCGCCGAACGCTGCTGTTATGCGCGCGCTCGTTCGAACAACTGCCGGGTTACGCCAGGGCCTTGTTCGACGCCTTGGCCCTGCCCTTGCGGAAAAACCCGTAATACACCGCCGACAGGATCAGCAGGAACGGCACGCCAAACACCCGGGTCATCTTGAACGCCTCGGTGAAGTACGTGGTGATCATCACCGCCCCCATCAGCACCAGGCCCAGTTCGCGGGGGGTGATCTCGGCAAAGCCGTTGTCTGGCATGGTCACGTGGTGTGCCCCTTTATTATTGGGGTTGCACTGTCTAACTGTTGTCACAGATCCCCTCCCACATTTTCTCCGGCGTTTATTCAGGTAACGCTATGGCGGACCTTGAATTGGGGTTGGTCCCAAGTGTTGTTATCGAGAATCTCACCGAGGATTTCCACGGCGTCCCACACCTCGCTGAAGCTGGTGTACAGCGGCGTAAACCCAAAGCGCATGATGCGCGGCTCGCGGTAATCACCGATCACGCCGCGGGCGATCAAGGCTTGGATCACCGCATAGCCTTCAGGGTGTTCGAAGCTCACATGACTGCCACGCCGGGCGTGTTCACGCGGAGTAATCAACACGAGGTCATGGGCGGCGCAGCGGCTTTCGACCAGCTCGATAAACAGGTCGGTCAATGCCAGGGATTTGCTGCGCAGGCTGGCCATGTCGGTCTGTTCAAAAATCTCCAGCCCGCATTCCACCATCGCCAGCGAAGTGATCGGCTGGGTACCGCACAGGTAGCGGGCGATGCCAGCGCTCGGCGCGTAGCTGGATTCCATGGCGAACTGCCGGGTATGCCCGAACCAGCCCGACAGCGGTTGGTGCACCAGGTCCACCAACGCTGGGCTGACCCACACGAACGCCTGGGAGCCTGGGCCGCCGTTGAGGTATTTGTAGGTGCAGCCAATCGCATAGTCAGCACCGACCCCGTGCAGGTCGATCGGCACCGCGCCCGCCGAATGCGCCAGGTCCCAGATGCTCAGCGCGCCGCATTCATGGCTTAAGGCGGTGAGCGCCGGCATGTCGTACATGTAGCCGGTCTTGTAGTTGACGTGGGTAAGCATCACGACCGCCACATCCCCGTCGATGGCCTCGGGCAGCTCATCCGGGCTGTTGACCAGACGCAGGGAATAGCCCTGCTGCAGCAACTCGGCGAGGCCCTGGGCGATGTACAAATCGGTGGGGAAGTTGCTCGCTTCGCTGACGATCACCTTGCGCGCAGGCGCGCGTTGGCGCTGCACGCTCAAGGCGGCGCTGAGCACCTTGAACAGGTTGATCGAGGTGGTATCGGTGATCACCACCTCACCGTCGCGCGCACCGATCAGCGGTGCCAGGCGGTTGCCCAGGCGCTGGGACAAGTCAGCCCAACCGGCGCTGTTCCAACTGCGGATCAAGCCATTGCCCCATTCCTCGGCAATCACCTGTTGTGCCCTTGCCAGCGATGCCACCGGACGCGCGCCGAGGGAGTTGCCGTCGAGATAGATCACGCCCGCAGGCAATGCGAACTGATGGCGCAGGGGCGCCAGCGGGTCTCTGGCGTCGAGGGTTTGGCAGCGGCTTCGGGAGGTCATGGGCGATCCTGGTTTTTATCGTGAAGACGGACCAAATAATGAACGAAGATTTGGAGAATTTTCGTGCAAAGTGGTGGGTAACAGGCTAATTAAGCTGTAGGAAATTCGAATTTAACCCCTGAACACACGGATTTATTCTAATCATGATCCTTGACGCCACCGACCTGCGCCTCCTGCATTTCCTGCAACAGGATGGCCGTATCAGCAACCAGGAACTGGCGGAAAAAGTCGCGTTGTCGCCCTCTGCCTGCCTGCGCCGTTTACGCCTGCTGGAGAGCGAAGGGATCATCAGCGGCTACCGCGCGGTATTGAATGCAGAGCAACTGGGGATTGAGCTGGAGGCTATCGTCCACCTGTCATTGCGCCAGGATGTGGAGGATTGGCATGAGACGTTTATCAAGAAGGTGCAAGGCTGGCCGGAAGTGGCCAGCGCGTACGTGATCACCGGCGCCAGCAACTATGTGCTGCGCGTGCAGGCGCGCAACCTCAAGCACTTTTCCGACTTCATCGTGAACCACCTGAACCGCACGGCGGGGGTGATGGATATCCGTTCGGAGATTGTGTTGCAGAAGATCAAGGATCGGGATGAGGTGCTTGATCTGGTCGTTCGCAAATAGGAGCAGCACCATCGGTCAAATGTGGGAGAGGGCGTGGACCCGCTGCATGCGTTTTTGCTCTACCGGCGCGTCAGTCACCTGCAACTCAACGTCAAAATCAATCTGCGCAAACCGCCCTTCCACGCCAAGCTCCCGCGCCATTTGCTGATCGTCGCTGAAGCGAATCTCGGCGATCAATTCGTCCCGCGTCGCGTAGGCAAAATCATCATGCAGGTACGGGTCATCCGACAGGTTGATCTGCGTGGTCAGGTGCCGATCCCCCGGTGCCGAGATGAAGAAGTGGATATGTACGTGTGCGGCCCCCCACCGAGGGTCGAATCCATCCAACAATGGCTGGCGGATCAGGCACTTGATGGCGTTCAGCTGTATTACGAAAAGTTTACGCAGAGTAATATCTGACTCCTCAGCACTTCTGAGGGGCGGATGCGGCGTGCAATCAACCCCGAGAAAAACAAGTAGAAGGGAACGTTAATGGCGGATGACATGGTTAACCCGGTAGGCCTCAAGCGTGGCCTGAAGAACCGGCATATTCAGTTGATCGCCTTGGGAGGGGCGATTGGCACGGGGCTGTTCCTCGGTTCGGCCGGGGTACTCAAGTCGGCAGGGCCGTCGATGATCCTGGGCTACGCGATCGCTGGTTTCATCGCGTTCCTGATCATGCGCCAACTCGGCGAGATGATCGTCGAAGAACCGGTGGCCGGCTCGTTCAGCCATTTCGCGCACAAATACTGGGGCGGTTACGCGGGCTTCCTGGCCGGCTGGAACTACTGGGTACTCTACGTGCTGGTGGGCATGGCCGAGCTGACCGCGGTGGGCAAGTACATCCAGTTCTGGTGGCCGGAGATCCCGACCTGGGTCAGCGCACTGGTGTTCTTTGTCGCGGTGAACCTGATCAACACCCTGAACGTTAAGTTCTTCGGTGAGGCCGAGTTCTGGTTTGCGATCATCAAGGTGGTGGCGATTGTCGGCATGATCGTGCTCGGTTGCTACCTGCTGTTCAGCGGCACCGGCGGCCCGCAAGCCTCCATCAGTAACCTGTGGAGCCACGGCGGGTTCTTCCCGAATGGCGGCATGGGGCTGTTGATGTCCATGGCCTTCATCATGTTCTCGTTCGGCGGCCTGGAGCTGGTGGGTATCACCGCCGCCGAGGCCAGCGAGCCACGCAAGGTGATCCCCAAGGCGATCAACCAGGTGGTGTACCGGATCCTGATTTTCTACGTCGGCGCATTGGCTGTGCTGCTGTCGCTGTACCCCTGGGACCAACTGCTGCAAACCCTCGGCGCGTCGGGCGATGCCTACAGCGGCAGCCCGTTTGTGCAGATCTTCTCGCTGATCGGCAACGACACCGCCGCCCATATCCTCAACTTCGTGGTGCTGACCGCGGCGCTGTCGGTGTACAACAGCGGCGTGTACTGCAACAGCCGCATGCTGTTCGGCCTGGCCGAGCAAGGTGATGCGCCAAAAGCGCTGATGAAGCTCAACAAGCAAGGCGTGCCGCTGCGGGCCCTGGCGATCTCGGCGTTGGTGACGATGCTGTGCGTGGTGGTCAACTACGTGGCGCCGAAGAGTGCGCTGGAGTTGCTGTTTGCGCTGGTGGTTGCCTCGCTGATGATCAACTGGGCGCTGATCAGCATCACCCATATCAAGTTCCGCAAAGCCATGGGCGAGCAAGGCGTGACGCCGTCGTTCAAGACCTTCTGGTTCCCGTTCAGCAACTACCTGTGCCTGGCGTTCATGCTGATGATCATCAGCGTGATGCTGGCGATCCCGGGTATTCGCGAGTCGGTGTATGCGATGCCGGTTTGGGTGGGGATTATCTATGTGGCCTACCGGTTGCGAGTGAGTAAGACGAAAGCGGTAGCCGCTGCGCAGTAATATCCATGTGGGAGAGGGCTTGCCCCCTCCCACATTTGATTGCGTTTATAGCGTGGAACGCACTCGCCACAGCTCGGGGAACAGCACCGTGTCGAGCATCTTGCGCAGGTAACCCACGCCCTCGGTGCCGCCGGTGCCGGGCTGGAAGCCGATAATCCGCTCCACCGTGGTCACATGCCGGAAGCGCCATTGGCGGAAAGAATCTTCCAGGTCGATAAACTTCTCGGCCAACTGATACAAGTCCCAATACCGGCTCGGGTCGCGATACACCTCGCGCCACGCCGCCTCCACCGACTCATCGTGAACCGTCGCCGCCGTCGGGTCGCGTTCGGCACGTTTCGGATCAATCGCCAGGCCGGCCTTGATCATCAGGTTGATCGCCTCGTCATACAGCGACGGTGTGGCAATCGCTACCTGCAACTCTTGCAACAACTCAGGCCGATGGGCATGGGGCCGCAGCAACGCCGGGCTCTTGTTGCCGAGGATAAATTCGATCTCGCGGTACTGGAACGACTGGAACCCGGACGACTGCCCAAGGAACGGGCGAATCGCCTTGTATTCCGATGGCGTCATGGTCGCCAGCACAGCCCAGGCGTGCACCAGTTGATCGAAGATCCGCGACACCCGCGCCAGCATCTTGAACGCCGGCGGCAACTCGCCCAGGCGCACGTGTTCGCGGGCGGCCTTGAGTTCGTGGAGCATCAGTTTCATCCACAGCTCGGAGGTCTGGTGCTGGATGATGAAGAGCATTTCGTTGTGGTCCGGCGACAGCGGGTGCTGGGCACTGAGCACTTTGCCCAGGTCCAGGTAGTCGCCATAGCTCATGGACTCGGAAAAATTCAGTTCGGCGTTATGCCATTCTTCCGGTGGCTGGTAGTCGGCAGAGAAAGGACATTGGCTCATCGCGTGGGCTCCTTGGGCGGTCGGAGAATGGCACGGACGGGGCTCGCGTCCAGGTTGGCGAAACGCAGCGGCAGGGCGATCAGTTCGTAGTCGCCCTCCGGTACGTCATCGAGCACGATGCCTTCGAGAATCGCCATGCCATACCGCGCCACGGTGTTGTGGGCATCCATGGTCTTGGACTGTTGCGGGTCCAGCGAGGGCGTGTCGATACCAATCAGGCGCACACCGAGGCTGGCCAGCAGCTCAATGGTTTGTGGGGCGATGGCGGTGAAGTTCGAATCCCATTCGGTCAGCGGTGCTTGTGGATAAGTACGCAACAGCACGCGCTCCGGCAGGTTATCCACACGCCCTTCCAATTGATGCGGCTGTACCAGCGCGCCGCTGTCCAGGCAATGCAGTACCCGGCACGGGCCCATGTAGACATCCAGCGACACCTCGCCAATCGGCGCACCGTCCGCGCTGTAATGCAGCGGCGCATCCACATGGGCGCCGGTGTGCGGCGACAAGGTAATGCGCCCGACATTCACCGGGCACTCCGGGCCGAACTGCCACACACGCTCTTCCTGGAACGGCGTATCGCCCGGCCAGGTCGGGGTCGCCGTGCTCAAGGGCGGGCTGATGTCCCACCACGTTTTTATTGGGTTCATTTAAAGGCTCTCGGCGGTTACTGGGATGAATGATACGAGGGCCAGCTGCGAATTTTCTTGCGAATTCCTGCGCCAAGTGGGAAATCTTTCGCACTTACTGCGAGGAAATGCTGGATTTACGCTCAGAAGTGTCGCCAGGCCACAGTGGAGCTGCCACATTGACTGCACATGGCCTGAGGAGTCGCATTCACCTGCGCTTCTGGGCATCCCGATGTCGAGTTCAGACCACTGGCGCAACGCCCAAGGCCTTAGGGTGCATCTTTCCATTCCCTGCCTCGGAGTCATCATGTCCAAGCCCATCACCGTACTGCGCGACACTCACCCCCTGCCGGTCCTGGATGCCTGCAAATGGGAAAAGCTCGAAGGCGACCCGCACACCGTCAACCTCAACGCCTACACCAGCGAAGACGGCAGCAAAATCATGGGTACCTGGATCTGCACCCCGGGTAAGTGGTACGTGGAATACGTGAAGTGGGAATACTGCCATTTCCAGGAAGGCTACTGCGTGATCACGCCTGAGGGGATGGAACCGATCCATCTGCGCGCTGGGGATATTTTCGTGGTGGAGCCGGGGATGAAGGGGACGTGGGAAGTGGTCGAGACGGTGCGTAAGTATTTTGTGTTTGCTTGAGCCACTTCCAAAGCGGGCAACTTTGACGTTGTTGTGGCGAGCGGGCTTGCCCCGCATTGGGCTGCGCAGCAGCCCTGATCCAGACGCTGCGATCTTCCAGGAAGATCGCGGCGTTTTCCTTTAGGGCTGCTTCGCAGCCCAACGCGGGGCAAGCCCGCTCGCCACAGTAGGTCCCCTTACAAGATTATTCGGGTTTGCGGTAGCTGTTGATAATCGCCGAGAAGTCCTTGCCCCCTTCCCCACGCTGACTCATCGATTGGTACAACTGCTGGGCCACGGCGCCGAGGATCACCGGTTGCTTGGCCTGGCGAGCGGCTTCGGTGGCCAGGCCCAGGTCCTTGAGCATCAAATCGGCGCCGAACCCGCCGGTATAACCTCGGGAGGACGGCGCGGTTTCGATCACGCCCGGCCATGGGTTGTAGGTGTCGGAACTCCAGCAGCGCCCGGTGGAGCTGTTGATGATCCCGGCCAGCACCTGGGTGTCGATGCCCAACGCGTCGCCCAAGGCCATGGCTTCACTGACGCCGACCATGCTAATGCCCAACAGCAGGTTGTTGCAGATCTTAGCGATTTGGCCGGTGCCCACATCGCCGCAATGCACGATGTTGCGGCCCATCTGCGCCAGCACCGGTTGCAGGGTGGCGAACAGTTCCGGGGTGGCGCCGACCATAAAGGTCAGGGTGCCCGCCTGGGCGCCGCCCGTGCCGCCGGAGACCGGTGCATCGGCCATCACCACGCCGTGCTTGGCGGCAGCAGCGGCGACATCGCGCGCGGTTTGCGGGTCGATGGTGCTGCAATCCACCGCAGGTACACCGTTGCCGATCCCGGCTAAAACACCGTCCTCATTCAGCCAGACACTGCGCACATGGGCGGCGGCGGGCAGCATGGTAATCACCAGCTCGGCACCTTGGGCAGCGTCACGCGGCGAGTCGCTGATGCTGCCGCCCAGTTCGGCGAGTTCCTTGAGTACCGCCTGGTTCAGGTCGAACAGGTTCAGCGCATGGCCGGCCTTGATCAGGTTGCGGGCCATGGGCGCGCCCATGTTGCCCAAGCCGATAAATGCAATCTTCATGGTCGTCTCCCGAATCAGCGCAGGTTGATGGTGGTGTTGACGCCATCGTTGACCGTGTCGTCATCGAACCAGCGGCTGGTGACGGTTTTGGTCTGGGTGTAGAACTGCACCACTTGCTTGCCGTACGGGCCGAGGTCGCCGAGCTTGGAGCCACGGGAACCGGTGAAGCTGAAGAACGGCACCGGCACCGGGATCGGGATGTTGATGCCGACCTGGCCCACATCGATTTCGCTCTGGAATTTACGCGCCGCCGCACCGCTCTGGGTGAACAGGCCGGTGCCATTGCCGAAGGGGTTGGCGTTGACCAGCGCAATGGCCTGGTCGAGGGTGTCGACTTCCAGCACCACCAGCACCGGGCCGAAGATTTCCTGGGTGTAGATCTGCATATCGGTAGTCACGCCCGAGAACAGGGTCGGGCCGACGAAGTTGCCTTGTTCGAAACCCGGCACCTTGATGTCGCGACCATCCAGCTCGAGCTTGGCGCCTTCTTTCACGCCGCTTTCGATCAGCTCCAGGATGCGGGCCTTGGCGCGCTTGGAGATCACCGGGCCGACATCCGTGCCCGCTTCGCTACCGGCGTTGACCTTGAGCTTTTGCGCCAGCGCTTTCAGGTCCGGTAGCCATTGCTTGGCCGCGCCCACCAGCACCACCACCGAGGTGGCCATGCAGCGCTGGCCCGCCGCGCCGAAACCGGCGCCGACCAGGGCATTGAGGGTGTGTTCACGGTTGGCATCCGGCAGCACCACGGCGTGGTTCTTGGCGCCCATCATCGACTGCACGCGCTTGCCGTGTTTGCCCGCGAGGTCGTAGACGTGAGTGCCGACAGCGGTCGAGCCGACAAAGGACACGGCCTTGATGTCTTTGTGAGTGCACAGCGCATCCACCACATCCTTGCCGCCATGCACCACGTTGAGCACACCCGCCGGCACGCCAGCCTCCAGCGCCAGCTCCACCAGCAGCATGGTCGACAGCGGATCCTGTTCGGACGGTTTGAGGACGAAGGTGTTACCGCAGGCGATGGCCATCGGGAACATCCACAGCGGAATCATCGCCGGGAAGTTGAACGGAGTAATGCCGGCACACACGCCGATGGGTTGGCGCAGGGTGTAGGTGTCGACACCACCGGCGACGTTCTCGGCGAACTCGCCCATTTGCAGGGTGCCGATGGAACAGGCGTGCTCCACCACTTCCAGGCCACGGAAAATATCGCCCTCGGCATCGGCAATGGTCTTGCCCTGCTCAGCGCTGAGGACCGCGGCGATGCGTTTGGAGTGTTCGCGGATCAAGGCTTGCAGCTTGAGCATGATGCGCATGCGGGCGCCGATCGGCGTCAGCTTCCAAGTTTGGAAGGCTTGATGAGCGGCGTCGATGGCGGCATTGACTTCATCGGCGGTGGCGAACGGGACTTTGGCCAGCACTTGCTGGGTGGCCGGGTTGACGATGTCTTGCCAATGGGTGGTCTTGGACTCGACCCACTCACCCTTGATCAGCAACTTGACCTGTTGCACGGAAATATCGGCAGATGCGTTCATGTGGTCTCCAACTTTTATATTTATACAGAGACAAGGCGCGTAAACCGCCTTGGGAAATGAGGCGTTCGGACTGTTTTTGGAGTATAGATGTGCAAATCTCTAATAAGAACGCACATAAAAGCCGGTCCAATATGCAAAAAAACATCACATCACTGGGCTCCCTGAACTGGGATGACCTGAAGTTTTTCCTCGAAGTGGCCCGCACCCGCAAGGCCAGCGTCGCTGCCAAGCGCCTGGCGGTGGACTACACCACCGTGTCGCGGCGCATCAGCTCATTGGAAGTGTCGCTCGGTACCCTGCTGTTCGAAAAATCCCGGACCAACGGCTTCGTCCTCACCCCCGAAGGCCAGCGTTTGCTGGGGTATGCCGAGTCCATCGAAAGCACCCTGCACATGGCCTGCGAGCAGGTATCCGGCTCCGGCGTGGCGCTGTCCGGCCATGTGCGCATGGGCTGCACCGAAGGCTTCGGCAGCTTCTTCGTCACCCCGCAATTGAGCCACTTCGTCGACACCTACCCGGCCATATCGGTCGACATCCTGCCGCTGCCCCACTTCATCAGCCTGTCCAAGCGCGAAGCCGACATCGTCATCGCCCTGGAACGCCCGGAACACGGGCCCTACGTGTGCTGCAAACTGTGTGACTACAAACTGCAGCTGTACGCGACCCAGGAATACCTCGACCAACACCCGCCCATCCAACGCCCGGCCGATTTGGCCGAGCATCCGTTTATCAGCTATGTGGATGATTTGGCGTTCAGTTCGGAGTTGCTGTACCTGGCCAACGTAGTGCCCGGCGCCAGCGCGAGTTTGCGCAGTACCAGCGTGATTGCGCAGTACGTGGCCGCGCAGCAAGGGCGGTCGATGGCGATCTTGCCGTGCTTTCTGGCGGCTCAGGATCCACGGTTGCTGCCGGTGCTAGGCGAGCAGATTTCAATCACTCGCCAGTTTTGGATGTACTGCCGTGAGGATCTGCGCAAACTCAAGCGGATCACCCTGTTGTGGGATTACATCAGGGAAGTGACGGAGCAGAACCAGGGGTTGTTGATGGGGGAGACAAGGGAGATTCGGTTTGCGGATTAAAGGGCTGGGCTGCGCGGTGTCTCTGTGAGACGGGCAAGGCGGTGGTGGATGACTTGACGCAGGCGATGACGCCGGGCAGTTAAATGTGGGAGGGGGCTTGCTCCCGATAGCGGAGTGCCAGAACCGAATGGACTGGCTGACACACTGCTGTCGGGGGCAAGCCCCCTCCCACATTTTGATTGGATTTCAGATTGAAATCGGACTGCCGGCTCAGTCCGCAATCACCACAATCGCCACCCGCCGATTCTCGGTGCGCCCTTCCGCTGTGTCGTTGGTGGCCACCGGTTTACTGCTACCCAGCCCACGCAGCTGGATGTTTTCTTCTTTCATGCCCACGCCTTGCAGCACCGTCGCCACGCTTTTGGCACGGCGCAGGGACAGTTGCTGGTTGTAGGTTTCCTTGCCCGATGCGTCGGTGTGGCCGTCGATGCGTACGCGTTCGATGCCTACGCCCAGCAGGGCTTTGCCGATGCGTTGGACGATGTCGGTGCTGGGTTGGTTAAGGGCTTCGACATCACTGCCAAACAGCACTTTACCGGACAGGCCGAACGCCCAGCCGTCATCGGTAAGCTCGAAGCCTTGTTGCTGGAGCACGGCGACTTGCGCCGGGGTGAGGCCTTTGTGGGGCGCTGTTTGGCAGCCGCCAAGGGCGAGCAGTGCCACCAGCAGGGTGATAAACATAAAACGCGCGGTCGAGAACAAGGGATCAACTCCTGTGTTGAACGTTGACGACGGGGCTCTCCGACTCCGCCGTTTGCTGGCCACCCGAGGACAATCGCTTGGCCTGGTACATCGCCGCATCGGCGGCATTGAGCAAGGTGCCGGGTGTGACGCCGTGCTCGGGGTAGATGGCGATACCAATACTGAGGGAGGTCAACACCTGGGTGTCGCCAGGCACAACAATCGGCATGTCCATGCTGGCGATGATTTTGTCGGCGATGCGCTGGGCGTCTTCCACCTTGTACAGCGGTGCCAGCAGGATGGCGAACTCATCGCCGCCCAGGCGCGCCACCAGGTCATCTTCACGCAATTGCGCACGCACGCGCTCGGCGACGGCCACAAGCACGGCATCGCCTGCGGCATGGCCGAAGCTGTCATTGATCTCTTTGAAACGGTCGCTGTCGAGGTACAGCACAGCCACCTGTTCCTTGGCTTTGGCGGCGCTGCGCAGCGCACGAATCAGGCGGCCTTCAAAAAATGCGCGGTTGGGCAAGCCGGTGAGGCTGTCGTGGTTGGCCTTGTGCGCAAGGGTCTCGTTTTCACTTTGCAGGTGGTTTTGCCAGGCTTCCATCTCGCCGAGCAGGGCATTGAAGTCGCTGCCCAGGCTGTCCAGTTCGGCGATGCGGGCCGGCGGCACGCGACGGTCGAAGTCGCGCTCGCTGCGGGCGGCGTGGGCCACGGCAGCGAGGCTTTGCAGCGGCTCCGTAATACCGCGCAACAGACGCCGCGCCAAGTACAGGGCGACCCAGGCGCTGAGGGCGGTGCAGATCAGGATTCCCGCCAGGCCGCTCAGCAGAAAACGCAGCAGGCTGCCGCCGTGGCCGGTCAAATGAATGCTGCCGATGGTTCGCCCCTGATGGAGGATCGGCTGGATGATGGGTTGTTCGAGCAAGGCGTGCGCCAGTTCCAGTTCGACCCGCGACAGCATCCCGGTTTCCGGGCGCGTCCAATACGCCAACAGCTTGCCATTGGCATCGAATACTTCGGCCTCGGCGACTTCCTCGGTTGAGGCGATAAGGCTGAGGGCTTCGGTGGCTGCGGCGCGGTCATTAAACACCACCGCCGCTTCCACGGTGTAGTTGATGGAGCGAGCGATCAGGTGCAGGTTATGTTCGGCATAGACCCGTAGCGCCAATACGCCGAGCAGGGTCAGGGACACACTGGCCAGGGTCACCGCCATCAGCGCGAGGATCAGGTGCCCTCGGCCGATGACCGAACGCAGGGTCGGTCGCACTTTCATGGCGCAGGTGCCCGTCGACGGGACAGTTGCAACACGCTGGGATGAATGCGCACGCCGCTGCGCGCCACCGAGTCGAGGTTGACCTCAAACGACACTTGCTCATCGCCTACCCGCAGGCAGAACAGGCTGCCCACGGTGCACTGGTCGCCGCCTTCGCTGATGCTGAGCACCGGGTGGCCGATCAACGAGGCAAACAGACGGCTGCGTTCGTCATTGCTGAGTTTGCCGATGTACACGGCATCGCAGGCGTTGACGACATCGGGGTGGTCGACCAGCAGGCGCTGCACCACCACCGGACGGCCGGTGGCCTGGGTGGTGCCTTTGATCAGGTCGTCGGTGTATTGGGTCGGGCCGACGATGCACAGGCGCAGTTGCTCAGGCTCTACTGGCCAGCGAGCATAGCTGAGGATACCGAGTACCACTTGGGTGACCGCCTGGGCGCGCTGGTCAGCCGGGCCCGGAGCCTCGGCAAATACGCGGGGCGCCAGCAGGCATAGAACCGCCATCAGCAGCAGGCGTCTCCAGCTCAAACCAAGCTCTGTAGGCGAGACGGCCACGTTCATGCAGCGATACTCTCAGGTGTTTTCGGGGTGATGCCGCAACGATAGCACAGCATCAGATATTTCTGGCTCCTGACCCAACTCCAGCATCAACCCACTCAAGCGTTTGACCTTGCGTCGCACGGCCTCTTCAAACACGCCGCCACGGGGTTCGATCAGGCTGAACCAGCGCTTGGCGCGGGTAATACCGGTGTAGATCAACTCTTTGGTGAGTACCGGGTTCAGCGCGTCCGGCAGGATCAGCGCGGTGTGGGTGAATTCCGAGCCCTGGGATTTGTGCACGGTCATGGCGTACACAGTTTCCACATCATTGAGACGGCTGGGAAGTACAAATCGCACGCCGCCCTGGCCATCGTTACGTGGGAAAGCAACGCGCAGCACCTGGGGCCCGCCATCGCTTTCAGGCAGTTTGAGGGCGATGCCTATATCGCCGTTCATCAAGCCCAGGCCGTAATCGTTGCGGGTCATCAGCACCGGGCGGCCTTCGTACCATTGCTCATCACCCTCGATCAGCCGCACTTTGCGCAAGGCGGCCGTGATGCGCAGGTTCAGCCCCTCCACTCCCCAAGGGCCCTTGCGTACGGCGCAGAGCAGTTGGAACGCATCAAAGGCTTGCAGCAGCTGTTGTGCCCATTGGGTCCAGGCGAGGTCGTCACGCGGGGTGTCGACGGCGGGCCGCGCGCTGTGCAGCAGGTTGAGGTAATGGCGATAACCCTCGGCGCCGTCGCCCTGCCCGTCCAGCACCAGGCGCTCCAGGGCGTGGTCGTGCTCGCCTTTGAGGCTGACGCAGAACAGGTCGCGGTGGCTGCCCGCGGCCAGCAGCTTGCGGGCCTCTTCGGCATTTTGCTGGTTGACCCAGCGCGCCAGTTGGCCGATGCCGCTGCCTTCGCCGAAACGGCGCGAGTAGCGCAGCATCACCACTTGCTGCGCCAGGGGATGGCTGCCATCAAGGTCTTCGTGCAGGCCACTGGCGCTGAGGTCTTCGCCACTGACGGTTTGCAGCCATTGGCGGGTGTGGGGGCTGTACCAGCCAGCTTCGGCGTCGCGACACAAATCACCGAGCACGGCGCCGGCCTCTACCGAGGCGAGTTGGTCCTTGTCGCCCAGCAACACCAGGCGGGCATGGGGCGGTAACGCGTCCAACAGGTTAGCCATCATTTCCAGGTCGATCATCGAGGCTTCGTCCACCACCAGCACATCCAGGGGCAACGGGTTGCCAAGGTGATGGCGGAAGTGCCGAGTGCCCGGACGGCTGCCCAGCAAGCGGTGCACCGTGGTGACCTGGGTCGGGATCTTTTCCTTCACGCTTTGCGGCACTTTCAACGACAGCACTTGCTGGCTGATGGATTCGGTCAAGCGCGCGGCGGCTTTACCGGTAGGCGCGGCCAAGCGGATGCGCAACGGGCTGCCGGACTCCACGGCCGGCGCCTGCAACAACGCGAGCAGGCGCACCACGGTGGTGGTCTTGCCGGTGCCGGGCCCGCCGGTGACGATGCTGAATGCACTGCGGGTGGCCAGGGCGCAGGCGAGTTTCTGCCAGTCGATCACGCCATCGGGCGCCGGTTGGTCAAACAAGCCATTCAAGCGCTGGGGCAAATCGGCGGCGACGCTTTCCTGGGTGGCGAGACGCAGGCGCAAGGCGGTGTCGATGCGTCGCTCGTAGGTCCAGTAGCGGCGCAGGTACAGGCGTTTTCCCGACAGTACCAGGGGACGGCTGTGTGCCGATTCGCTGCCGTCCACCGCCAGGGCGACCAACGGGCTGACGGCCAGTGCATGGCACCAGTGGGCGCCGTCGAGGCCGTCGAGCAACTGCGACGGCAGTAGCATGGCGCCGGTTTGCAGGTCGCCTTCGGGCGGCAAGGACAGGGCAAAATCCGGCGCTTTGAGGGTTTCGAACAGGTCCAGGCACACATGGCCGTGGCCCAGTTGATGACTGGTCAGCGCCGCCGCCAGTAGCACCAAGGGGTCGGCGTGTGGATCGAGTTCGTGCAGGAAGCCCACGAAGGCCTTGTCCAACGCCCGCAGCCAACCCCGCTCAACCCAACGCTCCAGCAGGTGCACCAGGTCGGCGGCGCGGCTCAAGGGCGCTAACGCCTCAAGCGGTAACGGCGACAGGCTCATAACAACACTCCTTGTTCCCAGGCGGGCTCAATCTTGGGCGGGATGGGCTTGCCCTGGAACAGCAGGTCCAGGCTTTCGATCAGTTCCCGTGGCGGCCGGGTGAAAAACGCCCCTCGGCTGACAGCCTGGGTGCCGCGCAGGAACAGGTACAACGCGCCGCCGACATGACGGTCGTAGTCGTAGTCCGGCAGGCGTGCCTTGAGTTGACGATGCAGTGCGAGCAGGTAAAGCACGTATTGCAGGTCGTACCGATGCTCGAGGATCGACTGTTCCATGGCGTCCTGGGTGTAGGCCGAATCGTCGGGGCCGAGCCAGTTCGATTTGTAGTCAGCCACGTAATAGCGGCCATCGTGTTCGAAAGTCAGGTCGATAAAACCCTTGAACATGCCGTTGAGCAGCACCGGTTCGGCTGAGACACGGGAGACGCCATCGTGGGTGTACTGGCACACCAGCTTGTCGAGGGCGAGCACGTCGACTTTATGGCTGGCGAACCAGAACTCCATTTCGATCTGGTAGTGCTGCAGGTTGCTCAGCGCGACCTGGTCGTTATCCACCGGCAGCGGCGTTTGCAGCAGATGGCCCAGCCAGTCGCTGAGGGTGACGATCCAGCCTTCCCAGTTGCGGCGATTGCAGCGCGCGCCTACGGCGTGTTCGATGGCTTGCGGCGTCACATTGAAGCCTTCTTCCCCGGCCCACTCCAGCAGACCGTGAAGTAAGGTGCCGGGGTTCGGACCGCGTGGGAAACGGTGAATGTCTGCGCCGGACGCCGCCACTTCACGCGGTGCGTCGGGATCGAGGCGTTCGTCATCGAACAGCTTTTGCGCCTGTGGGCTTTCGGGCGCCTCGAGGTGGGCGACACTCATGCTGTCGCCAATACGCAAGGCACTGTAGGACGCGATCCACCAGTTCTCGGCGGCCTTGCGCTTAGGCAACAAGGGAGCGAGCAAGTTGGCCGTGTTGCGCGGCGGGTGGAACAGGATGTCTCGGGCGTCGGGCACAGCGGCGTAGTGGATGGCCGGGCAGCCGTCCTGAAGATCCAGCAGCCAACGCGCGAGGCCGGCGGATTCGCTCAACGACGCACCGGCACCGAGCAAGTAACCCAACGCTGACAGGTGCAATACCGAGCTGTTGCTGTTGCCACGCTTGAGGTCGGCGACGCCGAGCCAGCAGGCATGTTTGGCGCGGGTCAGGGCCACGTAGAACAAACGCAGGTCTTCGGCCAGGCGCTCATCGTCGGCCTGGGCGATCAACTCGGCGGTCGGGCGCAGGCTGACGTGGGATTTGCCGTGTTCATCGTGGTAATGCAGCGGTAGGCGACTACCGTCGACCGGCTTGACCGAGCAGATGAAAGGCAGGAAGACCAGGTCGTATTCCAGGCCCTTGGATTTGTGAATGGTCACGACCTTGACCAGTTGCTCATCACTTTCCAGGCGCAGGATTTGCTCTTCACCGGCTTGGCCGGACAACGCGAGGTGTTCGGCCAAGTGACGGATCAACGCCTGTTCACCGTCCAGTTCCGACGCGGCTTGTTGCAACAACTCGCTGAGGTGCAAGAGGTTGGTCAGCACACGTTCACCGTCACCACGGGCAATCAGGGTTTGCGGCAGCTTGAAGTCGTGCAGCAGGCGACGCAGCATCGGCAGCACGCCTTGGGTACGCCAGATCGCGCGGTAGCCACGGAACTGCATCACGCGGCTTTCCCACGCCAGTTCGTCCTGGTTCAGACGCTCCAGTTCCGGCAGTGACAGGTTCAAGGTGACGCAAGCCAGGGCCGCCCGCAGCGGCCGCTCGACGTCCGGCTCGGCACAGGCCTTGAGCCAGGCGAGCAGATCGTGGGCTTCCTGGGCGGCGAAGACCGAGTCCTTATCCGACAGGTACACGCTGCGCACACCACGGGCGGCCAACTCGGCGCGCACGGCTTGGGCTTCCTTGCCGTCGCGCACGAGGATGGCGATGTCCGACGGCAGTACGCCTTTGAAGCTGTCGTCCGCTTGCAGGAAACCCGCCGTACCTTGCTGCCCGCCGTTGAGCAACTCGACAATGTGCGTTGCACAGGCGCCGGCCAGTTGTTGGCGGTATACAGCGTTGGAAACCGGCTGGTCGGTGGGCAGGTGCCAAAGGTTCATCGCCGGCAACGTTTGGCCGTCGACCTGCAACTTCTCCTTGCGGTCTTGGGATAACACCGGGTGGAACGGCACCGGGTTGTCGCCATTCGACTCCCGGAACAGGAACGCGCCCCGGCCCGTTTCCGCCCGCTGGAACACATGGTTCACCGCCTCGACCATCGCATGGCTGGAACGGAAGTTGGTGCCCAGGGTGTGATGACGGCCGATCGTGGATTTACGCGCGCGCAGGTAGGTGTAGATATCGGCGCCGCGGAAGGCGTAGATCGCTTGCTTGGGGTCGCCAATCAGGAACAGGCCGCTGTCGAGGTGGTTCTCTTCGATACGGTAGATGCTGTCGAAGATGCTGTATTGCACCGGGTCGGTGTCCTGGAATTCATCGATCAGGGCCACCGGGAACTGCTCGCGGATCACACTGGCCAGGCGCTCGCCGCCATCGGCTTGCAGGGCGGCGTTGAGGCGGATCAGCATGTCGTCAAAGCCCATTTCGGCACGACGGCGTTTTTCTTCTTCGAAGCGTTTACCGACCCAACCGGCTGCGTGTTGCAACACGGCGGCGTCGGGGGTTGGCAGCGCGTCGAGGGCGGCCTTGAGGCTGGCCATGGCGTCGATGCCGGGGTGTTGCGGCGGGTCGCCCTTCCAGGCTTCGGCCATGCCGTCGGGGGTGAGGCGGGTGAAGCCGGTGCCAATGTCCAGTTGCTCGAGGGTTTCGTCAGCGGCCCAGGCGCTGATCTTTTCGAACCAGGGCTCGAAGTAACGCGCTTGCATCTTGCGGCCGTCGACGGCTTTGGCGGCCACGGCTTGCAGGCAGATTTCGCGCAACTCGGCAGCCCATTGCTGCCAAGGGGCTTTGAGTGCGACCAGCGCTTCGCGGCGCTCTTGCAGGCAGGCGTTGATCAGCTCGGCGGGCTCGCGGGGCTCGTCGGTCGGCCGCTCACTGCCGAACAGTGCGCGTACGCGTGGCATCAACGCGGCCGGGCCGCCCCAGTTGCTGCGTACCCAATTGAGCGCGTCGTCGTGCATCGGGTAGCAAAACAGCCGCCAATAATCGCGCAGCACTTCGCCGAGCAGGTCGCTGTGATCGGTTTCCAAGGTCTGGGTGAACAGGCTGCCGCTGTCGAACGCGTGTTCGCGCAGCATGCGCTGGCACCAACTGTGAATCGTGGAAACCGCCGCTTCATCCATCCACTGGGCAGCGATGTCCAGGCGGTTGGCGCAGGCGGGCCATTGCTCGGGGAGGTATTGCGCACGCAGGTCGGCGATCAAAGTGTCGGGCTGTTCAATCTCCTCGCGAAAGAAACGCGCGGCTTCGGCCAAACGAATGCGGATGCGCTCACGCAGCTCTTTGGTGGCGGCATCGGTAAAGGTCACCACGAGGATTTGCGGCGGTAACAGTTCACGACCGAAACCGGACTCATCACCACCGTGGCCAAGGACCAGGCGCAGGTACAAGGCGGAGATGGTGAAGGTCTTGCCGGTGCCGGCGCTGGCTTCAATCAGCTGACTGCCATGCAACGGGAAGGCCAGGGCCAAGGGTTTGCTGCTCATGCGCCGGCCTCCTCGCCTGTGAGTGATCGCCATGGGGCGTTGATGAGCGGTCGATACAAGGTTTCGCACCAGCCTTCGAATTCTTCGCTGGCGACCAGGGCAGCGTAATCGGGAAACTGTCGGGTGAGCGCCGGGGTTTCGCGGCGCTCACCGTCGGTGGTCAGGCCGTCGCCTTCATAGGCTTTGCTCGCGGCGGCGTGGGCTTTGGCCGGATCGGTTTGGCTGAGCCAGGCGAAGGCTGTCTTGACGGCGACCGGGAGCGGTTCGCTCATGCCGTTGTGCCAGGCCAACAGCAGGTTGCCGAGGATTTCCCGGGCGATGGGCTGATCCAGCGGGGCCAGTAGCAACGTATCGTCACTGGCCACCAACCCCGTGCTCAACGACAGGCCGCAGGCGCAGGCCACCACATGATTGACCCAGGGACGGATCAGGCGATGCCATTTGCGTGTTTTGATCGACCCGATGCTATTGGGGATGGTGGTCACACTTAACAATCCGCCATCACTGCGTCGATGCAGCCCGCTGATCCAGCCTTCCAGCGCTATACCTTGATGCTCGAAACTGATCGGTTCTGCAGCCGTGTGTGGCGTTGGCCAGAGAGCCTGCAAGTGCTGGTAGCGTTGCAACAAGTCGGGCAAGGGCTCAATAAGTTCGTTGCGCAGGCACTCGCCGAAGCCGACCATCGGCAACAAGCCACTGCCTTGCAACCGCAGGGCCTGGGCGTTGAGGGCCTGGTCGAGGTGCTCGGGCTGGGACAGCGCAGCGTTCAACAGGCTATCGCTCAGGCTGTAGCGTTGCAGCGCGTCAAGCACGAAGGGCTCTTCATCGGCCAACGGTACTTCGGCGGCTTCGAAGAACACTTTCAGACGCTGGCTGAAGAAGTGTTTGACCGGGTTGCGCAGGAAATCCTGTAACTGGCCGAGGCTCAGGGGTTCTTCTTGTTGGTGCTGCGCCAGTGGGTCTTCTTTTGACACGGTATCCGCTGCTTCGTGGAGTAACTGCCATTCGCGGGCGTAGCTGAACAGCGGATCACCGTCGTGGAAGTAGCGGGCGCTGAAGGGTTGAAGCGGGTGTTCCTGAGTCATCGCGTCCAGTAGCGGCGTTTCTTGTGCGTTGTGCCAGCCACTGGCGATATGGTCCCGCAATTGGCCAATGAGTACAGAGGCCGGGCGCTCGCTGTTATCGCGGATGCTACGGCCGACCCAGCTGATATAAAGCTGATCGCGGGCGGACAGCAGGGCTTCGAGTAGCAGGTAACGGTCGTCTTCGCGGCGCGAACGGTCGCCGGGACGGTAGTCGCTGCCCATCAGGTCAAAATCCAGCGGTGGCTGGGCGCGTGGGTAGTCGCCGTCGTTCATGCCGAGCAGGCACACCAGCTTGAATGGAATCGCGCGCATGGGCATCAAGGTGCAGAAATTGACAGCTCCGGCGAGGAAGCGCTGGGACAGACGGCCTTGGTCCAGGCCGGCCAGCCAGGCTTCGCGGACTACGGTAAGCGGTAACTCATCCTGCAGGCCGACGGACTCGCAGGTTTCCAACCAGGTTTCTCTAAGTTGCTCAAGCTGACCCAACAGGTAGTCGTCGTGCTCGCTGCTGGGTAGAAAGAATAGTTGCATCAGGCGTTGCAGACGTTCGCCCCATTCGTGGGGCGCCGCGGGTTGTGACAGCGCTTGATGGGCATCGCTGAGCGCATCGAGTAAAGCGACCAGCGGGCCGATCAAGGCCGCATCAAGCCCGCCGATTTCGTCGTAAGGCTCAATGCCTTCGCAGGCCGCACCGGTGCCGACGGCATAGCCTAGAAGCATACGGCGAAGGCCAAATCGCCAGCTGTTTTGTTCCAGCTCACTCGGCAGACCGAGACCCGCGCGTTGCTCGGCGTTGAGCCCCCAACGGATACCGGCGCCTTCAATCCAGCGGTGCAGCGTAGGCAGATCGCGCTCCTTGATAGCGAAGCGTTCGCGCAAGGCCGGGACGTCCAACAGGTCGAGAATCTCGCTGACGGGAAAGCGGCTATCGGGGAGTTTGAGCAGGTGTTCGACGGCGATCAGCAGGGGATCGCGGCCGCGCTGGCCTTGATCGGTCAGGGTGAAGGGGATGAAGCGGGGATCGATTCTGTCCAGTTGACCGAATACCGCGCGAATATGCGGCGCATAGCTGTCGACGTCGGGGACCATGACGATGATGTCCCTTGGGCGAAGCATGGGGTCGGCGCTGAAGCGTTGGAGCAATTGGTCGTGGAGAATCTCCACTTCGCGTTGGGCGCTGTGGGCAATGTGGAAGCGGATGGATGTATCACGCTCTAAATCGACAGCGGGCCATAGCTCACGAGTCTCATTGAGTGGGCGCAGTTCGAGGATGTCGTCCTGAAGCTGGTTGAGCAGTGTGGTGGGCTCGCTCTCGCTGAACAGGTCGATTCGACCATCGCGAAAAGCCGCGCGGTAGCTGTTGGGATCGTCGTAACTGTCCAGCAGGCTGATGTAGTCACGACCTTGTTTGCCCCAGGCGGCCAGCAGCGGATGGGCATGCTGGTGCAGGGTTTGTGGGTCGATGGTAACGGGCATTCCGGCTTTGCGCGCCTGGCGTTTATATTCGTTACGCAGCAGGTCTTTGTCGGCCACGATGTCGGACCAATGGTGGCGACACGGATTGTGCACACACAGCAGGACTTGACTGAAACGGGCCAGACCGGCCAGCGCTTCGAGCGCTTGGGCGGGTAAGGACGAGATCCCGAAGACAATCACCCGAGAAGGCAGTCCCTTCGGTGCCTCCTCAAGTGCATTGATACGTTCGATGAAGCGCTGATGCACGCCGGCGCGGCTTTCAGCCATGCCCTCTTCACCTACGTCCAACAACAGCGCACGCCATAACTCGGCCTGCCAGCAGTTGGCAGGGTTAAGTGGCTTTGATTCGCCTCGACCGTTACGCAATTGATGACGGCCAGCGGCCCAGTCCTCCAGCCAGTCGGCACGGTAGACCTGGTATTGGTCGAACAGGTCCGCCAGTCGCTCCGCCAGTTGGTAGCGTTTGCGCAGATCAGAGTCGTGGGTCAAGAAGCGCTGCAACGGCTCGAAGTGCTGTTGATTGATGAGTTCCGGGAGCAGTCGCATCAGGCGCCAAGTGAGCGGCGCTTTATCGAGCAGGGATTTTGGAGGGATGTCGTCACGTCCCAGTACCATGCGGTAAAGCTGCCACATGAAGCTGCCAGGGAGCTGTACATCGATGGCTGCGGCGATTCCACAGCCCCCCATATCGTCATTTTCCGGATCTTCAGCCAAGGCCAGTTTGAGCCACTGGGCAATGCCGTTGCTTTGTACCAGGGCGATTTCGTTTTCCAGGGGCGCCAGCGGGTAACGACGCATCCAACTCACCACCAGGCTGCGCAGTTCGTCCAAGCGGTTGCCGTGAACCACCATGAATCCAGCGCTGAGGGACGTCGCATCCGGCATAACGGCTTCCTTGGGAAAAGCAAAATCGAGGGCATGGACTTTAGCACTGAAGGCCACCCCGAGGCGCCTCTTCGCACTTTTCGACCGAGCAAAACAAAACCCCACCTGCTTTCGCAAATGGGGTTTCG
>JAEAMG010000182.1_pt1 | contig 101433 bp, 93 predicted proteins | sample 8958741 | NCBI WGS metagenome assembly JAEAMG01 (sample SAMN16933256, study PRJNA681125) | bioreactor sludge metagenome | isolation source: anaerobic bioreactor treating anionic surfactant - SDBS | place: India: Bengaluru | collected 2019-02-28
CGCCATCTTTTAAAGGTCCGATGAGAAATCATCGGACCTTTTTTGTTATATGGCTACCTGCTCGCCCGCTTGGCGAGCATAAGTGGGAGAACCGACGCCCGAAGCGAGAGCAGAGGGAAGCAGAGCTTCACTATGCCGAAGCGAGCAGGAGGAAATGCGAAGCATAACAGACCGACGCCCGAAGCGAGAGCAGAGGGAAGCAGAGCTTCACTATGCCGAAGCGAGCAGGAGGAAATGCGAAGCATAATAGTAGCCGCCATCTTTTAAAGGGTCCGAAGAGAAATCATCGGACCTTTTTTGTTATATGGCTGCCTGCTACTTTGTATGCGGCTGCCTAAAAGAGTCAGATTTTGATTTTGTATTTCTTCTCAAAACAAAACTCTGATAAACAGATTTTCAAGCAACTTGCAAAATAGTTATCTTTGAATACTTGTATTAGAAGAGATGCTGCGTCATCAAATAACAGCGGTGTAAATTTCGATAGAATATGGCAAGGCGTGGCATCGGATTATAGGTATGATTCTGCCACATCCCGGGCTATTGCTGTGGATATCAGGTATATTATGTTTCTGCTTGACAGGTTTTCTCCTTCAAAATATGTTTTAAAAGAAATACAAGACGCAAATAGATAATATAATCAAAGTATTCAGGATTAATTACTAACTTCGAAGTTATTAAACATCAATTACTAAGATTATGAATACTTATGTTGTCATTGCTATTATCGTGCTGTTCCTGTTTGCAGCAGGGATAAGGATTGTACGGCCTACTCACCGCGCCCTGATTGAGAGACTCGGTAAATATTACAAATTTGCCAATCCGGGATTTCACTGGATAATCCCGGTCATAGACAAATTATACAAGGTAAATGTGACTGAGAGGATGGTTGATGCCGAACCTCAGGAGATAATTACCAATGATAATCTTAATGCAAAGGTAGATGCCCAGGTATATTTCCGTGTAAAAGCCGACGAGGAGAGTGTTAAGGGATCTATATACAATGTAAACAATTTTCAATGGCAGATAGTAAACCTTGCCAGGACCACACTCAGAAATATTATAGGCACTCTTACCCTGAAGTCTGCTAACAGTGAAAGAGGAAAGATAAATGCAGATCTTTATAAAACATTGCATAACGAGACCAAAGAGTGGGGTATAGAGATAGTACGAACCGAACTGAAAGAGATAGAACCTCCGAAAGACGTTCAGGAGACAATGAACAAGGTTGTAAAGGCAGAAAACGAAAAAATTGCTGCTATAGATTCTGCTACAGCTGCAGAGACTGTCGCCGACGGTGTTAAACGTGCAAAAATCAAGGAGGCAGAGGGATACAAGCAATCAAAGATTCTTCACGCGGAGGGCGAGGCTGAGGCTATACGCCTTGTCAACGAAGCTGCTGACAAGTATTTCATCGGTAATGCCCAGTTGCTAAAGAGACTTGAGACGCTGGAAGGGGCACTGTCTGAAAATTCCAAAATAGTTGTTCCGACAGGAAGTGACCTGGTTAATATAATCGGCGACATGGCCGGTGTTAATGTCCTTCCATTGGAAAAAAAGAAGAAGTCTGAATAGTCTGATGGTGTGAGCGGTGCTTTTTTGTTATTTTTGTCATCTTAAATAAATAAGATTGTAATAATGAAAAAGTATTGGTTATTGTTAGCTTTGATTTTCCCGTTGTTTGCATCCGGACAGAGCAGGACGATTGCGGAGAGAGTTGATTCTGTCATGAATCTCATGACTCTGGAGGAGAAGATTGGTCAAATGAATCAATATAATGGAGATAAGAAAGCTACTGGTCCAATTTCTATAAATACAGACAAGGAGGGGCAGATAAAAAGCGGGATGGTTGGAAGCGTCCTTAACGTAAAAACTGTATTCAACACCCGTAAGATTCAGGAACTGGCCATGCAGTCACGCCTGAAAATTCCTCTTTTGTTCGGACTTGATGTTATTCACGGTTATCGTACAATTTTCCCTATTCCGCTTGCTGAAAGCTGCAGCTGGGATATGGCACTTATGGAGCTGGCTGCGAGGATTGCCGCAAAAGAGGCTTCGGCTTCAGGAACACATTGGACATTTGCCCCGATGGTTGATATAGCCAGAGATCCAAGATGGGGACGGATAATGGAGGGGGCCGGTGAAGATACATGGTATGGATCAAAAGTCGCTGCTGCCCGTGTGAAAGGATTCCAGGGTACAGGGCTTGGAAATTCAGATGCCGTTATGGCCTGTGCTAAACATTTTGCTGCCTATGGAGCTGCTCAGGGTGGACGTGATTACAACACGGTTGACCTGAGTGAGAGAGAGTTGCACGAAGTTTACCTCCCCCCGTTCAAGGCTGCGGTAGATGCAAATGTTGCGACATTTATGAATGCCTTCAATACATTGAATGGTATTCCAGCTACAGGTAGTGCCATGTTACAACGAGTTTACCTTAAAGGTAAATGGCATTTCGGAGGGTTTGTTGTCAGTGACTGGGAGAGCATTGGAGAGATGATTCCTCACGGATATGCTGCTGACAAAAAAGAAGCTGCATTACTTGCCATTAAGGCAGGCTGCGATATGGATATGCAAAGCCGCAGTTATATAGATAATCTTGCACAACTTGTAAGAGAGGGAAAAGTCGAAGAAAATCTTATTAATGATGCAGTCCGTAGAATTCTGACTAAAAAGTTTGAAATGGGACTTTTCGATGACCCCTTCAGATTTTGTGATCCGGAAAGAGAGAAGAGTCAATGGAACAATCGGGAGAATCTCTATGTTGCCAGAGATGTGGCAAGGAAAAGCGCAGTATTGCTGAAAAACTCGGGAAACACTCTGCCAATAATTTCTAAAACAAATAAGATTGCATTAATAGGGCCCTTGGTAAAATCAAAATTCGACAATCTCGGATTTTGGAATATTTCATGGCCGGATGACTCTCTGAGAATTGTCTCTCTTTGGGACGGCATGGCAAATCGTGTCGGTAAAGAGCGCTTGCTTTATGCAAAGGGTTGCAACATTGAGGGTGAAGACGAGAGTGGATTTGAAGAGGCGGTAAGTGTTGCAAGGAAAGCTGATATTGTCATTGTGAGTGTGGGTGAGAAATTTGATATGAGTGGTGAGGGCAAGTGCAGAAGTAACCTTCATCTTCCAGGAGTTCAGGAGAAACTTGTAATGGAGCTTATAACCACGGGGAAACCGGTAATAGTTATGATTAGTGCCGGACGGCCTTTGATATTCAATACGATAGCAGAACATGCACATGCAATATTATACACTTGGTGGCTTGGTACAGAGGCGGGTAATGCAATGGCAGATATCCTGCTGGGTGATTATAATCCTTCAGGAAAGCTTACAGTAACATTTCCAAGGGCAGAGGGGCAGATACCGCTCAATTATAACCACCTGAACACGGGAAGGCCTGATGGAGAAAAAGCGATAAGCGGAGTAAACAAAATTTATAAATCCAACTATCTCGATATATCATCTTTGCCTCTCTATCCTTTCGGTTATGGCTTGAGCTATACAACTTTCAAATACGGAGAGTTAATGTTAAACACTCACAAACCAGCCGGAAATGATACACTGGAAGTGAGTATTGATGTGACAAATACCGGACAGTACCAAGGAGAAGAGATTGTTCAGCTCTATATAAGAGACATTGTTGCATCTGTTGCCAGACCTGTTAAGGAGCTAAAAGGTTTTTCCAAAGTTATGTTAACTCCGGGCGAGACTAAAAGGGTAAAATTTATGCTGTCAAATGAGGATCTTAAGTTTTATGACAGCAATCTCAATTATATATGGGAAGAGGGTGAATTTCAGGTTATGGTAGGTCCAAACTCAGCTGATCTGAAATCAGATAAAGTCGTATGGTGCAGGTCGTCGGCAAAATGACCCATTTTGCAGATTTTTTTTGAAAACTAGAGAGTTAATACTCCTTTTTTATAAAAAGGTGAATATATTTACACATTAATAATCAAAGCAAGACTATGAAAAAATCGGTACTACTGTTAATGATGCTCATGGCATCCGGACTGATGTCTGCTCAGGATGATTACAAGAGTTTCATGGATAGTGCCGGGGAGAACTCTGCGCTGTTCAAGGGTTATACCCCTGTATTGTACCGTTTTGTTCATACCGGGACCTATTACGCTTTTGAAAAGAGTTATCTTGATGGAGATGTTATTTATAATGGCAAGAGATACAGCGGAGTAAAGCTTAATCTCAACTCTCATCTTGATGAGCTGATTGTCTTCGATGTAAAAAGTAACAGATATGTGCAGCTAAATAAGAGCTATGTTGACACATTCACAATCGGCACGAGAAAATTTATCAACCTGATGGAGAGAGACAAGTCCGGAATGATTGATCCCGGTTATTACCAGTTGCTTTACGATAACTCGGTATCTGTGTACAAGAAAATTGTAAAGGTGTACAGTGAAACAGTCAATCAGGAATACATAGCATCCAGTCGCGGTGTTATTAAGAAATTTATCACTTCAGTTAAGTATTATCTTGTAAATTCCGATGGTACCTATGTGATAAAAAGAAAAAGAGACATTTTGGATCTCTATCCCGAAATGAAGAAAGAGATAAGAAAACACATAAGAGTCAATGCTCTCTCTTTTAAAGAAGATACTATGGATGAAGCAATGGTTTCTGTTCTGTCATTTATTGATAAAAAACATGAATAACACAATGATAAAGAGATTATTAATGCCCATTTGCCTGTTGTTCGTGAGCATATTGCCTTTAAGCGCAGAAAATCACATTTTTTTACCTGATAACCCTATAACCCTTGATTCCCTGAGAGTAGTGCTTTCGAGAGATACCAGATATAAGCTATACTTTATCAAGGAGAAAAATCAGGAAGAGATAAAGGTAACCGCCGACTATAAGAGTAAGAATTTTCTGGAAAGATTGTCTTATGATCTCTCTCAACAAGGTTATTCATTGACCTTAAGGGGTAATGACATATATGTACTCAAGGGAGAGGCTCTGGTTACACAACTGCCTGCCGGCTATTTTGAAAAAACAGTCTTGCAGGGCACGGGTAGTCTGAATTCTCTTAGTAATCAGGATATAGTCGCCTCATCAATGAATAAGCTGTATAAGATTGGTGATCCGAATCTTATGAAGCAACCCGGCAAGGCATCTATAAAAGGTTATGTCCGTAATGCAGAGAGCGGTGAGCCAATAGTTGGAATCTCGGTTTCTGTCGATGACCCGAGAACAAGTGTCACTACAGATGCTTATGGTTTCTACAGGATATTGCTGCCAAGGGGAGGCAATATTGTTAAGTTGTCGGGCTACGGTTATGAAGACTCAAAGTTGAATCTGGAACTTTACAGTGACGGAAACCTTGATATAAATATGAGAGAAAAGGTATACTCTTTGAAAGGCGTTACATTTTCGGCAGAGAATGTTCAACACCTCAGAGGTACACAAATGGGTCTGGAAAAGGTGAGGATAGACAGAATCAAGCATGTGCCGGCAGTTTTTGGCGAGTCTGATGTTATGAAGATAGTTCTTACCCTTCCCGGTGTCAAGTCAGTAGGAGAGGCGTCAGGCGGCTTTAATGTAAGAGGAGGAGCTACCGATCAGAACCTTATCCTTTTTAATGAGGGTACAATTTATAACCCTACACATCTTTTCGGACTCTTTTCTGCATTCAATTCAGATATTGTGAAGGATATCGAATTGTATAAAAGCACTATTCCGGCAAGGTACGGAGGAAGGATATCCTCGGTGCTGGAGATAAACAACAGGGAGGGAAATAATAAAAAAATTACAGGATCTGCAGGTATTGGCCTTTTAACAAGCAAACTGCACCTTGAGGGACCAATTGTCAAGGACAGGACTACATTCATCCTTGGTGCAAGAAGTACATATTCTGACTGGATACTTGGGCTGCTTCCGGAAGATAGCGGGTATAAAAACGGAACTGCCTCCTTTTATGATATAAGTGGTGGAATCAGCCACAAAATAGACTCGAAAAATACACTCTATCTTTACGGATATTACTCTCGAGACGGGTTCAACTTCAGTATAGATACATCTTTCAGGTATCAGAACATCAATGCCTCGGTCAAGTGGAGAGGAATACTTAATGAAAACCACAATCTTACAATATCAACAGGTTACGATCAATATAACTACAGTACATTTGATAAGGCAAATTCTGCAAATGCCTACAAGATGGATTTTGGTATCAGGCAAGTATATGTAAGGGCAAATTTCAATTGGCTGGTTTCTGAAAAACACACGTTGCAATATGGCCTGAACTCAATCTACTACCTTGTCAATCCGGGGAGAATGAGACCTTACGGAGATTCCTCAATTGTTACGTACAATAAGGTAGATACTGAAAGAGCGACTGAATCATCTCTTTATGTGAGCGATAACTGGAACGTAACAGATAAGCTGTCACTGGATCTGGGAGTACGATACACATTCTATGGCACATTGGGCCCCGACACATATTATCATTATGCTCCGGGCGTTCCTAGAGGAGAGACGACTATTCTTGACACAGTCCGGGTAAATAGAGGTGCAATCGAGAAATCATATCACGGTCCTGAATTCAGGGTATCGGCGAGATATATGTTCAATGAGAATTTCTCTTTTAAAGCCGGGTACAACAGCATGTTTCAGGGAATACACATGTTGTCAAATTCAACGGCGATTTCTCCCACTGATATCTGGAAACTCAGTGATGCAAATGTAAAGCCACAACGAGGGTGGCAATCTGCATTCGGCCTGTACGGGAATGTTTTTAACAAAAGGCTTGAAATCTCTCTGGAGGGGTATTACAAAGAGATGAAAAACTACCTCGACTACAGGAGTGGGGCAATTCTTACAATGAACAAGAACATTGAAAGAGATGTAATTGAGACTCAGGGCCGGGCATATGGTCTGGAGTTGATGTTAAAAAAACCTATGGGTAAATTAAACGGATGGATATCATATACTTATTCCAAAACAGAACTAAGGGACAAAAACAGTGCGAAAGACGAGGCTGTGAACAAAGGAGCCTGGTATCCTGCTGCTTATGATAAGCCGCATGATGTTAAATTTATAGGTAACTATAAGTTCACACAACGTTACAGTATGTCAATGAATGTGGACTATTCAACAGGCCGGCCGGTTACAGTGCCGGTAAGCAAGTATTATTATTCGGGAGGTTACAGACTGTTTTACTCAGACAGAAATGCATACAGGATTCCTGACTATTTCCGTGTTGACCTTGCTTTCAATATCGAACCGAGTCACAATCTGAAGTTGCTTCTGCACAGTACTATAACATTAGGAGTGTATAATCTTCTGGGCAGGCAGAATGCCTATTCGGTATACTATAATACTTCAGGCAATAAAATTCAGGGATATCAGTTGTCAATATTCGGAACACAGATTCCTTATATCAACCTCAATATTAAATTCTAAGAAATGAAAAACAGTTATATAAAGTTCTCTGTTGTTACTTTACTGTCATTTGCAATCTTAAGCTGCATATCTCCATTTGAACCAAAAGGGGCTTCGGTAGAAGGATTGCTCGTTGTAGAGGGGGATATAATACTTAATGATACAACGGTTATAACACTATCTCGCTCCTCCTCTTTATCTTCAACACAACCAAGACAATATGTATTTGCAGCAACCGTATGGGTCGAGAGTTCCATAGGCGGGAAATATTATGGTATTCCAAATGTCGAAAATGGTGTACTTACCTACAAGATACCGACTGCAGGATTAAATACCTCTGCTCAATACCGGTTGAAAATAAATACTCCAAATGGCGGACAGTATGAAAGTGAATTTGTTCCTGCCCTTGAAACTCCTGATATTGAAGAAGTCACCTGGAAGGTGGACTCGATACACAAGACAACTACTTTTCTGGTGAGTTCAAAGAGTTCTGAGGAGGCCTCCAACTATTACAGATGGACTTATACGGAAGATTGGGAGTTTACTTCCAGATATAGCACTTTTGTATACTATGACAAGAAAAAAAACGCAATAGTTGACACCTTGATGAATTGGTACTATTGTTACAAAAAGGGAGAATCGAACGCTATTTGTGTTGCAAGTACCACTGAACTTAACGAAAACAAAGTTTACAAGAAGCCACTCGTCACATTTGACAAACATGACGATCGCCTTTCTCTCCTGTATTCGATGGAGGTTGTCCAAAGGTCATTGACAAGAGAGGGATATCTATACTGGGAAAACCTCAGCAAAAATTCGAACGAGCTTGGAGGTATATTCTCACCTCAGCCTACAGAGATGAAAGGGAACATAACTTGTATTTCAGATCCGGATGAGATTGTCTTAGGCTTTACTAGTGCCGTATTGACTAAAAAGAAAAGGGTCTTTGCGTATGCATATGAGATCGGGATTTTTGAATTTAATGTCGATTGTCCCCTGATGGATTCAGATCGGCCGGAAATGTGGTCATACCTGAAAAATGCAGGATATGAGGTCGTCGCTATAAATGAACTAGACGGGACTACACTTTGGGCAATGAAAAACTGTGTCGATTGCAGAGTAACGGGAACCAAGAACAGACCATCGTTCTGGCCATTAAGTCATCAATAAAGAGTATAGACTATGAAAAATATTATATTTTGTATATTCATTTCATTGTGCACGGCTGTTCCTGGCTTTGCATGGAGTAACTCCGGAGAATCAATCACCGTTGAAAGAATTTATTTGAACACTGACAAGGAGTGTTATGTTGCCGGGGAGTCAGTATGGATCTCGTTATTCTGCTTTGATACCGGCAGTGAGAATACCAAGCTTTCAACCATTAGTTCGATTGCCTACATTGAGTTACAATCATCCACCGGCCTTGTGGCAAAGACTAAGGTTGCGATTATCTCCGGTAGAGGATCCGGAAGAGTTGAACTTCCGGCATCAACACCGACAGGTAACTATCGTCTGATTGCCTATACGGCCAATATGCGCAACGAGAGTGACCTTCATTACTTTGACAAAGTCCTTACTGTATATAATACTCTCACCAATGAAAGAGACAAGAGCTGTATTACAGATGAAAATGATACCTCGTCTGTGTCAACTCCGGTATTTGTGACTTCTGACACAAGACCGGTCCTCATGGAGGTTCCGAAAACCGTTCTCCTTGATATGCCCGGCAATCAATTCAGACAGAACAACGATGTCACATTTAAACTTTCAAACAAATATGAGTCACCCATGTCTCTGAGCGTCTCAATTGTAAACGAAGATGATCTTTCAACATATAAGAACCTTCCTATGTATAACTATATTGAATCAGGGTTCTCAAAAAATGATGCCAATTTTGGAGTTAAGGTCATTCCGGAATATGAGGGTGAGATTGTAAAAGGAAGAGTAGTAACTGTTTCTGGGGGAAATAGGATAGATAACATTGCCGGAAAGAATATTTTCCTTTCTGTAGTCGGAGGGGATTCGGAGATTTACACTTCAGTCATTGATTCTGCGGGGAGATTTGCCTTCTACACTACAAACATATACGGGAATGCAGATCTTATTGCTGAGATCCCTCAGCTAGATACAAATTCTACCTTCAATATCGAGCTGGATGATAATTTCCTCTATCCTTCAGTGAAAAATATTCCAAAGCTTGTATTGAGAAGGAGCTATGAGAAAGATTTACTTAAGAGAAGCCTGGCAATGCAGCTTAACAAGAGATATGGTGTCGATACGATTTTTGCTAAATCTGATCCTATGCACAACCCTCTTCTTTCAGGAAGGTGTAAGACATATATGCTGGACAATTACACCAGATTCCCTGTTATGGAGGAGGTTATGATTGAGTTCATCCCGGAGCTGAGGTTCAAGAAGATTGATAAAAAATCATATCTCCAGGTTAGATGGGAGAACAATTTCAGGGATTTGACATTTTCTACCGATAATACATTGACGGTTATTGACGGTGTCCCTGTTTTTGACCATAATGTGGTTCTAAGATACGATCCACTTAAGGTCAAAAGCATAAATATTTATGAGGGGGTCTATTATATGGGCAATGCAGAATTCACGGGAATCGTCGTTTTTAAGACATATAAAGAAGATTTTCCTAACTTTGTGCTGCCAAAAAATGCCAAAATGCTTGCATTCAATGGTGTGGGGCAACCTTGCCGTTTAACCGGCAATACAGCAGGAGATATGTTACCCGATTACAGGACAACAATATTTTGGGATCCGGATGTCAGAATCACATCAAAAGGGGATGCTCAGCTGAAATTCCACACCCCTGACTACCCCGGACGGTTTGTCATGACCATTGAGGGCATTGACGCTTCCGGAAAGCCAATATATTTACAAACTAAATTCACTGTTTTCTAAAATGAATTACAAGCTCCTATTTACTTCTCTTTTAACAATTTTTTTTACACAACTTACATTTTCACAAACACAAAACAAAGAGGTTCCTCTGGCTATTGACGCCACACTTAAGACAAGGTACGAGTGGGCAACAGAGACATCCACAAGTAGATTTTCCGTCAGGAATTCGAGACTTGGTCTCAGCGGAAAGATTACTTCACAGCTGTCATACAGAGCACAGATGGAGCTTAGCAGTAACGGTAAATTTGAAGTCCTGGACCTTTATGCCAGTTTTGCATTACCCTCCGGTTTCGACTTTTCGTTCGGGCAAGTAAGCATCCCTCTTTTTAATGCTTCTCAGATTACACCTTCACAAATGGTATTTGCAAACAGATCATTTGTGGGTAAATTCAATACAGGTTCAAGAGATATAGGCCTGCTGACAACATATAAGAGAGATATGGCCAGTGTTCCGGTAATGATGCAGCTCGGTATATTCAATGGAACTACTATTAATAATCCAAAGTGGACAGGGTGTTTGTCCTATAATGGAAGAGTCATGATAGGAGGAGATATGGGATTGAGGGCAAGTGCCAAGTTTACACGCTTTCCATTATCGGATGAGAGTGATTATATGATTTACGGAGCGGATATCCGCTTTGCAAACCGACTTCTCAAGTTAGAAGCAGAAGCAATGAACAGATACAATTATTATAACGAAATTAATAGATTTACAGCCTATTTGGAAACCTCTCTCAAATTTCCACTTAAAGGAGAGAAGGTGATAAAGGCAATCATTCCGGCTTTAAGATGGGATGGCATTGGTGAGAACATGAAAAATCAAGGTTTCGATGTAAACAGGTTGACTGCAGGTATCTCTTTTGCTCTGACAGAGGCACCATTTAACTCACTTCTCCGGATTAATGCTGAAAAATATTTTATTGAGAGAGAGGTAAGTGATTTTTCGCTATATGATGAACTTGATTCAGATAAGATTACATTAGAATTACTAATAGTATTTTAAATCCATAAAACTCAAAATTATGTTACCAACCATCAGAAAAGCAACAACTGGCGACATTTCTCAAATTGTCGATTTCCAGATGAATATGGCATTAGAGACAGAGAGGCTTGAGTTAAACAGGGACATACTTACAGCCGGTGTCACAAATGTACTGACAGGGGATAGGGGGGCATCCTATTATATGGCCGAAATAGATGGCACTTTGGCCGGAATGCTTATGATCACTCTGGAGTGGAGTGACTGGCGCAACGGATGGGTGTGGTGGATTCAGTCGGTTTATACCAGACCTGAGTTCAGAGGTAAAGGTTTATACAAAATGTTGTATTCTCATATTGTTAACCTTGCAGAGAAATCGGAGGATGTCTCGGGAATCAGGCTATATGTGGACAAAACGAATACTAGTGCACAAAAGGTTTATAAAACACTGGGGATGAATGGTGACCACTATCTGGTCTATGAGTGGATGAAGGGTTGACGCCTGAAGAGAATAAAAAAAACCGGCTGTAATTTACAACCGGTTTTTTTATGTATTTAATCAGTCAGATTAGTAGCGTCTTCTTTCGTATCCGCCGCCTCTTCTGTCGTTTCCGCCGCCACGGTTGTATCCGCCGCCGCGGTTGCCGTCCCTGTTCTCTTTTGGTTTAGCTACGTTTACGTTGATAACTTTACCATCGTACTCGCATCCGTTAAGTTCGTTGATTGCTTTTTGTCCTGCAGCTTCATCAGGCATCTCTACGAAGCCGAATCCTCTTGATCTGCCGGTTTCTCTGTCCATGATAACTTTTGCAGAGCTGATTTCACCGTACTCACTGAATAATTGGTTGAGGTCAGCGTCTTTTACGCTGTAACTCAGGTTTGAAATAAAAATGTTCATTAAATAAACTTTAATATAAAATAATAAAAATATGAGTGTTACAAATACTAAAGTCTATTAATAAACTAAAAAATCAGTAAAAAACAAAAACTTTCGAATTGAGGAATAACACTCTTTCGGCGCGAAGCTACAATAAATAAATGATAAATCAAACTTGTTTATAAAAAAAAGAATTTCTAAAATTGTAATATGAGAAAGAATGACTTAAAGAAACTTATACTGGTGCTGGTTTTTATAACAACCCTCCAGGGCATTGGCATTGATGTCTATGCAAACTCTATAGAAGGTGGAATATTGAAAGGTTTATCAATATTTAAATACTTTACCTTGCAATCTAATGCTTTAGTTCTTGTATACTCACTTCTGGCTCTTGTCAATTTCAAATCAATGACAGAAAAGGAGTGGTTTCAAAGAACCCTTACACCTGTAACTTCATATATAATGCTAACGGGCATTACATTCCTGATTATTTTGGCCCCGACTTCAAATGCTCAGGGTCTTCAGAGAGTTGCATCAGACATTTTGCATTATCTGGTACCTTCACTTATGTTCTTCTATTGGATTGTTTTTGAAGAGAGGGAGTTACAGTACCGATATATATGGAGCTGGATAATATATCCTTTTGTTTTTATGTTCTGGGGCCTATACCTTGCTATAATGAAGGAGGACTATCTCTATCCCTTCTTTGACATAAGCAAACTCGGAATATTGATAGTCCCCTATCTGGCAGGCATGACTATTGCTGTTGTTCTTATAGGCAGTTTTCTGGTTTTTCTCAGGAAACGCCTCTCAGTTCCCAGGATTAGCTAAGCTTGTGAATAGCAAGCCCGCTTCTTAGCTTTGGCTCAAACCAGGTTGTCTTTGGCGGCATTATATTGCCGGTATCTGCTATATCTATAAGCTGTCTCATAGATACAGGATACAAAGCAAATGCCGCAGCCATTTCACCTGAGTCAACGCGTTTCTTCAGTTCACCTAAGCCACGGATACCTCCGATAAAGTCAATGCGTTTTGAGGTTCTCAGATCTTTAATATCCAGAAGCTTGTCAAAAACAAGATTTGACATTACAGTTACATCAAGCACACCTACAGGATCCTTTTCATCATATGTGCCAGGTTTTGCTGTAAGTGAGTACCAGCTGCCGTTGATATACATGGAGAAGTTGTGAAGAGCCGCAGGTTTGTATATATCAGTGCCCATATTCTCTACAACGAAATCCTCGTTTAGTTTTTTGATGAAATCGGCAGAGGTCATACCATTCAGATCCTTAACGACACGGTTGTAGTCAATAATCTTGAGATGGCTTTCAGGGAATACCACAGCCAGGAAATAGTTATACTCCTCTTCACCTGTATGGTTCGGATTGCTTTTCCTTTTCTCCTCTCCTACAAGAGCTGCGGCAGCTGTCCTATGGTGGCCATCGGCTACATAGAAAGCAGGGACAGAAGCGAAAATCTCAGTAATTCTCTTTATTGTGCTGTCATTGTCAATAATCCAGAAGGTGTGGCCAAACCCGTCATCTGCAATGTAGTCGTACTCCGGCTTGTTTTTCACAATCTCAGATACAATCCCGTTTATCTCATCGTTGTCCGGATATGCAAAAAATACAGGTTCAACATTGGCATTCTGGATGCGGACGTGAATCATTCTGTCTTCCTCTTTATCCTTACGTGTCAACTCATGTTTTTTGATTTTACCCGTAAGGTAATCCTCAACATTGGCACCGACAACAAGTCCGTACTGGGTACGACCTTCCATTGTCTGCGCATAGACATAGTACATCTCCTTCCTGTCCTGTACAAGCCAACCTTTTTCCTGCCACAGTTTGAAATTTTCTACTGCTTTGTCATAGACTTGCTGAGAATGTTCATCTGCAATAGGGTCAAAATCAATCTCCGGCTTTATAATGTGGAGCAAAGACTTTTCTCCGGCTTCTGCTTTAGCTTCTTTGGAATTAAGGACGTCATAGGGACGGGATGCAACTTCTTGCGCTAGTGCTTTCGGTGGGCGCACGGCTGCAAAGGGCTTTACTTTAACCATTGTTTGTCTCTCTTTTTTCTATTTGTTTAATTGGAATGTCTTGTCTCCGGTTGCGAAGAACTTTATTATCTGATTCGCGGCTGCAAGTCCTGCATTAATGTTTGCCTCGGCAGTCTCTGCACCCATCTTCTTAGGAGATGCAAATACTCTTGTTCCGAACTTCTCATTGAGTGTTGCCTGATTGTCGGCTGCAATGTCAGTAATATATTTGATGTCAACTCTCTCTTCGAGAACCTTTACAAGCTCCTCCTCGTTAATCACCTCCTTGCGGGCGGTGTTGATAAGAACCGCTCCTTTAGGCATCTTCTTCATCAACTCATATCCTACAGATTTCTTTGTCTCACTGGTAGCGGGAATATGGAGTGAAAGATAGTCAGACTTTTCATAAAGCTCTTCGATGGAATTTGCAGGTGTGGCACCGGCGTTACTGATTGATTCGGCACTTACAAACGGGTCAAAAGCAACGATATTCATTCCGAATCCTTGTCCCAGTTTTGCAACCAGTTTTCCAACATTGCCGAAGGCGTGAATACCAAGGGTTTTCCCTTTTAGTTCAACACCTGTTCCGGGTGTGAAGCAATTTCTTGAGGCATAGATCATCATTCCTATTGCAAGCTCTGCAACAGCATTTGAATTCTGCCCCGGAGTGTTCATCGCAACAATCCCCTTCTCAGTGCATGCCGGAAGGTCCAGATTGTCGAATCCTGCACCTGCGCGGACAACAATTTTAAGATTCTTGCCTGCATTGATAACCTCTTTTGTGACCTTATCTGAGCGCACAATCAAAGCGTCTGCATCTGAAACCGCAGCGTAAAATTCATCTACTTGGGTGTATTTTTCCAGAAGTGCAAGTTTATGACCCGCACCCTCAACGATACCTCTTATTCCGTCAACCGCTGCTTTGGCAAACGGTTTTTCTGTAGCAACAAGTACTTTCATGACAATTAGCTGTTTATTTTTTCAAATTCCTGCATACAAGCAACAAGTGCCGTTACACTCTCAACAGGGCAGGCATTGTATACCGATGCGCGGAAACCGCCAACCGAGCGGTGACCTTTTATACCAACCATGCCTCTCTCCTTTGCAAAAGACATAAATGCCTCCTCTTTGTCTTTGTACTCTTCAGTCATCACAAAGCAGATGTTCATTAATGAACGATCCTCTTTTGCAGCAGTACCGACAAACATTTTGTTTCTGTCAATCTCATTGTATAATAAAGCTGCTTTCTCTTTGTTGATTTTGTAAATCGCATTCAAACCGCCAATACCTTTGAGCCACTTTAATGTTTCAGTCATTACAAAAATTGAGAATACAGGAGGAGTATTAAACATTGACTCTTCTTTGATGTGAGTTCTGTAATCCAGCATAGTAGGCAGATAGCGGGTAACTTTGCCTAAAATGTCTTCTCTTATAATTGCGAAGGTTACTCCGGCAGGTCCGACATTTTTCTGCGCACCGCCGTATATCATCGCATATTTACTTACATCAACGGGGCGGCTCATGATGTCCGAAGACATGTCAGCAACAAGATTTACAGGGCAATCCATATCCTCGTGGATCTCGGTGCCGTAAATAGTGTTGTTAGTTGTAATATGTAAGTAATCAAGATCCTTTGGAATCTCGTAACCCTTTGGAATGTAGCTGAAATTCTTGTCTGCAGATGATGCCACAGCAAAAGCATTTCCAAGACCTTTAGCCTCTTTCAGTGCTTTTTTAGCCCAAACTCCGGTTTCAAGATAACCTGCCTTGTTCTCCAAAAGGTTCATTGCTACATAGAGAAACTGCAGGCTGGCTCCACCGCCGAGGAAAAGAACATGATATCCTTCAGGGATGTTAAGTAGCTCTTTCCATAGTGCACGGCAATCTTCCATAGTTGCTTCCCACTCTTTTGAGCGGTGAGAAACCTCGATAACTGACATTCCTGTACCCTTGTAGTCGTTAAGGGCCTCAATTGCAGCCTTAAGAGCTGGCTTTGGCAGGACACACGGGCCTGCATTAAAGTTGTGAGCGACTTTCATGATAATGCTATATGTTTTTAATATGGTTTGTTGTTTTTAATTGTGATCCAAAGATAGACAAAAATTGAAAATCTGTAAGTAAAATGTTAAACATTGCTTATAATCTTGATGTTTTTGTCGCTTGTTTCTTTTTCGCAATAATGACATAACAACCGGATCTCTCCATTTTCCCTAATCGTAGTGAACAATGTTTCAACAGGTTGATGGTTTGTTACACAAACAGGATTCATACATTTAACGATTCCCCTTATTGTGGGCGGTACAGACAAAACTCTCTTTTCAACCACCTCAAAGTTGTGAATGACGTTAATCTTTGCTTGAGGAGCTATAAGGGCTATTCTGTCAATGTCCTCATTCTTGAAAAAACGGTCTGCTATTTTAATTATAGCCTTCTTTCCAAGTAACTTACTGTCAAGATTGGTGCCGAATGTTATCTGATTTTCACTGTGCGAAAGGCCCAAGATGTCAATGACCTTAAATAGTTGATCTGCCGGAATATGATCAATTACAGTGCCCTCTTTTATCGCACTTACTTTTAAATGTTTTTCCATAATGTGGGATTATTTTTCTCCTAAAAGTTTGGCTATAATAGCCATTCTGGTGTAAACACCGTTTCTGGCCTGTTCAAAATAGTAAGCATGGTTACTGTCATCCACGTCGTATGAAATTTCGTTTACTCTTGGCAGTGGGTGGAGTATCTTCATGCCGGGCTTAGTCCCTTCAAGCATGGCTGCACTCAGGCTGTATACATTTTTCACTCTTTCATATTCAATAGGATCAGTAAACCTCTCTCTCTGAACTCTTGTCATGTAAATAATGTCTGCATCACTGAAGCCATCGGTAAGACCATCAGTCTCTCTAAACGGTATGCCTCTCTCTCTCAGGAAAATTTTATATTCTTCCGGCAGTTTGAGTTCTTCGGGAGCAGTAAATGTAAAGGATGGGGAGAAGTGTGACATGGCTTGAAGCAGTGAATGGACAGTCCTCCCGTATTTAAGATCTCCTACAATGTCAATTTTCATATTGTACAGAGTCCCTTGTGTCTTTTGAATAGAGTAGAGGTCCAGCAGCGTCTGTGACGGGTGCTGGTTTGCTCCGTCACCGGCGTTGATCACAGGTACCCTTGATACCTCTGAGGCATATCTGGCACTACCCTCAAGAGGGTGCCTCATCACTATCAGGTCTGCATAGTTGGAAACCATCTTAATGGTATCTTTGATGGTCTCTCCTTTGGAAACACTTGTGTTGTCAGCATCTGAAAAGCCAATAACCCTGGCTCCTAGCCTGTTTGCGGCAGTCTCAAAGCTGAGACGGGTCCTGGTTGACGGCTCGAAAAAGATGCTGGCAATCACCTTATCGTGAAATATAGGTTGCGATGGGTTTTTCTCAAACTCCGCAGCCATCCTGAGAACATCCAGCATATCTTCTTTGGTGAAGTCGTGGATTGAAATAAGATGTCTTGGCATATTTTGTATTTATTTTGTTAGATCAGTTACAAAGTTGTATTGTCGCATTATAATCTGTCATAGTGTCGCAGAATCTGGAGAGGTTTCCCTCCCGTATCCTCAATTTGACCTGACAGAGATTATCGAACTGTTGTTCAATGATTTCGGCCTGTAAATCCCTTATTATTCTCATGATATCGTTCATCTGGATATAATCGAAGGAGATTACAAGTAACCGCATTAAAGTCTTGTCAATTATTTCGCTATTGGTAATTGCATCTGCTGCTGCACTCCGGTAGGCCCTAATCAGCCCCGGAACACCAAGCTTTGTACCGCCGAAATACCTTACTACCACAATCAGGACATCGCTAAGCTCATTTGAGAGGAGCTGCCCCAGAATTGGCTTGCCTCCGGTCGAGGATGGCTCACCATCATCATTCGCTCTCCAGATTTCGCCGTTCCTGCCTATTCTGTATGCATAACAATGATGTCTGGCATCAAAGTATCTCTTGCGTATTGAAGCGAGTATATCTTTTATTTCATCTTCCGAATTGATAGGATATGCAAAAGAAAGGAATTTACTGCCAAGTTCCTTGTAGATACCGGTAGAGGGCTTAGATATTGATTTAAAAGTATCTATGGCCGAAAATTCACTCATACGGACTGACTTTGCATTTGGTAAAAATAGCCCCTTTTACTAAATTTGCCAAATGTATAATAAAGTTTTTACAGACGATTTTTCTGCGTTGGGTGCTCAATTAACGGAAATATTGAGTGATATGTCCGGGGAGAGCCCCTTGAAAAGTGTAATTGAGCTTTCATACAGGGAGAACTCTCTGTTTACACCTAATATGCAGATCTATTCGATATTATCTATATGCAGGGAGTTTCTTGACAGAAGAGTGATTGAAGAGTGGCTCAGCCCATACAGATATAAGATTGAAGAGCGTGATAAAACTCTCCTGATTGTAATGGCCGGAAACATACCAATGGTCGGGTTTCATGATCTTCTGGCAACACTGGCCTGCGGATTTAAGGCTAATGTAAAGCTTTCATCTAAAGACCGATACTGGATTCCTCTTCTGTATGAAATGCTTTCAGATATTAATTCTTATTGGAGAGAGCGAATTTCCTTCACAGAGACTCTGCCGGAGAATGCTGATATTGTGATAGCTTCCGGTTCAGATATGACTTCTAGCTTTCTCAAGTCAAAATATTCCTCATCACATACATTAATCCGAGGAAGCAGACACAGCCTTGCTTTGCTTAAGGGCAATGAAAACCCTGGTGAGCTTGAGGCTCTTGCGAAGGATCTGTTTCTGTATTATGGGTTAGGGTGCAGAAGTGTAAGTTCTCTGCTGGTTCCGGCCGGTTATGATTTCACTGTTTTGCTGGAAGCGTGCGATTCAATGAAAAGTGAGGTGGTGTCGGAAGATTATATCTCTTCTTACAAATATCAGAAGGCGATATGCACAATGTCATCAAATGAGTTCATTGACGGTGGTTTTTTCATTATGGTAAAATGCGGAAGCACCCCTCCGCCTCCGGGAGTAATTAATATTCTGGAGTATGATAGTTTGGAGGAGGCAGGATCTTACATTGAAGAGCATCTCGATAAGCTGCAATGTGTTGTGAATTATAAGGACGGTATCGCATTCGGAAACACTCAGAATCCGGCGATAGACCAATATGCTGACGGAATAAATACATTAGATTTTTTACTCCAATTTGTTTAACTTTGTATAAACAATTCTTAACTATGGTTTATAAGTTCAAAGCCTCAATTGCAGGAAACAAGATCTTTATGAGGGAGTACGAGATACGTGGCAGCATGTCGCTCTATTCTCTGCATCTTTTTTTGCAGAATGATCTGGGTTTTGCACCTGATCAGATGGTGGTCTTCAGGGGTCTGAACAATACGGACAAGGTCAAGGGAGAGTATGGTCTCTTTGATCTTGGTGACGGAGCCATGGATTCAATATCTCTGGAAAAAGTCATCGGCAAGGGTGAGGTCAAACTTCAGTATGTATATGATATATATAAGGATAAAGCAATTATTCTTGAGTTGCTTTCTACTGAAGAGGAGTCACCGAGACGCTCATATCCCAGATTGGTGGCGGAGAAGGGCAGGAATCCGGAGCAGTTCTCAGATAATTACGATGATTTCGAACAGATGATAGAGATGAATGACTCAGAGGATCTCTATCAGGAAGATTCAGATGAGTAAAAAACGTCTTGTTGTAGTGGTTGGCCCGACGGCAGCCGGAAAGACAGATTATGCAATATCACTGGCACTCTCTCTCGGCTCACCTGTAATATCATGCGATTCAAGGCAGATATATAAAGAACTTAGGATTGGAACGGCTCCTCCCACAAAGGAACAATTGGATCTCGTAAAACACTACTTTATATTTTCCCACTCTGTTCATGATGATTATACTGCAGGTCAGTATGAGGTTGACGCAATGGGGCTTATTACACGGTTGTTTGAAACCCATGATGACCTTGTAATGGCCGGAGGAAGCGGACTTTATGTTGATGCCCTGTGCAAGGGGATGGATGATTTCCCAAAGAGTGACCCTGAATTGAGGGAGTTACTTTCAAATCGTTTGAAAACAGAGGGGCTCAGCTCACTCAGGGATGAACTAAAATTTTTGGACAAAGAGAGTTATGACCAGATAGATATTCTCAATCCTCAAAGAGTCCTGAGAGCACTTGAGGTTACTTTACAGACAGGAATGAAATTCTCTTCTTTCAAGAGCAACACTGAAAAGAAGAGGGACTTTATAATTGAAAAGGTCTATATTGACCGGCCAAGAGAGGAGTTGTATGAAAGGATCAATAAAAGGGTGGACGCAATGATGAATGACGGACTCCTGGAAGAGGTGAGGGGACTTTATCAGTTCAGGAACCGTCCGGCCCTAAAAACGGTCGGATACTCTGAACTGTTTGAATATATTGATGGTAAATGCTCCTTAGTTGAGGCAGTTGAGTTGATAAAGAGGAACACAAGGCGTTACGCCAAAAGGCAGATTACCTGGTGGAGAAGGGAGGGTTTAGTTCCTCCTGCCTCAAAAAAAAAGCTGCCAAAATAGATTTGACAGCTTTTTCATTTTTATATCCAGTCTGATTTAGAATGGAAGATCATCGGCTTCTTCAGCATTAAATCCCACACCCATATCAGTTTCAGAAATATTCTGGGCAGGTGTGTTATCTCCTGCACCCTTCTCAATCCTCCATGCACGAACATCTGTATACCATCTTTGGTTGTACTCCCTGGACTCTATATTTACAGAAACCTTAAGAATATCCCCCTCAGAGAAACGGGCCAGATCCGATACGCTTTCCGCACCCCAGACATTCATACAGATTTTTTTAGAGTATGTCTCCTGAGTTTCAATAATGAACTCCTGTTTTTTCCATTCTCCTCTGGCTGAGGAGCCGGATTGTACAGGAAGCTTCTTTAAAAGCTTGCCAATGATTTCAATTGCCATATCTGATTATTTTGCAGGAACAGCGGCAGCAACAGGTTTGCCTGCAGATACCTTAAGAAGTTCTACTGTGAATATGAGTGTTGAGTTAGGACCTATTTGCGGACCTGCCTGCTGTGCACCGTAAGCGAGTTCAGAAGGGATGAAAAGTTTGATCTTACCACCTTCTCCAATTAACTGAATACCTTCGATCCAACCTTTGATAACTCCGTTAAGAGGGAATTTAACAGGTTCGCCTCTTTTGTATGAAGAGTCAAATTCAGTACCATCAAGAAGAGTACCTGCATAGTTAACCTCAACAGTGTCAATTTCGGTAGGTTTTACAGCTGAACCCGGGTTAACGATTATGTACTGAAGACCAGATGCTGTTGTTACAACGCTGTCCTTTGTGCCGTTAGCTTTAAGGAACTCTTCACCTTTTGCCTTGTTCTCAGCACCAATTAACTCTTGTCTCTTGGCAGCATAAGCCTGGATAACCTCATTTGCTTTCATGGCATCCATTTTAAGGCTGTCACCGTTAAGAACGGCAGCAAGAGCTTTGTTAACCTCTTTAAGATTCAATTCACCGAAGTTTGCCTGTTTAACCATTGATCCCAGAGATACGCCGATTGCATAACTTGCAGAGTCAATAGTGGCCTGAGACATACCTGTAGCAGCAGAATCACCCTGTTTCTTGCCACATGAGACAGACATCAGAGCTGCGAGAGCAATGATAGATAGAAATTTAATTGTTTTCATTTTTTGTATTTATTTGGTTTGTTCTTTGTTTCTTGTTGTAAGGTATATGGCCAGAGATCCGATGACAGCAGCGGCAAAAGATGTAATCAATATTGCAGCCTTGCCGGTTTCCACTAATTCAGGGGTATCAAAAGCCAAATTATCGATAAAGATAGACATTGTAAATCCAATTCCCGCAATAATTCCTACTGAAAAAATAAGTTTCCAGTCGGCTCCCGTCGGTAACTCTGCAATTCCAAGCTTACAAGCTACATAGGAAGAGAGGAATATTCCGACTGGTTTTCCAAAAAGCAGGCCAAAGAATACACCTTTTGAGAGGGCCGGGAATGTATGGAGTAAATCAGCCGAGAACTCCACTCCGGCATTTGCAAGAGCAAACAGCGGAATGATAAGGAATGTGGCTATTGGAGTGGCAGCACGTTCGAAACGATTCATCAGGGGGTTAATCTGTCTCAGATTTCTGTGCATATTGTCAATAATCTCCTTCTGCTTGTGGCATGCCAGAATGTCTACATTTTCCTTCCCGGCTGTCTGGAATCGCTGTAAAAGATGCCAGTGTTGATTGTAGAAACGCTTCTTGTTTATTTTAGTATTGCCCGGAATAGTCATGGCAAGCAGAACCCCCGCAACAGTTGCATGAAGTCCGGAACCTAGAATGAGCAACCAAAGAACTATGCCCGGTATAATATAAAGTACAGCTTTCTGTATATTCAACCTGTTAAATGTGAAAAGCAGCGCCAGAACTCCTGCAGCAAAGAGAAGCAGTTCGAAGTTGATAGCGTGTGTCGGATAAAAGAGGGCAAGGACTATTATGGCACCAAGGTCATCGACTATGGCAAGAGCTGTGAGAAATACCTTAATAGAAAGAGGTACGCGTTTACTCATCAGCGAGAGTATGCCTATGGCAAATGCTATATCTGTAGCCATAGGTATTCCCCAGCCATTCTGGCTTGGAGTTCCATAATTAAAAATGGAGTAGAAGAGAGCAGGGAAAAGCATACCACCTACTGCCGCTATAATTGGAAGAGCTGCATGCTTAACTGATGAAAGCTCACCGACAGACATCTCTCTCTTGATCTCAAGACCTACAACAAAGAAAAACACGACCATAAGGCCATCATTAATCCAATGCAATAGTGACATGTCGAGAGAGAACCTGCCTATAGAGATACTGAGGTGTTTTTCCCAAAGTTCTCCCAAAGGTTTTAAAGCTTCGATGTTGGCAGCAGCTATTGCAATCAGTGCAGAAATCAGAAGAATAATTCCCCCGTTTGACTGATTCTTGAAAAATGACGTGAAGATGTCCGGCATACTAAATTGTCTGCCGAGCCTTGGTCGAGTCAGAAAATGGCTCATCAATGTTTTTTATCTGTTTTTGAAGTTAAGTTTTGAATATATACACATTTTGTAAAGAATCCTAGATCCCACATTTGCATCCCACTCATTATCGCTGCCAGGAGACACCTCGCATAGATCAAATCCGATAATTCTCTTGTTGGATGTTGCCAGCATATGCAACATGTAGTCTACCTCCCTGAAGCTCAGACCTCCGGGAACAGGGGTTCCTGTGTTGGGACATAAATCGGGAGAGAGCCCGTCAATGTCAAAACTGATATATACAGACGCAGGAAGAGATGCTATAATCTCCTCGCACTGTCTCTTCCAGCTCTTACCTTCAAAGCTGTTTTGCCTTATTTCCATATCAGTATAGCAGCGGATTCTCGGATCATGATTTATGAAGTCCGCCTCTTCCTGGCAAAAATCCCTCACACCAACCTGTGTTAGCTGTGAAATCTGTGGTATCTCGTTTAGGGCGTTGTACATAATTGAGGCGTGTGAATACCTGAAACCCTCATAAGCAACTCTCAGATCAGCATGTGCATCAATATGAAGAATGCCGAAATCATCATGTTTGTCAGCCACAGCCTTCATGTTTCCCAGTGGAATACTGTGGTCTCCCCCGACAACTCCGACGAAACGTCCTTCAGAAATATACTTACCGCAAGTTTCGTAAACCTTTTTGTTAAGCGAAGCAGACGCATCATTTATAATTTTTATCTCTTCACTTAAAACCTCTTCTGACTCGCCTTTTTCAAGGTGTTCAATAACCTTTTCGGCAATTTTCCTGAATTTTTTGTTCTCCTTTTTTATTGAGGAATCTTCCTGAATTGTGCCGATTTTTATCTCCCATGCCCTTTCAACATTCGGGTCAAAAAGATCGACCTGTACAGATGCTTCAAGGATTGCTTCCGGCCCTTTGCTTGTACCCGGACGGTATGATGTTGTGACATCCCATGGGACAGATACGAGAACTATCTCTGATTGTTCAGGTGAGTATGGCAAGGCAAAATAATTACCATTGGCCATTCCAATCTCATTTGGGTTGAATTGTGTCATACAATGCCTTCTCTTAAAATATCGTGTATATGTACCAGTCCTATATATTTTCCTTTTTCAAGAACAACCAGAGAGGTGATTTTGTTCTGTTCCATCATATTAAATGCATTCACAGCCAACTCATCCGATTCCACCTTTTTTGGATTGGACGACATTATATCCCTGGCTCTCAGTGAATGGATGCTTGTTCCTTTCTCAACCATCCTCCTGACATCCCCGTCAGTTATTATTCCGGCAATATCACCATTCTCATGCAGCACAACCGTTGCACCAAGCCTGTTTGCAGATATGTTCAGAATTGTATTTTGGATGCTCTCATCTTCCCTGACCATTGGCCGGACAGCTCTGTCTATTATGTCGGAAACTCTTGTGTAGAGCTTCTTGCCAAGTGATCCGCCGGGGTGCACTCTTGCAAAATCTTCCTGGGAAAAACCTCTCATTTTCAGAAGACACACCGCTAAAGCGTCGCCCATAACCAATTGTGCAGTAGTACTTGAAGTAGGAGCAAGATTGTTGGGGCACGCCTCCGAGTCGACAGAAGCTTTTATTATAAAATCTGAATGTTGGGCAAGAAATGAATTTGTATCGGAAACCATCCCGATAATCTTGTTTCCCATCTTCTTTATCCAGGGAACAAGAACCTTTATCTCTGCAGTATTTCCGCTTTTTGACAAACAAAGAACAATATCGTCCTTCTGTATGATACCAAGATCTCCGTGAATGGCGTCGGCGGCATGCATGAAAACCGCGGGAGTACCTGTGGAATTTAGAGTTGCGACCACCTTATTGGCGATAATTGCACTCTTGCCTATTCCTGTTATAATTAACCTTCCTTTACTGTTGAAAATGAGTTCCAGTACACTTATGAACTGTTCATCTATGAACCCTGATAGCCTGGCAACCGCTGCCGCCTCCTTTCTGACAACCTCCTGTGCTATATTTGACAGTTCCTCTCTTGAAATAGTCATAAAAATTTTGAGATGAAAAAACTAATGGATAACTTAGTATTGCAAAGGTAACTTATTTTGTTCATTTTTTAGATATTTATTCCTTATTTTATTATATGCAAATTACTTCTGAATTTTTGCATGAACAGTTAAAGACATTCTTCGGTTTTAACTCATTCAAGGGTCCACAAGAAGAGATAATCGTGCATCTTATTAACGGAGGAGATGCATTTGTCCTTATGCCTACAGGCGGAGGCAAGTCTCTGTGCTATCAACTGCCGGCTCTTGTGATGGATGGTACCGCCATAATAATTTCCCCTTTGATAGCATTGATGAAGAATCAGGTTGATGCCATCAGAGGTTTTGTTGAGGAGAGAGAGGGGATTGCTCATTTTCTGAATTCTTCATTGACAAAGGCTCAATTGCAGGAGGTCAGGGATGATCTGCTTGCCGGAAATACAAAATTGCTATATGTAGCCCCCGAGTCACTTACAAAGGAGGAGAATATACAATTGCTCAAACAGATAAAGATTTCATTCTATGCTGTTGATGAGGCCCATTGTATATCGGAGTGGGGACACGATTTCAGGCCTGAATACAGAAGGATAAACCCGATTGTCCAGGAGATAGGGGTGGCTCCCGTAATTGCACTTACTGCAACGGCAACACCCAAGGTGCAGCATGACATTCAGAAGAATCTGGATATGGTGGGTGCCAGGATTTTTAAATCTTCATTCAACAGGCCAAACCTCTATTATGAAATTCGCCCAAAGGTTAATATTGACAAGGAGATAATAAAATTCATAAAGTCCAACAAGGGAAAGTCAGGAATCATATATTGTCTAAGCAGGAAAAAAGTTGAGGATGTTGCAGAGCTGCTTGTGGTGAATGGCATAAACGCATTGCCATATCATGCAGGTCTTGATGCCAACACGCGAACCACAAATCAGGATAAGTTCCTTATGGAGGAGGCTGATGTTATAGTGGCCACAATTGCTTTTGGTATGGGTATTGACAAGCCTGATGTGAGATTCGTAATTCACTATGATATTCCGAAGAGCCTTGAAGGTTACTATCAGGAGACAGGTCGCTCGGGAAGAGACGGCGGTGAGGGCCAGTGTGTTGCTTTCTATTCGTACAAGGATATCCAGAAACTTGAGAAGTTCATGCAGGGAAAACTGATTTCCGAACAGGAGATAGGTAAACACCTTCTTATGGAAACTGTTTCGTATGCAGAGTCTAATCTCTGCCGCAGAAAGGTACTCCTGAACTATTTCGGGGAGGATTATACTCAGGAGAATTGCGGCTCATGTGATAATTGCCTCTACCCTAAAAAACAGTTTGAGGGCAAAGAGGATGTGCTTCTTGTTCTCGACCTTATCTCAGGGATGAAGGAGCAATTCAAGGCTGAGCACATTGCAAACATACTTGCGGGTGTGAACAATTCAATAATAAAGTCTTATAACCACCACCATCATGAACTATTCGGCATAGGGAGTTCGAAAGGTATTCGTTTCTGGATGGCTGTAATCAGACAGGCACTTATTCACCATCTGATTGACAAGGATATTGAGAGGTACGGCCTGCTGTCATGTACTGAACAGGGTATTAAGTTCCTTGAAAACCCTACATCAATCATGCTTACAGAAGACAGAGAGTTCCTGGATACTGATGAGGGAGACGATATTGTTACCCCGGGCAGCAAGTCGGGTGGCGGAGGAGGGGATGCAGCTCTTCTTTCGATGCTTAAAGATCTTCGCTCTTCAATGTCAAAAAGGTTAAACCTGCCGCCATTTGTAATTTTTAATGATCCTTCGCTGGAGGATATGTCAATTCAATATCCGGTAACACTGGAAGAACTAAAGAATTGCCAGGGTGTAGGAGAGGGAAAGGCAAAGAAGTTCGGGAAGGACTTTATAGATCTCATCTCAAAGTATGTTGCCGAGAACGAGATAGACAGACCTTTGGATCTGGTTGTCAAGAGTGTGGTGAACAAATCTGTTAACAAAGTATTTATAATCACAAGCATAGACAGGAAGCTGTCCCTTGAGGATATTGCCGATGCCAAGAATATGGAGATGAACGATTTGTTGGATGAGATTGAATCAATTGTCAACTCAGGAACAAAACTCAATATTGACTATTACATCAGGCAAACTGTGGATGATGACAAGGTGGACGACATTTACGAGTACTTTAAGACAGAAGCATCCACCGATTCCCTGAAGGAGGCGGTGGATGAGCTTGGCCGTAACTATACAGAGGAAGAGATCCGTCTTGTTAGGATAAAGTTTATCTCTGAAATAGGAAATTAACCGCAGTGGTAGTACTTTTTAACTAACTCCGACAACAGCTGCGGATTCTTTTCCGCCTGTTCACGGGTGTTCTCGTCATTGTAAGATTTCAGGTGGTCTATGACTCCGTCAATGAGTGTCTTGTTAAAGACTCCGTCCTTTTCATAGAGATGTCTCTTTGCATCAAGTTCCTTTGCCGATTCCATGCAAGATGATGGAAGTTGTTCGAGAGATTTAAGCTTATTTTCGTTTTCGTGACTGTGAATGTTGACATCAACATAAGTCTTTCCTGCAACACCAAGGGCATCTTCCATCTCAAACCCGGTTCTGGCAGCAACAGTCAGACCCGCTAGCATCTGATAAATATCCGCAGAACCGTCCGGAGAACGCATCTCTACTGTTTGTTTATCTGATGCTTCCATTGTTTTAGTCTCAAGAGGATTGGCAATAGAAACCATGTCGTTTTTTCCTGTCCAGCCCAGAGGCACTCTTACCAGCACAGATCTGTTGCGATCTCCCCAGCATATACTTGTAGGAGCCTCCTGATGCGGAACAAGCCGGAAGTAAGACATCGGATTGGTATTTCCGAAAGCTGTAAGTGAGGAGGCACATTTCATATATCCGGCAATTGCATGTTTCGCCTCCTCTGAAAGTTTGCCGTTTTTTATCATTACCGATTTGCCATCCTTAACCAACCTTGTGTGGAAATGCAGTCCGCTTCCCGCTTTGCCGGTAGTAATCTTTGGTGCGAATGTCACATCTATACCATATTTATAAGCCAGGTTACGGATAATCCATTTTGCCATTACGAGCTGATCTGCAGCCTGTTCAACGGGAGATACAAGAAATTCTATCTCATTCTGTTCATATACCTTGCCGTCAAGTGTGAAATTTCCAACCTCGGAATGTGCATACTTGATTTGTCCGCCCGATCTGGCTATGCAGTTAACAGCCTCGCATCTGAACTGTTCAAATTTTGTATATGGTGAGGACTCGTGATATCCTCTCTGATTGTCTATAGGGAATTTGCCGGAATCTTCACCTACTATATAAAACTCAAGCTCTCCCATTGCCTCGAAACAGAGTCCAGTCTTGTCATGAAACGAGCGGGCAGCCTTGCGTAGTGTATTCTCCGGAGAACTTTCCAAAGGTAGTCCGTCTTTGTTGAAGTATGAACAAAGCAGCCCTAAGGTAGGTATTGAAGAGAACGGATCGAGATATGCAGTTGAAAATCTCGGAATAATGTAGAGATCGCTTGATCCCGCTTCGATGTATGGAAAGAGGCTGGAGCCGTCGACTCTCTCGCCGTAAGATAGTATGGTATCCAGGTATTTATAGCTGGTTACAGGAAAATTGAGAGTCTTCAGCCTTCCGTCGGCTGCGATATACCTAAAATTGATGATCCTTATCTCGTTGTCAATGACAAACTTTATAATGTCATTTTTAGTAAATTCAGATGAAATTTTATTCAAGCCCGCTACAACAGGATTTATGTTGTAGTTAAGAAACTGCTCCATAATTGTTATAAATTATTATAATTGTTTTTAAATTGATACGAAATTAATATAATTGTTTACAAAAAAAGAAATAAAATGGCTTTTGTCTCTTTTTTTTATTTTTAATAGCTTTGTAACCTAATGACAAAGACAAGAAGAATCTATATATCGATCGCATTCCTATTAGCCGTACTGATTATTGTCTATATTTTTTTCAGTTTAAGGAGAGCAAGTGTTGCAGAAAAAGTGTCTGAAGGGTTTGTCCTGCAATCTGCAGAAGTGATACCCATTGATGCTGTCGCAATTTTTCATTTTAATGATGTTAATGTATCAATCTCATTTTTGTCAGATACATCAGGATTATTTCCATCAATATTCCCGCAAGAGTCTCCAATAGGAAAGTTCCTCTCTCTTTCAGGTACATTTGGAGGAGAGATAACTCTTTCATTTCACTACTCTGCTAAAAATGAGGTTTCACCGATAGCTGTCCTTGATCTTCCACAGGTTCCTGTATCGGGAAAGGAGACAGAAGTACTTCTCAGAAAATTGGGTGCTGTCAGTGAGAGTTCATATAACGGTATTGAAATCTATTCGGGAAGAGGGTTGAAAATTTTCAGAAATGGCAATCGTATAATAGCAAGCCCCTCTCTGATATTAATTCAGTCATCTATAAGGCATTTTAAGACAAAATCCTCAATTATGGACAACCATGATTTCAGAAGGATGCTTACGCATACACCTGAAGGGGATGATAAACTTTTCATTAACATACAACAGGCAGGCAAGTTTTTTTCGGGATATACAGACTACCGTTTCTGGCGTTATTCAGATTTTATCTCAAAAATATCTTCATGGAGCTCCTTTAGTATAGATAGAGAATTAAAAGGTGTCTCGCTAAATGGAAAATTTTTCAATTACAGGGGCAAGGCTGAATTTTCTGAAATTTTCTCGAATATTGAGGGAGAGAAATCCGAGGTCTGGAATCTGCTTCCGTACAACACATACGGAGCCCTGGTCCTTTCAGTGGAGGACTTCAATGCTTTGTTAGACTCATATTATGAACATAGACGATCATATAATGTAGTTGAGGAGGTAGAGTACGAGAGGTGTAAAGATTGGTTCCTGACGCAGAAGCCGGCTGAAGTGGTGCTTGCATTGATTCCCTATAAGAGTGAAAGTCGTTGGGTTACCCTCATAAGGAGTGAAGTCAGAAGAGGATCCGGAAGAAAAGTAGCATCCACATTCGAATTCAAAGGGGCGCTTGCAACACTGTTCGGAAAATCTTTCTCGTATAATCCGGAAAAATTTGTAGTTACCTCCGGAAAATGGCAACTGATCGGTGATGAAGATATGATACGGGAATTTGCCTCCGGTGATTTCGAGAAGTATACTTTGGGTGATTTTATGGAGCAGGGCGAGGCAGGTGATATGCTTACCGGGTCGGATTCACCTTTAAAAGTGGTTGCAAATGTATCAATGATGCAGGATTCTGTTGCATCTGTTTTCAGAGATCCGGCGCATGAAAGGGTTGCTGTATGGTTGCACAAGAAGAATTACCAGGTTCTTTTCTTTCAGATATTTCCCGATCTTGATAAAAAAAGTGTTGATTTTTCGCTATCTGTCATATCTCAGAGAGTTCCCAACCTGAGGGAGCCGGATACAGAGCTCGTTAATGTCCCGGATACGGTCAGGATTCCGGTTGGACCTTTCCTGATTACCAAAGGGCAAAAGGAGAAGATGTATCTCGAACAGATGCCTGATAATAAACTCAGGCTTATCTATACCGACGGGAGGGGGATTTGGGCGATACCATTTACAGCTCCTTTGCGGGGATTTGTAGAGGAGGTTGATTATTTTTCAAACAAGAAGTTCCAGATGCTGTTCGCAAGTGGTAACAAGCTATATCTACTTGATAAGACGGGCAGATATACCGGACCATTCCCAAAAAGTGTCGATTCTTTAATCCTGCTTGGTCCTAAGGTCTACGAGCATAACGGAGATTTCTCAATAATGCTTCTTCATACCGACAATAAGCTCAGGCTATATGACAGGAACTGCAAGCCGGTGGCGGGGTGGCAGGATATTACCACTGAGGAGATGATAGAGGGTTTCCCTGAATTGATGAAGATAGGAGAGTGTCAATACTGGATTTTAAGAACAAGGTTGCGGACACTCATATACAGACATTCGGGAGAGAAAATAGGCGATTTGTCAGGAAAAAATTCCCTGTTACCTGACACAAAGATAAGAATCCTTTCTGGCACAAAAGTAGCAGTGACCACCCGCAAGGGAAAAGAGATCAGTTTGGATCTACAAAGCGGAGAGATAAAAAAAATAAGAAAAAGAGGGAAGTTATTCTGATATGGAGATGTTTCTTACAGTTATATTGATATTGGTATTGCTCTTCTGGTTAGCAGGAAGAGTCTTTCCATTACTATTAGGTTTGTGGATTAAAAGAAAAGTTGATAAATTTAATAATTTAAATAATTTTAATAATCGGCCAACATCTCCGGATGAGCAACAGCCTAAAAACAAGATTGTTGACAAAAGCGTTGGTGAATATGTGGACTTTGTAGAGACAAAAGACGAGAACTAAACATGAAGACTTTTTTAAGATTGCTTTCTTTTGCAAAGCCCTATGGGAGATACTGGCCTACTTATCTGATTATTTCTCTCTTCTCGATGTTTTTCGGGATTTTCAACTTTGCACTGGTTGCTCCTATTGTCAGAATCATATTCAGTCCTGATGCCATAGTCCAACAAATGACATTGCCTGAGTTCTCAATTAGTGTTGATTACTTTACAACGCTGTTTCAGTATTTTCTCACAAAGATAATGATCAAGTCAAGCCTGTTGAATGGTTTGCTCTTTGTGTGCATATTCATGATACTGATGTCCTTCTTTTCAAACCTGTCAAACTATCTCTCGCAGAGAATACTTGTCAGTATCAGGACAAAGTTGATGTACAATCTTAGAAAGGCCCTCTTTTTAAAAATTTCCAAACTTCATATTGGATATTTTCATGAGAAAAGGAAGGGTGATATTCTGTCGAGTGTTTCAAACGATGTGACTGAGGTCCAGAATACTGTTGCCAACACTTTCCATATTCTTTTCAGAGATCCGTTGATGATTATCGGATTCCTTGGAGCATTGTTCTATATGTCTCCCCAGCTGACTCTCTTTACTTTGCTGGCACTTCCTATCACAACTTTTGCCATTGCAAGGGTGGTGAGGTCGCTAAAAAAAGGTGCAGTCATAACTCAGTCTCTGATGGGCAGGATTATCAGCCATTTTGAGGAGGCAATATCAGGAGCAAGGATTATTAAGGCATTCAATGCACAGAAATATATCAACACCCATTTTGACAACACAAATTCGGGACATAGAAAGACAAGTAAAAAGATCTTCAACAGACAGACCATGGCCTCCCCTCTGTCTGAATTTCTAGGAGTATCTGTGGCTACTTCGGTGCTTTTTTACGGAGGTTACCTTCAGCTGCAGGGAAAGCTCGGCATGGATGCGGCAGCATTTCTTGTTTATATAGGTTTTTACTGGAAGGTACTTGAGCCCACCAAGTCAATCTCTAATGCTATAGCAAGTCTTCAGAGAGGGGTTGTCTCGGGAGAGAGAATATTTGCCATACTCGATGTTGAAACAGAAATTAAGAAACCCAGGAATCCGATTCCAATCAAGGAGTTCCGGGAGAGTATTGTTTTTAACAATGTGGGATTTAAATATGTGAGTGAGCCGGTCCTAAAAAATATCAACCTTGAAATTAAAAAAGGCAGGATGATTGCCCTTGTCGGACCGTCAGGTGCCGGAAAATCTACAATGGCGGATCTTCTCCCGCGTTTTTATGATGTCACATCTGGTACAATCACTCTGGACGGAAAAGATATCCGCGAATATGAACCTAAAGATCTGATCGGGATGATGGGTATTGTAACTCAGGAGGCAATACTATTTAATGACACGGTCTTCAACAACATCGCTTTCGGAATGGAGAACGTAAGTGAGGAGGATGTTGTCAAGGCTGCGAAAATAGCAAATGCACACGAATTTATATCTCAGATGGAATCAGGATATCAGACAAATATTGGTGACAGAGGGTTAAAACTCTCAGGGGGCCAGAGACAGAGGCTGGCTATTGCCAGGGCAGTCCTCAAGAATCCGCCTATACTGATTCTTGATGAGGCAACCTCTGCTCTCGATACAGAGAGTGAGAGACTTGTGCAGGAGGCTTTAATCAAGCTTATGGAAAACAGAACCTCTGTGGTTATTGCACACAGGTTATCTACCATACAATACGCAGACGAAATAGTGGTGCTTAAGGCAGGAGAGATAGTTGAGCGTGGAACCCACCAGGAATTGATAAAACTGGAGGGATTATACTCTCATTTGTGTAATCTTCAGACCTTTGCATAATACAATCTTAAATATGGAACAATCATTGAACCTCATATTAGAGAGGAGCTTTAAAGAGAATTGGGATAATCCGGCTCTCTCTGATTACAAGGGGATTACTTTGCATTACAGAGATGTGGCAAGGAGGATAGAGAAATTGCATATAGTATTTGAAATATGCGGATTAAAAAAGGGTGACCGAATTTCTATATGCTCGAAAAATCAGGCTAACTGGGGAGTTGTATTTCTTTCCGCTTTGGCATACGGCGCAGTAGCCGTACCTATTTTACATGAGTTTAAACCCGGGAATATTCATCATATTGTAAGCCATTCTGATTCAAGAATCCTGTTTGTAGGAGAGCATATATGGGAACAGATGAACGGGACTGAGATGCCCGATCTTGATGCTGTGATAGAGATCTCCGATTTTTCTATCCTTTATGCTAAAGATCCTTTGATCTACGAGACAAGGGAGCATTTGAACGAGATGTTCGGAAAAAAATACCCAAAGAATTTCAGACCGGAGCATGTTCATTTTCATGAGGATACTCATGAAGAACTTGCAGTAATTAACTATACATCAGGAACAACCGGATTCTCTAAGGGTGTGATGCTTCCATACAGATCACTATTGTCAAACATTATGTTCGGTTGGGAGGTACACCCTCAGCTCAATAATACATCAAATGTGGTTGCAATGTTACCTACTGCCCACATGTACGGAATGATGTTCGAATTCCTTTTTGAGATGACAGTGGGAGCACATGTTCATTTCCTCACAAGGGTTCCAAGCCCGAAGATTATCATGGATGCTTTTGCTGACATCAAACCGGATATAATTATTTCAGTACCTCTTATTATTGAGAAGATATATAAGAAAAAGCTTCAGCCGATTATCAATAAGGCTGCAATGAGGGTTCTTCTTAGAGTTCCTGTAGTTGATCAAGCAATCGGAAAGAAAATACAACAGGAGCTTATTAAGACATTTGGGGGTAAATTTAAAGAGGTAATCATTGGGGGAGCAGCTTTCAATAAAGAGGCAGAGGCCTTTTTCAGAAAGATAGGTTTTCCTTTTACAGTTGGTTATGGCATGACAGAGTGCGGTCCTATCGTTACTTATGCACCCTGGTATAATACAAGGCTTTATTCTTGTGGTAAAGCTGCGCCACGGATGGAGATCAGAATAGACTCCGTTGATCCTGAAAATATTCCCGGTGAGATTCTGTGCAAAGGACCGAATGTAATGCTTGGTTATTATAAGAATCAGGAAGCGACAGATGCCGTTCTCTCCGATGATGGCTGGCTGAGGACAGGTGACATGGGAATTATTGACAGTGAGGGATATCTTTATATACGCGGGCGTTCAAAGAGTATGATCCTGGGAGCTAACGGCCAGAATATTTATCCGGAAGAGATAGAGAGCATTGTGAATAATATGCAGTATGTGGTTGAGTCACTTGTCGTTGAGGAGAAAGGGACTCTTACTCTTCTTGTTTATCCGGATTTTGAGTTGGCTGAGAGTGACGGACTTACATCTGCGGATCTTGAAAAGAAGATGGAGGAGAACAGGATTCTTCTTAACGAGGATCTTCCGAATTACTGTAAGATCCAAAATGTGAAGATATTCCCTGAAGAGTTTGAAAAGACTCCTAAAAGAAGTATAAAGAGATTTTTATATCAAAGAGTACAAGAGTAGTTGTTATGCAAAACAAACAGGAACAGTTTGACAGAAGTTATCTGGAGATGGCTGCCGTCTGGGCAAAAAACTCATATTGCAAAAGAAGGCAGGTTGGTGCTTTACTTGTTAAAGACAGAATGATCATCTCAGACGGATATAATGGAACGCCGGCAGGATTTGAGAATATCTGCGAGGATGATGAGGGTCACACTAAACCGTATGTTCTTCATGCAGAAGCAAATGCGATAACAAAAGTTGCAAAGTCAGGAAACAACAGCAAAGGGGCTACGATGTATGTAACAACAGCACCATGTCTTGAATGCTCTAAACTCATCATTCAGGCCGGTATAACAAGGCTGGTTTATAAAGATGATTACAGGATCTCGGATGGGATAGACCTTCTGAAAAGGGCGGGAATAGAAATTGTCAATATTGAATAAAATATGTCATACTTTCAAGGCTTAAGGGAGAGAATGAGGAACAATCCTCTGGTATATGTACTGCTGTTTGGTCTGTTTATCCTCTTGGTATTCAGATTACTTTCCGACTATTCCGGCAAGAGCAGGGAGCTTGCCGTCAAGGCAGGGAATTGGGATAAGCTTATGCTGGTCCTTTCAGAGGTGGAGAATAACTATGTGGATTCGATAAAGAAAGATCAGCTTACAGAGAAGGTTATACCATATCTTCTGGAAAGTCTGGATCCCCACTCTGTGTATCTTCCGCCTGCAGATCTGAAGGATGCAGAAGAGTCTCTTGAAGGAAATTTTGACGGAATAGGAGTTCAGTTCAATGTGCCGAATGATACGGCGATAATAATAAATGTCATACCCGGAGGTCCGTCCGAAAGGGCCGGACTATTATCGGGAGACAGAATAGTAAAGGTAAATGATGAGATTGTAGCCGGAGTCAAAATGAACCAGGATTCACTTGTCAAAAGATTAAGAGGAAAATCCGGTTCTCTGGTGAAAGTGGGCATTAAGAGAGAGAACAATAACAGCCTTGTCTTTTTTGATATAAAGCGAGATAAAATACCTGTCAACAGTGTTGATGTCAAATATATGACAGACAAGACCACAGGCTACATCAAGCTGTCCAAGTTTACGCGCACCAGTTATGAGGAGGTGATCAAGGCAGCGCTGGAGCTGAAGAAATTGGGGATGAAGGAGCTTATATTCGACCTTAGAGGTAATTCGGGAGGATACTTTGATCAGGCTTTTCTTATGGCTAACGAGTTCCTTGAGAAAGACCAGATGATTGTATATATGCAGGGACTACACAGAACCAGACAAGATTTCAAGGCTGACGGAAAAGGCAAGCTCAGGGATATTAAGATAAAGGTGCTGATAGATGAAGGAACTGCCTCTTCGAGTGAGATATTCGCGGGAGCCATTCAGGATAATGACAGGGGAGTTGTAATAGGCAGACGCTCCTTTGGTAAGGGGTTGGTTCAGGAACCTATCTATTTCTCCGACAAATCAGGAATAAGGCTTACAGTTGCAAGATTTTACACTCCTACAGGACGATCAATTCAGAAGCCTTATTCGGCAGATTATCAGTATGATATCATCGAAAGATACAGGCATGGTGAGATGACATCTGCTGACAGCATAAAACGTAATGACTCTCTGAAGTATACTACACCAAAAGGGAAGATTGTATATGGAGGTGGAGGTATTACTCCGGACATCTTTGTTCCGATGGACACTTTAGGGATTAATGATTTCCTGATTGCTGTGTCAAATAAAGGGCTTCCGTTCAAATTCAGCTCTATGATAGCCGATCTCTATCGCCCGTCTCTGAAGTCCATAAAAGATATAGGTGCTTTGGAGAAGCTATTGGCCACAATGAATCTTGAAAAGCGATTCCTCAAATATGCATCAGATAACAAGATGGTTCCAACTGGGAAACAGTGGGCTGAGTGTAAAGAGATAGTTATAACGCAGATTGAAGCCCTTGTGGGCAGATATTCACCTCTGGATGATGAGGCATTCTATCCGATAATGGCGAGAATTGACAACGTGATTCAGAAGGCTATTGAGCAATAAACCTGTAAACAATTTCACCTTGCTGTTTTTCCGGAGCTGTTGCAGAAGATGTAAATCTTGATGCTTTAGCTGCCTTTACGGCGTATTCTCTTATACAACTGTCATTTGCCGAGATATCCCCCATCACAGATGCAGATACGACATATCCTTTTCTGTTTACCATGATAGAAACATATACGTCTCCTCCACCTATACATTTATAGACAGGTATGGGCAAAGACATTGCCTTTCTGCCGTCAAGAGTATAAGAGAGTACAGAGGGCCCTTTATATGAATCGCTTTTTTTCTCCTCGGATGATTTTGATTGTACAGGAACATCGTCGCTACCCTGGTATGCCTCTGCCTCTTTTCTGGAGGCATCAAGCTTTCTCTGTAGCTCTTTTGCCTCATCATAAACCTGTCTTGGGTTCCTGAACCGGTCATCCTTAAGCTCGTTCCCTTTTGCTGCTCCTGCATCGACAACAACATTCCTGATTTTATCGGGACGTCTGCCGGCAATCATATCATCCAGTTCCTTGCTGACATCCTCTTTAAAACGCTCCTCTTCCTGCTGTTTCTCGATTTGTTCCTGCTTGGAAAAGTCCAGTACAAAAGAGGTCTCTTCAGACAATAGAGCCCCTATTCTGGTTGCCAGCAGAATGATAATTGCTAATAGGTGTACGGCAATTGTAAGATAAAGACCGGCTTTGTTCTCAAGCTTTAGCATTTTTCTTGTAGAGAAACTTTTCTATTGAAGCAAGAAGAATGTCTATAGCAACCTGATTGTGACCACCTTGTGGAATTATGATGTCAGCATATCTCTTGCTTGGTTCGATAAATTGAAGGTGCATAGGTTTTACAGTCTTGTCGTATCTCTCCAGAACCTTCTCTATCGATCTGCCTCTCTCAATGTTGTCTCTGGTGATTACCCTCCCGAGGCGGTCATCAGCATCGGCATCCACGAAAACCTTTATATCCATGCAACTTCTCAGTTCGGGACAAGTGAATATAAGTATACCCTCAACTATTATAATAGGAGAGGGTGCTACTTTTACTGTTTCAGTTGTCGACCTCAGGCAGGTGAGATAGGAGTATACCGGTTGATCTACTGTCTTGCCGGCGCGGAGTTCCTTCAGGTGTTTGATAAGTAACTTGAAATCGATCGAGTCAGGGTGATCGAAATTCAGTTCAAGCCTCTCTTCTAAAGGAAGATGACTGTTGTCTTTATAATATGAATCCTGAGGGATTACTACAACGTGATCCTTTATCCTGTTTGCTATCTGTGATACTACAGTTGTCTTACCGGCACCTGTTCCTCCGGCTATTCCTATAATGAGCATATATTTTAAAATTCTGCGTTCTTAGGTGATCTTGGGAAAGGAATTACATCTCTGATATTGGCCATACCTGTAACGAAGAGAAGAAGCCTCTCAAAGCCTAATCCGAAACCGGAGTGAGGAGCACTTCCGAATCTTCTGGTATCTATGTACCACCACAATGATTCTGTTCCCATGTTGAGCTCCTTGATTCTGTTCTCCAATTTTTCAAGAGACTCTTCACGCTGCGAACCTCCTATAATCTCTCCGATTTTAGGGAACAGAACATCCATTGCCCTGACTGTCCTTCCGTCATCGTTCTGCTTCATATAAAAAGCCTTGATATCCTTAGGGTAGTCTGTCAGAATAACAGGCTTTTTAAAATGTTTCTCTACGAGGTAGCGTTCATGTTCGCTCTGCAGGTCTGTACCCCACGATACAGGATATTCAAACTTCTGCCCGGATTTCATGAGAATCTCAACACCCTCGGTATAAGGAAGCCTTACAAACTGTGTCTCAACAACGCCACGTAGTCTCTCAATCAGCTCCTTGTCAAACATGTCGTTAAGAAACTTAAGGTCATCGGCACAATTATCAAGAGCATACTGAACGAGGTATTTGATGAACTCTTCAGCCAGATCCATGTTGTCCTTGATCTCATAGAAAGCCATCTCTGGCTCAATCATCCAGAATTCCGAGAGGTGTCTCGGTGTGTTGGAATTTTCAGCCCTGAAAGTAGGTCCGAATGTATATATCTGTCCAAGGGCAAGAGCTCCAAGTTCTCCCTCAAGCTGTCCGCTTACAGTAAGGTTGGTTGCTTTCCCGAAAAAGTCGTTTGAATAATCTACCTTTCCGTCTGCACTCTTAGGAACATTGTTCAGATCAAGCGTTGTAACCTGGAACATGGCTCCGGCTCCTTCAGCATCAGATGCTGTAATGAGTGGGGTATGTAGATAGAAAAATCCTTTGTCGTTAAAAAATTTGTGAATTGCAAAGGCCATAGCGTGGCGAATGCGAAGGACACATCCGAAAGTATTTGTACGAGGTCTGAGATGACCTATTTCCCTCAGGAATTCAAGGCTGTGACCCTTTTTCTGAAGTGGGTAGGTTTCGGGGCTTGCAGTTCCGTATATTAAAAGAGAGCCGGCATGAATCTCCACCTTCTGTCCGCTGCCTACTGAAGCTACAAGTGAGCCTTCAACACATATACAGGCACCTGTTGTAACATCTTTGAGCTGTTCTTCGGTAAAGTTGTTCATATCGAAGACAATCTGAATGTTATTCACTGTCGACCCATCGTTCAAAGCAACAAAAGTGATATTCTTATTGCCCCTTTTTGTCCTTACCCATCCTTTAACCTGAACCTCTATACCTGCCTCTTTATTAAGCAGTTCACAAACTTTGATCCGTTCCATACTATCTAGAAATGACTTTGAATTTTTTAAACCAGGCAAAGTTACTCAAATGAAGATAAATCACAAGAATAATATTTCAGATGCCGCGCTTTCATTCCAACACCTGTCAATAGCTGTGATAACATATTTGTATTTAACCCTCTTACCGCTTTGTACCTCAGGCTTAAATGAGTTGGTGTCAACAATTCGGATAAGGTATTTTGTGTCAGTTATGTCAATTACCGATTTTGCGGGAAAACGGTAAACTGCATAGAAACGGGCTTCCTGCATCTTGTCATTGTTGCTGTCATGTTTCCAGTTGATTATACCTTTTTTTGCCTTAAGTGAAGTTACAGGGGCAGGTGCAATAGAGTCCAACGCTTTGTATGCAGGAATCAATGCAAGGTGCTTCTGATATGTGTTTGTCAGAGAGTCTGTAAAACCAAACGGATTTGTAGTTATTGACCAGCCCGGCCACCATACATTGCCGTGAACGTTGGGAAGAGTCCTGACAAGCCTCATCTTCTCAGCGAACTGAGTTTTTGAAGGGTCGTTGACATCCTTCTCCTTGAATGTGTCGATATTTTGTCCAATGTATAACTGTCCTTTGAAATTTGCATCATTCCACCATTTTATAAGGGTAAGGAAGTCGGCACGAGGATGCCCTATTACCCAATATAATTGTGGTACATTGTAGTCAATCCACCCCTTTTCAAGCCACAGAGGAATATCTGCATAAAGATCTTCATAAGTTGAGAGACTGTTTGTTTTGCTTCCTGATCCGTCAGGAGTATCACTAAAGTTTCTGTGAACTCCGAACGGGCTTATGCCAAATCTTACCCAAGGTTTGATTTTTTTGATTGTATCATTAATCTCACGAATTAGTGTCGATACATTGTTCCTTCTCCAATCAGCCTTTTGCCAGTATTCGAAACCCTGGCTCTTTGCATATTTTACGAAAGAGGCATCGTCGTGAAACTCCTCGAATTTCTCCGGGTATGGGTAGAAATAGTCATCAAAATGGATAGCATCGACATCATACCTGCTTACGATATCTGCCATAACTTTCTTGGTATGTGCTATTGCTTCCGGTTCTCCCGGGTCAAAATAGAGCTGTTTGCCATATCTTTTGAAAATTTCCGGTTTGCGGAAGTACAGGTGATCCGGATGTAACTGCTCCTTGTCATTTGATGTTACTCGATAAGGGTTGCACCAAGCATGTAGTTCCATTCCTCTTTTATGAGCCTCACGGACCATAAATTCCAGAGGGTCCCAGAGCGGATCAGGAGCCTTTCCCTGTTCGCCTGCTACAAATCTGCTCCACGGTTCAAGTCCTGAAATGTACAAAGCATCGGCCTGAGGCCTAACCTGAAAAATAACAGCATTTACACCTGATTTTTGCAGAATGTCAAGTGTATTGGTAAAGAATTTCTTCAATGAGTCTGTGCTCATGTTTTTGAAATTCTGATTGCCGACAGTATGAATCCATGCACCACGGAATTCTCTTTTAGGCAATTCGCTGGATAGTAGTGTTGTAACTACCGACAGCATTATTAAGGAGAGAATAAGTTTTTTCATTTTTTAATGTGTTATATGTCAGAACTGTAGTTTCATTATTTCCATAATTCTTTTAGGAATGTCTGTATTGTCAAGTCTTCCCGAGAACCTTTGATTTCCGGCACCTATTGAATAGACGGGAACATATACACCTGTATGACCGCTGGTCGTCCAACCGATGTTTGCCTTTTCATTTCTTTCGCTATTATTCTTTATAATTTCATTGTCAACGGCGAACGATGAGGATTGATCGGAGAAAGAGTCGAAATTAATCACATATCCCCCTTTGTTCCTTCCCAGGCTGACACCTCCTGTATCGTGATCGGCAGTTACTATTATCAATGTCTCATCAGGATGCTTCAGATAAAAATTGTATGCAACCTCAACAGCATCAGCGAAATCTATGATTTCAAGGATGTCGGTCTTTGCATCGTTGCTGTGCGCAGCCCAATCAATCTTACCTCCTTCTGCCATCATAAAGAACCCTTTTTTGTTTTTAGAGAGATGCTCTATTCCAACTTTAACAACATCCGAGAGCTTGAAATCATCATCCTTTCTGTCTATAGCAAAAGGCATCTCGGAATCTTTGCCGGCGGACTGGAAAAATGCCAGTTTCTTTGCATCCTTGTTTTTCTCAAGTTCAGAAAACCCTCTTACAATAGTGTAACTACTGTCAGCCAATATCTCAAAAACATCCCTTTTATCACTGTTTTTTCCTTTAGGTTCAGAGAAATCTCCTCCTCCAAAGAATTCAAAACCACTTTGAGGCAGTTGCAGGGAGATGTCATAATAACTCTTCCTGCTAGCACTATTAGCGTAAAAAGCTGCCGGAGTGGCCTGCTCCAGAGGGACAGTAGAAATTATACCTATTGAGTACCCTTTTTCATGAAGTTTGTATGATATGCTCTTCAGTTTATTTGTATCCGGATCAACGCCGAGCATATAATTATTTGTCTTTGTTCCTGTTGACAAGGCTGTGCCTGCAGCAGAAGAACAAGTTATATGGTAATTTGCCGAGTATGTTGTACATAAGCCAAATGAGGGAAATTTTGAAAAGATTAGAGGTTCTGATCCTCTGACTCCCTTAAGTGAAGCAAGATATGCTTCGGTTAGCGCAACCTGAGAAATTCCCATGCCATCACCTATAAAGAGAAAAATGTACTTTGGTTTATTGGCAGCATATGACTGTACCGAAATGAATAAGAGTAGTGCTAAAGTAAAGAATTGTAGTGATTTTTTCATCTGTTCCTGGATTTATTGATACTGTAATAATACAGAAAAGGGTGCACTATTGTTCATAGATGCACCCTTATACAGTATTGTGAAGAAAACTACTCAGATACAGGAGCAGCCTTTCTTGCAGAGTACATGATCTTTAGGGCAGAACATCTACGAAGTTCCTGCTTGATATCAGTGATGATACCCATGCGGACATTTTGGTCTGCCTTAATAGAAATGGTCATAAATTGGCGATCGGCTTCAAGAAGAGACTCTCTCTCAGCTGCGACAAAGTCACGTATGTCTGTGACAGACTTGAATGAGTCGTTAAGCTGTATACGAGCGTCAGTTCCATATTTCCCTTGTTCTGAACGGATAGGCGTTCCTACATAAATGTGTGATGCAAGGTCCTTCCTCTCAAGTTTTGCAGATTCAGAAGCTTCAGGTATTTTAAATTCCACTTTCTTGGTTGTTTCACGAATAGTAGTGGTAATCATAAAGAAGAACAACAACATAAACACAATGTCAGAAAGTGACGATGTGTTCAAAGGCTGCATCTCTTTTTTCTTTTTCTTAATCATAGTTATGCCTCCCTTTTTTGTTATTTTTTACCTGTGTCTTTTGGTTCTGCCTCAGAAATATTCTGAGGAACAGCCTTTCTTACAATCTCTTGTTTGGTTTCATCCAGAAGAATGAATGATTTGCCAAAATTAGCCATGGCAAATTCATCTCGAACTTCATTTACAGCCCTAACAAGTTCATTTTGCACCCTGATGTAGGCATCATAGCTTGTACCGCGAGTATTCTGTAGGGAAATAACTCCCTTTGATATAGGATACATTCCAAACCCTTCAATATTCTTCTCTTCCTTTTCAGGCAGAGAAGGATCATTGTTAGGATTCATAAGGAATTCCTTCGCTTTGTCCTTTAACATCGAGATATCCATAATCTCCCCACCTGCAAAAAGACGGTCAGATTCGTTTATTCTAACAACCAGCACATTGCGTTTGTTGACTTTTTGGTCTATTACCTGTTGATTTTTATCAGGCATAGGTGGCAAACGACGCTGGAGACCTCCTGAAGAATCCATATTGGATGAAATCAGGAAGAACACCAAGACAATGAAGGCAATGTCGGCGGTAGAACCCGTATTAACTGCATTAATTGGTCTTGCCATAATTATTGTTTTTTGTCTAATATGCTCTTGACACTACCTCCAACAATTGTAATTATTGATACAGCTACCAGAATATAAGTAACTATAAGTCCGGTGTCGGTCAATTTAAGAGTCTGTTCTGAAGGTTGATTCTCTATATTCAAATTGATTGGATCGCCAGATGAAAGTAGATACCCAATTCCAAAAACAACAACAACAAGAAGAAGGGATAAGCCCACCTTCTTTAGTTTCTTTGGATATTGGAACAACAGAGGCAAAGGAAGAATCAATGTGCATAATATTGCTATTGCTGTGAGTATATACGCAAAGTAAATAACAATATTAACCATAGTTTCTGATTCTGGATTTGCGTAGAACAGCACAGCCACAATCAGTATCAGCACGAAAATAACGGCTGAAAATATTTTTAATCCCTTTTGCATATCGGTAATTATTTTTTAGCCTTTACAAGGATGTCTATCAGGGAGATAGAAGAATCCTCCATAGAAAGGACGATTGAGTCAATCTTAGATACGATGTAGCTGTAGAAGATCTGAAGGATGATAGCAACGATAAGACCTGCTACTGTTGTGATAAGGGCTACCTTCATACCACCGGCTACGATGTTTGGAGAGATATCACCTGCAGTCTGGATATCGTCGAAAGCCATAACCAGTCCGATAACTGTTCCAAGGAATCCCAACATAGGAGCAAGTGCGATAAACAAGTTGATCCAAGTAAGACCGCTTTCTAGCTGTGACATCTGAATAGAACCATATGATGATATTGATTTTTCAACCATTTCAGGACCTTCTTCCGAGCGGCTCAAGCCTTGATAAAAAATACTGGCAACTGGGCCCTTAGTATTGCGGCAAACCTCTTTGGCAGCTTCAACTCCACCGTTAGCAAGAGCTTCCTCAATTTTCTTCAAAAGCTTTTCAGTATTGGTTGATGCAAGATTGAGGTACATGATTCTCTCAATAGCAATTGCAAGACCAAGAATAAGACACAAAAGGATAGAAGCCATAAAGCCTGCACCACCCTCAATAAACTTAGCTTTAATCTGTTGGTGAATTGGAGTCTCTTGTTGAAGAGTCTGATCAGAAACAGGAGCGGCAGCCGGAGCAGCAGCAACGTCAGTTGTTGTTGTAGTTGCAGTAGAATCCGGTGTCTGAGCAGAAACATACTGAGCAGAAATGGCTATTAGACCCACAACTGCCAAAAACATGAAAAATTTTTTCATAAATTTTTGAATAATTAAAGTATTAAACAATGTATATTAAATAGTTATTTGTTTTTACCTTACGTAAAATGCGATGCAATTTAGTAAGAATTTTATATAATTGCTAATCTATTGAAATTTCACCTCTCAAATTTTTTAACACATTATTGGTAACATTCAGATATTCAGTGTTGTTTCCAAGGACAAAAAATAGTTTTGTAAGGGCAGCCTCTGTGGTGCTGTCAAAACCACTCAGCACACCTATCTTCTTTAGTAATATGCCGGTAGAGTATGTTTCCATATTTACACTTCCTGCAGGACATTGTGATACATTCAATACTATTGTCCCTTTTTTGATTGTATCTGTAAGCATAGAGATAAGCCACTCAAGTGTCGGTGCATTGCCCGATCCGTATGTTTCAATTATCAATGCCCGTAGCCCTTTTATATTCAGAAAGCTCTCCACAACAAATGGTGAGATTCCCGGGAATATCTTGAGTATTGCTACGTTAGTGTCAAGTTTTGTGTTCAAGACCAGTTTCTTGCCCCATATTGAAGGGTAGGAGATGAAATTCTTGTTATACTTCATATGGATGCCGGCTTCCGCAAGATGTGGATAGTTGGGAGACCTGAATGCCCGGAAGTTCTCTGCATTGTCCTTTGTTGTGCGGTTTCCCCTGTATAATTTACTCTCGAAGTAAACACAGACTTCCGGAACCATAGCCCTGCCCTGAGAGTCTTTGGCTGCAGCGATCTCAATTGAAGAGATGAGATTTTCCTTGCCATCGGTCCTAAGCATACCGATAGGCAACTGACTTCCTGTGAAGATTACCGGTTTTTCAAGGTTGCCCAGCATGAAACTGAGAGCAGATGCCGAGTATGACATTGTATCGGTCCCGTGAAGGATGACAAAACCGTCATACTTTTCATAATTCGCTGCAATTATCCCGGCAAGTTCAACCCAAAAGGAGGAGCTGATCTCGGAGGAGTCTATCGGTGGTACGAATGAGTGAGAATCAATGCTGTAGCCGAATTTCTTTAGTTCAGGCACCTCAGCCTCTATCTGGTCGAAATTAAAAGGGGTGAGGGCAAGAGTCTCCTGATCTTGTTTCATGCCGATAGTGCCACCTGTATAAATAAGTAGAATGGAAGAATTCATATCTTTAGTCTGAATAGTTTAATCGCGTTTTCAGTCGTGATTTCGGCCACTTCATCAATGCTGCAACCCTTTGTTTCAGCAATCTTAGCAGCTATAAGAGGAATATGTGAAGGTTCATTGCGTTTGCCTCTGTATGGTACGGGAGTCAGCCATGGGGCATCTGTCTCGAGCAGTATGTGTTCAATCGGAATTCCTGCCAGTGTTGCCGGTAACTTTGAGTTTTTGTATGTGACCACACCTCCTATGCCGACAAGAAAATTGCCGTATGAGCGGATCCTCTTGTATGTTTCAGGGCTCCCCGAGAATGCATGAAAAACACCTTGAATCCCAAGGTGCCGGGTCTTGTCCAGAACAGCAAATATCTCTTCGGTGGCTTCTCTTGAGTGTATGATAACGGGGAGGGAGAGAGAGGCCGCAAGTTCAAGCTGTTTTTGAAAAACAACAGACTGTTCCTCTATAAACTCCCTTGACCAGTAGCCGTCAATACCAATCTCTCCGATTGCCACATAACTCTTATCCGCGGCATTGTCATAGACAAAAGAGAGCTCTCTCTCCCAGGACGCATTAACAGATGTAGGGTGCAGTCCTGTCGCCGGATGAGTGAACCCGGGTTTCTCTGATGCAAGCTTCATGAGCCCCCGGTGAGACTCCATATCTATGCCGGGCATTATGCAGGATATCACTCCTTCGTTGCCTGCTCTGGAAATCACATCTTCAATATCATCGGCAAAATCTGCATCGTAAAGATGTGTATGTGTGTCTATGTACCTTTTCATCAACTTTTGATAGTGCAGTATCTCTCACCGGGAAGCTTTATGATGGTCCCTTCAAGCTCCATTTCCAGAAGAGTTGCCGACAGCATGGGAAGTTTTATGCCGCATTTGGTTGTCAGTTCGTCTCTGGTTAATCCCGATTCGTAATTCAAAGCTACTATTATTTTCTCTTTGTTGATATCTGTGTCGAGAAATAGTTTGCCCTGCCTGATGGTTTGCCTGCTTCTCCTTTCCCATCCTAAAGTATCAGTAAAAGAGTCAGTTGTAGTGAATATAGATGCAATATTCTTTGCGATAAGATTGTTGCATCCTTTTGACCTCAGATCTCCGATTCTACCCGGCAGTGCGAAAATTTCCCTTGAGTATGAGTGCGCAAATTGAGCTGTAATAAGTGCTCCTCCTCTCTCTGCGGATTCAATGACAAGTGTCGCCTCTGAGAGAGCTGCAATTATCCTGTTCCTCTGCACGAAATTCACCTTCAGGCATTCTGTGCCCCTCGGGAATTCCGAGATAAGCGCTCCTTGCTCTGTTATCTTATGTGCAATATTTATATGAGATGCCGGATATACTCTGTTTACATTGCAGGGCAGCACGGCAATAGTGTCAAGCCCTGCGTCAAGTGCTGCCATATGGGCAGCAACATCTATTCCGTAAGCCAGTCCGCTCGTGATTGTGGGGTTAAATCCTGATTCTGCAAGTGACTCTATAATTTTCCGGCAACACTCAGTGCCATATTTTGTGGGCATCCTTGTTCCGACAACAGAGATAATCCGTTTATTGTTAAAAAGAGCATTACCCTTTACATATAAAAGAGCAGGAGGATCAGCACAACCCTTAAGCCCCGCGGGATAGTCGACTGAGCTTATAGGAATAATCCTTATCCCTTCAGAGATTGCCATGCCTATCTCTTTTTCAGCCTCTTTCAGTGTCTTGTTGTCACAAATCCGTTCAAGAAAATCATAATTTTTGCCGAACCGTTTTACCAAATCCTGATGACTCAACTCAAAAAGAGGGGAGAAGCCCCCGAACTCTTCCAGAAGGGTATTCGAAAGCCTGGGCCTGTAGCAGAATATGCTATTGATGGCAACAGTACAAAGCAGCTCCTTTTCATACATGGTACAAAAATAGATGACCCGGCGCTGGCCGGGTCATTATATTGAATAAAAAAAATCCAGAATCAGAAAAATCAGATTATAAGCATGGCATCTCCATAAGTTCCGAAGCGGTAGCCCTCTTTAAGTGCAACATGATAGGCGTTCATTACAATGTCATAACCTCCGAATGCTGCCACAGACATCAACATGGTAGACTGAGGAAGCTGGAAGTTTGTTATAAGTGCATCAGGAACAGAGAAGCTGTAAGGAGGGAAGATAAATTTGTTTGTCCAGCCGACAAAAGGTTTGAGACGTCCCTGAGTTGTAACTGATGTCTCTACTGCTCTCAGTACTGTCACTCCAACCGCAAAGGCCTTCTTGCCCTTGTCTTTTGTCTGATTGATAAAATTTGCCGATTCCTCACTTATATCTACCTGCTCGGAATCCATCTTGTGCTTGGAGAGGTCCTCCACATCTACTGTGCGAAAATGACCCAGCCCCATGTGCAGGGTAATGAATGTAGAGTTGACCCCTTTTATTTCCATCCTCTTGAGCAGTTCTCTGCTGAAGTGAAGGCCTGCAGCCGGTGCCGCAACGGCACCCTCATTCTGGGCAAATATAGTCTGATATCTTTCGTAATCAACATTTTCCACTTTCGGACGAATCCATTTAGGTAGAGGCATTTCTCCAAGCTTGAAGAGTGTTGCCTTGAACTCCTCATGTGTGCCGTCGAAGAGAAAACGAAGAGTCCTTCCTCTTGATGTCGTGTTGTCTATCACCTCTGCAACAAGGTTGTCATTTTCGCCAAAGTAAAGCTTGTTACCTATCCTGATCTTCCTTGCGGGGTCAACCAGCACATCCCAGAGTTTCTGTTCGCTGTTGAGCTCTCTCAGGAGGAATACCTCAATCTCCGCCCCGGTCTTCTCTTTATTGCCGTTAAGCCTTGCCGGGAACACCTTTGTGTTGTTGAATATGAATATATCATCCTCATCACAGTAATCAAGGATATCCTTGAAAACGCGATGTTCGATCTCTCCGGTATTTTTGTGCAAAACCATCAATCTGGATTCATCCCTGTATTTGGAAGGGTATTTGGCAATTTGATCGAGGTTAAGCGGGTAGTTGAACTGAGATAATTTCATGTGATAAAAATTAAAAAAATAAATACAAATCAAGAATTATACGGATAATTCCAGATTTTGTTTCAATATCATTTCAATTTCTTCAATTTTCACACTGTTTTTTATAGAAAAATCTCCCGAGGAGATTCTGGTCAATCCGCTTAGATGGGCGCCGCTCTCCAGGGCAGATCCGAGATCCCTGGCCAATGAGCGTATGTATGTTCCTTTACTGCACCTTACGCGTAGCATTAATACCGGTGCTTTATATGATATTACTTCAAGCTCCATGATGTTAATCCTTGAAGCCTTCATCTCCTCATTACCGCCGGCCCTGGCTATCTCGTATGCTCTCTTGCCGTCAATAAGTTTTGCTGAAAAAATCGGAGGAACCTGATCCTGCTCCCCCAGAAACACCTTTAACTTCTCCTCTATCATAGGGAGGTCTATATGTTCATACGGATAATGTGCATCTATCTCCTTTTCAAGGTCGAAAGAGGGTGTGGTGCTGCCCAATGTTATTTCGGCTATATACCCTTTCTCTCCTGCCTGGAGCTTTTCTGCTACTTTGGTTGCTTTTCCGAGGCATATAAGAAGTATGCCGGTCGCAAGAGGATCCAGTGTTCCTGCATGCCCGACCTTTATGTTTTTTAACCTGAAATACCTTTGAGCCATGAATTTGATCTTCCTGACAGCATCAGCAGATGTCCAGCCATAGGGCTTGTCAAGAGGAATTACTATACCATGCGGGTACTCTTCAAGATTGCCTGACAGTCTCTCTCCAAGGCTCTCTTTGTCTAAGATGTGATAATGCATTACTGGCAATTAACCTTGTTTACCCTTCTTTGATGTCTCCCTCCCTCAAAATCAGTTTCCAGAAAAATTTTGACAATTGATAAGGCCAGACTTTCCGGAATGAAGCGTGCCGGAAGGGAGCAGATATTAGCATCGTTGTGTTGTCTTGCAAGAGAGGCAATCTCTTCGTTCCAGCAGAGGGCTGCCCTTACGTCTGCATGTTTGTTGAGTACCATGCTGATTCCGTTACCGGATCCGCATATTGCAATACCTCTTTTTAGTTCTCCTGCGGCAACGGCTGCTGCAAGTGGGTGGGCAACATCCGGGTAATCCATGCTTTCAGCCGAGAATGTCCCGAAATCCTTGAATGTATAACCCATATCGGTGAGCTCTTTTTTTACTGTCTCCTTAAGCTCATAGCCTGCATGATCAGCGGCTATACCTAAAATTTTCTCATCTGCATTCATAATGTGACAAAGATAGTAGTTAATTATTGCAGAAGGAAGAATATTTCTAAATTTGTAGCCGTTTAATTCTAATATTCATATGACTATCCCAATGTTAGACCTTAAGGGTCAGTACAAAAAAATCAAGAGCGAGGTTGATTCATCCATACAACAGGTAATTGACAGCGGAATCTTTATAAATGGAAAGGAAGTTTCTGATTTTGAAAAAAATCTCTCAGAGTTCCTCTCGTCAAATTATGTTGTGGCATGTGCAAACGGAACGGATGCACTACAGATAGCTATAATGGCACTTGAATTCAAGCCGGGAGATGAAGTAATTGTCCCCTCTTTTACTTATGCAGCAACAGCTGAGGTTGTGGGGCTATTAGGTCTTGTACCTGTTCTTGTGGATGTAGATCCGAGAAGTTTCAATATAAAGGTAGAGGATATTGAGAAATCGATTACTCCTAAAACCAAGGCCATTGTGCCGGTACATCTCTTCGGTCAGATAAGTGATATGGAGAGAATAATGGAGATTGCCGCGAAACATGGTTTATACGTTATCGAAGATAATGCACAGGCTCTCGGTGCAGTATATACATATAGCGATGGATCTAAGAAATATGCCGGCACAATCGGACACATCGGCTGTACATCATTTTTCCCTACAAAGAATCTTGGCTGCTATGGTGACGGCGGGGCTCTTTTTACTCAGGACAAGGCTCTTGCTGAAAAAATCAGAATGGTAACAGACCATGGTCAGAAGGTAAAATATTACCATGACATTATCGGCTGCAATTCAAGACTGGACACTATTCAGGCAGCAGTTCTGAATATAAAGCTCAGACATCTCAATGAGTACTCTGCCGCCCGTTACAAGGCTGCACAGAAATACAAGGAACTGTTGGCAGACATGGATGAGATCATACTTCCTCTTGAATCTGAATTCTCCACACACGTTTACCATCAGTTTACCATACGAGTGAGCGAGGGGAGGGACGAACTCAAGCAATTCCTCTTTAATAAAGGTATTGCATCTATGATTTACTATCCTCTTGCATTGAATCATCAGAAAGCATTCAGTTCAATCTCAAAAATCAAAGTCTCTTTGGAAAATGCAGAGAAAGTGGCAGGAGAGGTTCTTTCACTTCCTATGCATACGGAACTCAAAGAGAGTGATCAGGTTGTAATTTGCAATGCTATCAGGGAATTTTTCGGAAAATAGTTTAAAACATATAAAATGACTAAAGCAAAAGTTCTTGTAACAGGCGGTACCGGATATATTGGTGCTCATACGGTTGTGGAACTGGAGAGTGCAGGATATGAGGCTGTCATAGTTGACAACTTCTCAAACTCTTCAAGGGATGTCCTTGAGGGTATTGCAAAGATAACCGGTAAAGATCCTCTCTTTATAGAAGCAGACTGCGCCGACTATAACTCATTTGCAAAAGTCTTTGAACTCTATCCAGACATATGTGCGGCAATACATTTTGCTGCTTATAAGGCTGTCGGGGAGAGTGTGGAAAAGCCACTTGACTATTACAGGAACAATCTGGACTCCCTTTTGAACCTTATTGATTTTATGGGGAAAAAAGAGCATGCTTCTATTGTTTTCTCCTCATCCTGTACAGTTTACGGACAACCGGAGAAAAAACACCTGCCGGTGAGTGAGGAGGCGCCATTGCAGCCGGCAACAAGTCCTTACGGGAACACAAAACAGATCTGTGAGGAGATTCTGAGAGATTGCACAATTTCATACAACGGCAAACTTAATGTAATAGCTCTTAGGTACTTCAATCCGATAGGGGCGCACCCGTCGGCTTTGATCGGAGAATTACCAAGGGGAGTGCCTCAGAATCTTTTGCCTTTTATTACGCAGACAGCTGCCGGTTTAAGGGAGAGACTCAGCGTGTTCGGTAATGATTATAATACACCTGACGGTTCTTGCATAAGGGATTATATATATGTATGCGACCTGGCTAAGGCTCATGTCTCTGCGCTGGACAGGATGATGGAAGAAAAGCCGGAAATAGCAGGATCTATTGAATATTTTAATCTCGGTACAGGAGTGGGGATTTCTGTATTACAGATGCTGGAACTTTTCAAAAAAGCAACCGGAATCGCTGTACCGTACCGTATTGTAGACAGAAGGCCGGGAGATGTAGAACAGGTATGGGCAGATCCCTCCAGGGCGAACAGTGTTCTCGGCTGGAGAGCAGACACGCCGATAGAGGAGGTTCTTGCATCAGCCTGGAGGTGGGAGAAAAAAATAAGGGGAATTTGAGTTCCCCTTATTTTTTTGTTATGATCCGATAATCCAAGGTTAATCCTGTGTCTGATGGATGTATGAATTATCCGGATTAATCTGATGTTTCCCGTCAATCTCTTCTAGCTTGAATGTAGATCCTTCGCGTGAATCCTGTCCTACTGAAACGTTTGAGGGATTGTTCATTTTCATCTGCTTTCTGATATAAGCAGGCTGGCTCTCCAGCTCTTTTATGTTGTCACCCTCTTCGAGAATAAGTGTCGGTTTTACCCTTTTTTCCGAAGGTAATGGAGTAGGAGCCGTAATCTCTTTTTTTACAGATGGTGTATAAGTTTGTCTGCGTACAGGTTGTTCCGGAAGATTGAGTTCAACTCCATCAGGATTGTCAAGTGACGGAGTTTGCTGAGATATCACCGAGTCTGTTCCCAAAACTACTGATTCGACAAGCTTCCCTCCGTCAGAGGATATCTGAGGAAGAGAGTTCATGTCAAACCCGGTTGCAACAATAGTAACACTAATAGCCTCGCCCATACTTTCATCACAAACCACACCACGTTTGAAGTGTTCAGGATTGTTCCCGGTGTACTCTTTTACATACTCCATAATCTGTGACAGCTCTGCCATTGTCAGCCCCTTTTCCTTCCCGGATGTTATGTTGACAAGGACATTCCTTGCTGTGGTCAGATCAAAATCGTTAAGCAGAGGAGAGGAGAATGCCTCTTCTACTGCTCTGATCGCTCTGTTGTCACCCTCGGCAGAACCACTTCCCATAAGTGCCATGCCGCTATTGTTCATTACCATCCTGACATCTGCAAAGTCTACATTTATGAATCCCGGGCGAGTTATGATCTCGGCTATACCCTTTACAGCAGTGCTCAGCACAGTGTCTGCCTTCGGAAATGCCTCAAAAATAGTAAGGTCACCGAATATTTTATATAGCTTTTGGTTGTCTATAATGAGAAGACAATCAACATATTTTTCCAGCTCTCTGATACCAAGTACTGCTCTCTTCATGAACTCACTACCCTCGTCGCGGAAAGGCAGTGTTACAACGGCAACTGTAAGCAACCCCATCTCCTTGGCCACTTTTGCAATAACAGGAGTTGCTCCCGTACCTGTACCGCCACCCATGCCTGCTGTCAGGAAAACCATCTCTGTCAGCCCCTGCAGCTTCTCTTTTATAAGTTCTATCGACTCTTCGGCCGCCTTTTTTCCCTGGTCGGGATTACATCCGGCTCCGAGACCCCTTGTTATGACATTCCCCAATTGTAGCTTGTCAACAACAGGGCTTATGGCAAGCGCTTGAGTATCGGTGTTGCATATCATGAAATCTACATTCTTGATTCCCTGACGGAACATCTCGTTTACAGCATTACATCCGCCGCCTCCGACACCAATGACTTTAATAATCGAGTTGTTAGATTCCCAATCCAGTGGTAAATATTCCTTCATATACCTATGCTTCGTTTGAACTGTTGAAAATATCTCCAATCATTATGTTGCTGAAATTTTTCATAAAGCTTCTCTTTTTGCTTGGCCTTTCAGCTTTTTCCTGTTGAAGTTCAGGCTCCTTTGATGCAATAGTAGCTTCTGATGGAAATAACTCTGTTGTGAGAGGCTTCTCATCAATAACAGGCTCCCTCTTCATCTCTTCCAGCTCAAATCCGTGAATAACCAAACCGACGGCAGTAGATGAGCCCGGCTTGTATGTGCCTTCACATCCGTCAATTGTAACTCCCATATTAGGAGAGGCAATTCTTGCGTCAAAACCGGTACGGAAAGAGATATAATCGCGCAGATCCTTAAGCTGAGACGCACCACCTGTTATCACTATCCCTGCATGAAGCCTGTCCTGGAAACCGGAATTCTCTATCTCGTACATTATTGCATCAACTATCTCCTCCACTCTGGCCTCTATAATACCGGCTATTACTTTAAAAGATACCTCGCGTGAGTCTCTTCCGCCCAATCCGGGAATTATTACTGTTTTGTTCTCCGGAGCGCGGTCACTGTAACACGAGCCATATTGTATCTTCATCTGCTCTGCGTTTCTGAGAGATACGCCGCAACCCTGACGAAGATCCTCTGTAATTGAGTTGCCTCCGAAAGGAATGACTGCGGTGTGTCTTACAATGTTGTCCTGTATAATAAGCAGGTCGGTTGTCCCGCCACCCATATCAACCATGGCAACACCCAGCTCCATCTCGTCCTCGGTAAGAACAGCCTTAGCAGAGGCTACTGGTTCAAGAACGAGGTCCTTAAGCTTCAGCCCTGCTCTCTCAATAACAATCTTGCTGTGCTCTACAGAATTTGTCTTACCTATAAACAGTTTGTAGTCGCCCTCAATGCGGGTTCCTGTCATTCCAACAGCCTCTCTGATTCCTGTGTTGTCATCTATGTTGTATGACTGAGGTATCACGTGCAGTATCTTCTCTCCGGCATTCACCCTTGAGTTGAACATCTCCCTCTCCATCTCTGCAACCTCCTTCTCTGTTATCCATTCAGAAGAACGACTCCTGTTCCTGCTGATACGTGCGGTGTTACATTTTATATTCTGACCGGCTATGCCTACATAAACCTCATCAATCTCTATGTTTTCCTCAGTACGGATCTCTTCCAGTGTCGGCTTGAGAGATTCAAGGACATTCTGAATGTTCACCACCTCTCCACGCATGACGCCTTTTGACGGCGCCTCTTTCAATGCCACAATCCTGTAACCGGATTCGGTTTTTTCACCTACGATTGAGACAACCTTTGTTGTCCCAAGATCAATAGCTGCGACAAGCTTTTTCATATCTCTAAGTTTTTATCTGTTTTTTTATTTTTTTTGCATACAATTTGATTGTCAAACTGAAGATTGACAGATTTGTACATATCAGGCCCCACATTCGGCAAAATATCCTTGTAAAAGGCGTACAGTTTCCTGAATTTGTAATCAATCTTTTCAATATTTCCGAAAACAACCTCGAAATTTCCATCACGCGGGATAAAGCTCAGCAATCCCTTCTCATCCACATAAATCTGCTCAACAAGAGTATTCCATGAGTCGTTGTTGAGTATATAGACTCCGAGATCTCTGAGAGAATTTGCCCAATCCTGGTTTTTCTTGATATATCCGTGATATCCCGGGGCAATTCCGAGCGGAATCTCTCCCGAGACAACTGGAACAAACGGAGCGAAACTTTTTATTAACGGGAATATATAGGCACTCTCATCCATATAGAATCCGCCATTCTCTGTCTCGAGCCTGAGAACAGGCTTCCTCTGAATAATGTCCACCTTCAGGATTCCGTCCCTGCTATAGCTAACCTCGGATTTCTTAACTGCAGTCTTTTTATTTAATACCAATTCCAGCTGGTAGTTGTTGATGTGTCTGAGTTTGCTCTCTCCCGGACGGATACCGTTATCAACTATGACTTCCGCTATCTCCTCACGGGAAATAAATCCTATCTCGGCGCTGTCAAGCACAACCACCTTTATTGACCGGCATAACTCTCCCATTTTCTTCTTCTCGGTTATGACGGTCGAGAAGTAGAAATAGGCAATGAGTACTCCGGCTAAAAGTACATAAGCTGATATTATGAGTATTTTTTTCAGCATTTTACTCTTTCAGTAAGCATTTCAGTAATGGGAGCCACAAAACGGTCTATGTCACCGGCTCCGAAAGTGACAAGCACGTCAACCTCTCTCTTTGCAAGAATGTCCAACAACTCCTCTTTTTTCACCATTAATTTATCCTTTAACTTCACATCCCTGAATATTATCTCTGAAGTCACTCCCTCAATAGGAAGCTCTCTTGCAGGATATATATCAAGTAGAATCAGTTCGTCAAGCATGCTGAGACTTTCAGCAAAACCCTCCCTGAAATCCCGTGTCCTTGTATATAGATGAGGCTGGAAAATACCGGTAATCTTTCTTCCGCTGAAGATATTCCTGATTGAACTGATTGCAGAGGAGAGCTCTTTCGGATGGTGAGCATAATCATCAATATATGCGCATTTTTCGTTATTAAGCCTTATGTCGAAACGTCTCTCTACACCCTGGAATGTTCTAAGGGCCTCTTTAACTGCAGCCGGCGAAACTCCTGATAAAAGGGCTACAGAAGCAGCAGCTATGCTGTTTTCAACGTTTACCCATCCCGGGACACCGACAGTGCAATCCTCTATCTTCCCTCCCGGATAGTTAAGATCAAACCTGAAATAGCCTCCATCTGTCAAACGTATTGAGGATGCGTAAAAATCACACTCCTCATCGTATGAGTATTGGTACACTCTTTTTACTTTCAATGCTGAGAGGTCAAGTCCAAGATTTTTTTTCAGAACCAGTGCGCCTTCTACCTTTACCTGTGAGGCAAACTCCGCAAAGGCCTCCCGGATATGCTCATGATTACTGTATATATCAAGATGGTCTGCGTCTGCTGAGGTTATTACAGCAACTTCCGGGAACAACTGCAGGAAGGAGCGGTCAAATTCATCAGCTTCTGCAACCAGATATTCGCCTTTGTTAAGAAGCAGGTTTGAATGGTAATTCTTTGATATACCTCCGAGAAAAGCTGTGCAACCCACACCCGAATGAGTAAATATGTGAGCAAGCAATGTTGAGGTTGTAGTCTTTCCGTGTGTACCTGCAACTGCAAGGCACTTTTTCTCAGAAGCAAGGTTGCCCAGGGCAAGGGAACGTTTTACTATCCTGTAACCATTATTGAGGAAGAACTGATACTCACTGTGGGATACGGGAACAGCCGGGGTGTATATTACAAGGGTATTATCCCTGTTTTTTATAAACTCGTCCGGGATTTGTCTCACATCGTCTTCATAATGTAGTCTGATGCCCTCATCTTCCAACTCGGAAGTGAGTTTGCTGCAGACACGGTCATAACCGGCGACGACTGCCCCTGCATGATTGTAAAATCTTGCAAGAGCACTCATTCCGATGCCGCCGGCACCTATTAAATATACATAGTTCATTCTCTTTCTTTAATTAATTTTAAGACCTCCTGCGCAATCACCATTGCTGAATCCTTGAAAGCCATCTCTGAAATTCTGTTTTCCAGCTCTTTTCTCTTTGTTTCATCTGCTGCCAGGGATATTGCCGCAGGGAATACCTGTTCAACGGCAGCATCGTCCGGTATCATGTAAGCCGCATTTTTTCTTACAAGAGCCATCGCGTTATGTGTCTGATGGTCTTCGGCAACATTGGGGGAGGGAACAAATATGCTGGCCTTTCCTGCAAGGCAGAGCTCAGAGATTGTCCCTGCTCCGGCTCTGGTAATTACAACATCTGCTGCTGCAAATGCGAGATCCATTCTTTTTATAAATTCAAAAGCCTTTACGTTTTCTGCAGGGTTGGCATACAGGAAGTCCTGTATCCCTTTTTTGTAATAGCTGCCGTATTGCCATATTAGTTGAATGTCTCCCGAAGCCCCTTGTCTCACCCAATCTTTTGCACACTCGTTCAGTGTACCTGCACCAAGGCTGCCACCTACAATCAGAATGGTCTTCTTATCCGGGTTTAGTTCAAAGAAACGCAAGGCCTCAATTTTCTGTTCAGGTGTGGCAGGAGCAATCCCGTCACGGACAGGATTACCGGTCAGCATCAATTTATCTGCCAGGAAAAACTTCTCCATTCCCTCATAGGCAACACATATTTTTTTGGCACGCCTTCCGAGAAGCTTGTTAGTAAGCCCTGCAAAGGAGTTCTGTTCCTGTATAAGTATAGGGATATCCATTCTGCCTGCCATCCAGAGAAGCGGACCGCTTGCATATCCTCCAACACCCACAGCAACGTCCGGGTCGAAATCGTCAATTATTCTTCTTGCCTGATTCAGGCTTCTGATAACCTTAAAAGGAAGTGCCAGGTTTTCCAAAGAGAGTTTTCTCTTAAGACCGGCAACAGGAAGTCCCACGATCTTGTATCCTGCAGCAGGAACCTTCTCCATCTCCATTCTACCGAGAGCACCCACAAACAAAATCTCACAATCCGGTTCAAGTTTCCTCAGACCATTTGCAATTGAGACAGCCGGGAAAATATGGCCCCCGGTTCCACCTCCGCTAATTATTATCCTCTTTGCTGACATTCTCTTCGTTTTTTATCTGATTTTTCTCTTTTGTTACCTCTATTGTCCTGCTGACAGAGAGTATTATACCGAAGGCACCACCCATAATAACAAGGGATGTTCCTCCGAGGCTGACAAGTGGCAATGTATGTCCGGTGACAGGAATAAGTGTCACATTAACCATCATGTGAAGCAGTGCCTGAAGTGAGATTGTAAGTCCAAGTCCTATTACAAGCATCATGGAAAACACTTTCGTACATGCATAGGCTAAAGTCATACATCTGAAAAGCAGCCACAGATATAACATAAGGACAACTACTCCGCCAATTAGTCCCCACTCCTCTACAATGATTGCGTATATAAAATCAGAGTAAGGGTGCGGTAGCACATACCTCTGAGTGCTCTTGCCCGGACCTTTTCCTAATATTCCCACGGAGGAGACTGCTACTTTTGCCATCCTTTTCTGGAAAGTATTCTTATCTATTATTTTTCTCTGTTCAGGAGTGAGGTTTTTGTCATTTAATTGTTCGGTGTCATTGTGTTTGAAACGGCTGATTGCAGTGTCGACCCTGTCAAACATTCCGAAACTGAAGTGAAGGATCAGTACCATAAGCAGGGCAACAAGTGCTATACCGGCAGTCTTTACAAGGTGTGATCTCTTAATTTCCGAGATGAATAGTACAAGAAAACTTACTGCTCCGAGAAGCAGAGCCTGCGATGCACTGCCGAAAAGTATAAGTATAAGTACAATGCTCAAAGGTGCAAGAATCCAAATTGTATACTCTTTGAAAGTCTCGAGTTTGCGATCTTCAAGCACTTTCGCAAGGTATAATATAGTACATATCTTGGCAATTTCTGCTGGTTGGAATGATAGTCCGAAAATACTAATCCACCGTTCGGCATCGTTGAGACTCTTTCCGACAATCAAGGTTGCCACGAGTAACCCGATACTGACTATCAATCCAATGTTGGCAAGAGATCTGTACCATTTGAGAGGAAGCTTGTAGCACACATAGAGAGCTGTCAGGCCAAAAACCACAAATCGCAGTTGCCTGAGCAATATGTCAAACGTGCTCTTATCCTCTCTCAAAGCCAGAGAGCTGCTGGATGAATAGACTGCGGCAATAGAGATCAGGGACAGAAATAAAACAACTGTCCAGATGACTTTGTCACCCCTTAGTCTGTGGATTATAGAATCAGAATCATTCATGCTATAGATTCTTTACTGCCTCTTTGAACAATCTTCCTCTCTCCTCGTAATTCTTGAAAAGATCGAAACTTGCACATGCAGGAGAAAGAAGGACGGTCTCTCCCGGTTTTGCAATCGAATAAGCAACTTTAACTGCCTCTTCAGCTGAGCTGGTGTCATACATTGAATCCACCATACCCTCAAATACCTCATGTAACTTTCTGTTGTCGGCTCCGAGGCATATTATGGCTCTTACCTTATCCTTGACAAGATCGAAGAGCGGCCTGTAGTCGTTCCCCTTGTCTTTGCCGCCTGCAATCCAAATAACGGGAGTTGTCATACTCTCCAGTGCATACCACGTAGAATTGACGTTAGTACCTTTTGAGTCGTTTATATAAAGTACGTTTTTAACTTTAAGAACCTTTTCCAGCCTGTGTTCTACACCCTGGAAGGTTGTAAGACTCTGACGGAGCACTTCATTCCTTATGTTGAGAACTTTACCGGTAACAGCAGCAGCCATCGAGTTGTAAATATTGTGTTTTCCCTGGAGAGAAAGTTCATTAATGAACATGTTATACTCGCGGTCTTCGTATTTAACCTTAATCTGTTTATCCTCGAGGTACGCTCCCTCTTCAACCCTCTTTTCCTGGCTGAAAGGAAGCTGCTTTGCCTTGAGAACTATATTGTTCAGATGTGAAATGCTTATCTCGTCGTCAGCACAGAAAATAAAACAGTCACTCTCCGACATATTCTGTGTAATTCTGAATTTTGACATTATATAATTCTCCATCTGATTGTTGTATCTGTCAAGGTGGTCCGGGGTTATGTTCAGGAGCACTGCGATATCAGCCTTGAAGTCATACATGCCGTCAAGCTGGAAGCTGCTCAGTTCAAGCACATAGTAGTCATAATCCTGTGTGGCAACCTGATAAGCATAAGATTGACCTATATTGCCCGCAAGCCCGACATTAAGCCCCGCATTCTTCATCAAAAAGTATATGATTGATGTAGTGGTGGTTTTACCGTTACTCCCTGTTATACAAATCTTCTTAGACCTGTCATACCTGCCTGCAAACTCAATTTCGGAAATTACAGGAATCTTTTTTTCGCGGATCTCTTCAATAATAGGTGCAGAATCTGGAATACCCGGACTCTTCACGACTTCGCCGGCGTTCAGGATAAGTTCTCTTGTATGCCTTCCCTCTTCGTAGCTGATTTCCCATTTTATCATCAAATCTTTCGCCTCCTGGGAGATCATTCCGTTATCGGAAAGGAACACCTCGTGGCCCTTAACTTTTGCTAGAACAGCAGAACCAACCCCACTCTCACCTCCACCTAGAATTACTACTCTTGACATATTATCTGATTTTTAATGTTATTAAAGTGAATACTGCCAGCAAGACTGCTATGATCCAGAACCTGGCAACTATTTTTGCTTCCGGAAGCAGTTTTTTCGGATATTGGATAAGCGCATCCTTCTCTTCCTTCTGAAAATGGTGATGGAGCGGTGACATCCTGAAAACGCGGACTCCGGTCCCGTATTTCTTGCGAGTGTACTTGAAATAGAACCTCTGAATAATCACCGAGAGACTTTCAACGAAAAATACACCGCAAAGTATAGGAATAAGAAGCTCCTTTTTTATTACAATTGCCGCTACAGCTATAATACCTCCGATTGCAAGACTTCCGGTATCCCCCATGAACACCTGTGCAGGGTATGAGTTATACCAAAGGAAGCCTACAAGTGCTCCGATGAAAGCGGCAAGCACTATCACAAGCTCCCCTGTGTATGGTATGTACATTATGTTAAGATAGTTGGAGTAGATTACGTTGCCGGAGACATAAGCAAGTATGCCGAGTGTGCCCCCGACAATGGCCGAAATTCCCGTAGAAAGACCATCCATACCGTCTGTCAAATTTGTTCCGTTTGAAACTGCAGTTACTACTAAAATAATAACAACTATATATACAACCCATCCGGCAATATCTTTACCTTTTCCCTGAATAGGAGAGAGCCATGAGTAATCCAACTCATTGCCCTTGAAAAATGGAATTGTTGTTTTTGTGCTTTTCTCCTCCTGAAAGAATGAAATCTTATCAGAAAATCCCTCCTGAGATACAATCTCCGGGTGAGCATCGCTGCTGCGCTGAGAAGCAGGAGTGCGAATCACCGCCTGGTCACTGAAATATAGTGTAAGACCTACAATGAGTCCCAAACTGACCTGCCCGATAATCTTGAATTTTCCCGGAAGGCCCTCTTTATTCTTCTTAAAAACCTTTATATAATCATCAATGAATCCTATGAATCCCAGCCATATAGCCGAAACAATCATAAGTATGACATATACGTTTGTCAGGTCTCCCAGAAGAATTGCCGGAATCAGGAAAGATATGAGAATTATGATACCGCCCATTGTGGGAGTTCCCTTTTTCTGCATTTGGCCTTCGAGCCCGAGATCCCTGATTGTCTCGCCTATCTGTTTCTTTGCTAGTTTGTTTATTATCTTCTTGCCTACAAAGAGAGCAATCAGCAAAGAAATTATGGATGCAGAAATAGCCCTGAATGAGATGTACTTTAAAAGACCCATTCCGGGGAAGTCTATATGACCGTTTAGGTATTCGAACAGATTGTAAAGCATCTTCTAACTGATTAAATTTATTACATCCGCTATTATCTCCTTATCGTCGAAGTGGTGTTTCACACCCTTGACGTCCTGGTAGTTTTCATGCCCCTTTCCGGCAACCAATATTATACTGCCTGCAGGAGCGGTGATGATTGCTGTGCGTATGGCCTCCCTCCGGTCTGTTATGAACATGGCCTTTGAAATGTCAGCATGAGAGAAGCCTGCTCTTATATCATTTATTATCTCTTCAGGCTCTTCAAATCTTGGATTGTCCGAAGTGACAATAACTCTGTCTGAATATTTGGCTGCAATGGCTGCCATTTCAGGTCTTTTACCCTTGTCTCTGTTTCCGCCGCATCCGAATACAGTAGTTATACTTTTGTCATCGGCAGACTCTCTGAGTGTTCTGAGAACATTTTCAAGGGCATCGGGAGTGTGTGCGTAATCAACGACTGCTGTCAGGTCATTTTTGCCTTTCAGGTATTCAAGCCTTCCGGCAACAGATGTCATATTACTTATGTGTACCAGAACCTCCTCTTTGTCAAAGCCCATTATCACGGCAGATGAGTATACCGCCAAAAGATTATAGGCATTGTGTTCACCTATGAATTTTGTCCAGACCTCCCGGTTGTCTATGTTAAGAAGCATTCCGTCCATTCCCTTTTCAATAATCCTGCAGTTGAACTCTGCCGGAGAGTGGCATGAGTATCTGTAGATGTGGGCGGTTGTGTTCTGGATCATGACCAGACCGTTTTTATCGTCAATATTGGTCAGGGCAAAAGCTGATGAAGGAAGGGAATCGAAGAGAGATTTCTTTACTCTTATATATTCGTCAAATGTCTTGTGATAGTCCAGGTGATCTCTTGTTATGTTTGAGAAAATCGCCCCCGAAAAGTTTAGCCCTGCGACTCTCTTCTGGTGGAGAGAGTGGGAGCTGACCTCCATAAAGCAAAATTCACAACCGGTATCCGTCATCTGAGCAAGCAGTTCATTAATCTGAACAGGGTCAGGAGTTGTGTGGGTTGCATCAATAGTCTTGCCGGCTATATAGTTCACTATTGTTGACAATAAACCACATTTATATCCCAGATCGGTAAATAATCTGTATAGGAGTGTCACTGTAGTGGTTTTGCCATTGGTGCCTGTGATGCCAATCAATTTCAGCTTTTCTGAGGGTCTTCCGTAAAAATTTGAGGCTACGATTCCCAGTGTAAAATGGCTGTCAGTAACCTGAATAATTGTAGCAGAGATATTCTCTTCCGGCAGAATTTCGCATATAACAGCCTTGGCACCGGCTGCCACAGCTTGTGCAATGTAATCGTGCCCATCCGAAGTCTCCCCCTTCAAAGCCACAAAAAGAGAGCCTTTGCTGACCTTTCTAGAATCAAAACAGATAGAACTGATTTCGATATTACTATCTCCTAATATCTGTAGTATCCTGCTGCTTGAGAGTATCTCTTGTAATTTCATGATAATCAGAAAGTTGTAAATACATTAAACCTTTGTTGTCCAAATCATTACCGGGGATATAACTCTGTGATGTTACCTTCCCCTTACCTGTAAACCTTACTTTATATCCTTGGTTTTCCAATATGTAGAGAGCGTCTCTGATCCCAAGTCCCATGACTTGGGGGATTGAGTCACATTTGAAAGAGTCAAGATTGGCAAGTATATCTCTGCTCTTGCCAGCTATGCTTCCATTTCCCTCGACGGGTGAAATCCACTCCGGAGATGAGACATATATTTTGTCTGAAATCTTCTTGAAAACAGGGGCAGCCCAGCCACCACCGTAAAAGTTGCCTCTTGTCCTGCCTGTATATAGAACTACTATTGCAGAATACTTAGGATTTTCTGATGGAAAAAATCCTGCAAATGAAGCCTGGTGTCTCTTGTATCCCTCTTTATCGGTGTAACCGGCTCCGTTAAAAGCGACTCTTGCTGTTCCTGTCTTGCCGGAAATGGCATATCGTTTATCATTCAGAGCTTTCGCAGTACCCTCTTCGACTACACTTCTCAAAGCCTTGTTGACAAGTACAAGGGTGGATTTTGAACATATAGAACCGCTGAGTTCCACAGGTTCAAATCTCTTTTCAATAACACCGTTTTTTTGAATGTTTTCAACGAAATATGGTTTCATCATTTTTCCACCGTTGGCTATGGCATTGTAAAATGCAAGCGTGTGCAAGGGAGTAAGGAGTGTCGCATAGCCTATGCCCATAAGAGGTAAAGTGAGTTTGGACCAGGATTTATCCCCGGGGGCATATATCACAGCCCTTGCCTCTCCCTTAAGATCGAGATTGAACTTCTCGTTGAGCTTCATATTGTTGATCCTGTCAACAAATTTCTTTTCGTTGTTTGCATAATATTCAACAGCAAGCTTGGCAAAAGCAACATTGGAGGATTTCTCGAAAGCCTTGATTACGTTGATTTGACCATAGCCACCGGCTGTAACGTCTGAAATGGTGTGACCCGCATATGGCCATTTGCCGTTACCGGCATCTACAGGAGTTTCAAGAGTTACATATCCATCTTCAATCAATGCCACAAGCGTGGCAAGCTTGAATGTAGACCCCGGTTCAGTTGCCTGACCGATTGCATAGTTGAATACCTCATCAAAATTACCATTGCTGTCTTTTCTCATATTTGCTATTGCCCTTATGGCTCCGGTCTTGACCTCCATGACAATGGCTGTTGCCCCCTCAAACTGATCTGAAAGAGAAAGTTGCTCTTTCAGTGCAGCCTCTGCAGCTTCCTGGATATCGATGTCAATAGTAGTCTGGACATCGTATCCATCTTTAGGTTGTATGATCTTATCCATATCTACCGGCTTCCACTGGTCTTTGAGTAGCTTTTGAACTACCTGACTTCCCGGTGTCCCTTTTAGGTAATAGTCGAAACTCTCTTCAATCCCGACTCCCTTTCCGTTTGAATTTATGAAACCGATTGTCCTGTATGCTAGTCTTCCGTAAGGGTTCTTCCTTTTGTTCTTCTGCTCAGAGATGAAGCCGCCTTTAAGAGACCCGAGTCTGAATAAGGGAAAGTTCTTGATAATCATTAGCTCAGAATGGTCGACAAGTCTGTTCCCGAGGGATATATCCCTGTCTTTTGTTGCCCGGGCTGTCTCCATCCTCTTTTTATACCAGTCAGCTGAGTTGTCACCGAAAAACTCACTGAGAGCTATTGCAAGAGAGTCTTTATACATGTCAAAAACAGATTGTTCGGGAACAATACAATCCATTCTTATCTTATAATATGGTACAGAAGAGGAGAGTGTCCTTCCGTCACAGGCAAGTATGCTTCCCCTGGTTGCTTCTATCTCCTCTACCCTGAATGTCTTTACTTCGCTCCTGAGATCTTCGTTCGTAATGTATTGCAGATACACCATCCTTGCAATAACGGCAATGCCTGCTATTACAAAGAGTGCGTACACCACAAATGCTCTGTTCATTACTCCCTTCATCCTATTTCTCTATTATAACCCTGCGGGGTGGTTCCTGCGGACTTTTCAATGTGGAGTTATACTCCGTCAATTTCAACTCAACCTCAAGACGCTTGCTCTGGTATAATAACCTTGCAGTCTTTCCTGTGTAATCAGCTTTAAGATCCTTAAGAATCTGCACATTTCTCCTTTCAGTGACTTGGCTGCTGTCAATACCGAAATTCATCCCTATATAAAGAATTACAAGAAAGAAGATATATATCACAAAGGTGGCGTGCCTGAATATGCCTGTATTTACAAGCCACATCCCGCCGGCCAAATTGTCTATAACCTCTCTTGTCTTCATATCTTCTCTGCCACTCTGAGTTTCGCACTCCTTGCCCTGGTGTTGGATGATATCTCATCCTCTGCAGGAAGCAAAGGTTTCTTTGTTACTAATCTGAACGGACTCCTTGTATTGCCGAAAAAGTCCTTTTCGGTGGTACCTCCGATATTTCCGCTCTTCATAAAGTTCTTGACCATCCTGTCTTCGAGAGAGTGATATGTTATCACAACAAGCCTTCCTCCACTTCTGAGTGAGGATAGTGCTCCGTACAGAAAGCCTTCGAGAGCCCTCATCTCTCCGTTAACCTCAATCCTGAGAGCCTGATAAACCTTGGCAAGGTACTTGTGTTCCGCAAACTTCGGTAAAAGGCTTTCGATGGCTCTGTTAAGGTCGCTGGTCAGTATTATCTTGTTTTCAACACGAGATTTGCAGATAAGAGCGGCAACTCTCCTGCTGTTTTCCACCTCTCCGTAATTCCGGAAAAGAGCCTCAAGCTCCGATTCTGTATATGTGTTGACTATGTCAGCCGCGGTTAACTTGGAGTCATTGCTCATCCTCATGTCGAGAGGAGAGTCAAATCTGAATGAAAAACCTCTCTCCTCAGTGTCAAACTGATGTGAAGAGACTCCGAGGTCTGCCAGGATCCCGTCAACATATTCGTATCCGTTATGGCGTACAAAGTTTTGTACGAATCTGAAGTTGTTATTTATCAGAATTAACCTTACATCGTTAGGGGCATTCTTAATGGCCTCCATGTCGCGGTCGAATGCAATAAGCCGTGCACTCTCGTCCATCCTTGAAAGAATCTCCCTGCTGTGGCCTCCCCCTCCGAATGTGGCGTCAACATATACTCCGCCGGGTGATATTGCAAGGGCGGATACACTTTCGTCTAACAGGACAGGTGTATGATAATTACTCATATTGTCGGGCCTCCTTATCCTAATGTCTTTTCAAGTAATGCGAGATAGTCGCCGTCGGATAATTTTGAGTTCTGATACTTGTCGCTTGCCCAGACTTCGATCTTGTTTCCGATACCCACAAAGACCACCTCTTTGACAACGCCGATTTTCTCAAGTAACTTCTTTGGAATGGAGATTCTACCCATTTTCTCGTCCGGAGTTACCAGGGCAATCTCCCTGTTATACTCACGCCACAGAAGAGCATGTTCCCGGTTGTTCATGTTGAGTTTTGCTCTTACCTTCTCCGATTCTGCATTCCAGTCATCAAAAGTGAACAGTTCCAGGCAATCTGAAAAGATCTCCTTTCTCACGACGAAGCGCATGTCTCCGTCCTTGAGGAAGGATTTGAAGGTCGAAGGCAGTACAAGCCTGCACTTATCGTCCATCTTTACAGTATATTCCCCGAAAAAGTTAACCATCTGAAACTCTATTTTATTTCTAATGCAAAAATATAAAAACTTTTTACAAAATTACCCAAAAACATACAAACTTTTACACCGACTTACGAACAATTAAATTGAAATTGCTATCTTCGGGCTGAAATTAATTGTTATGAAGAGAGTACTATTTTTATTGTCGTTATTCTTCACTGTCTCTTGTGCATGTGATACGACCAAGGATTCAGAATCCGATCCGGAAAACAAGGAACAAATTGTAACAGAGTTCGGGATTCCAATATCAGAATTTGACATACAGGAGGGAAGTGTCGGGAGCGGGCAGTTTTTTTCAACACTAATGACTGATTTAGGTGCAACAAATACAGATGCCTATGCCCTGACAGAGGCGTGTGAGGGGGTGTTTGACCTGAAAAAACTGAAAGTTGGAAACAGCTTCAGAGCATTTTATACAAGAGAAGAGAATCCCAGGCTTGCCTACCTTGTATATAAGGAAAGCAGGACATCTTATGTAGTTTTTGGTCTTCATGACTCTATCTTTGTAAAGAATTATACAGAGCAGACCGAGACAAGGACAAGAGTGGCAGAGGTGGTGATAGAGAACTCATTGTGGGCTGATGTCGAGAGAGCCGGTCTGAATTATGAGATTGCCAGTCGTCTCGAAAATATATATGCATGGTCTGTTGACTTCTTCGGATTGCAGAAGGGTGACAGATTCAAGTTCTTATTTGATGAGATAATCGTCAAAGATGAGGTAGTAAGCATCGGTACAGTATATGCAGCGACCTTTACCAGCAAAGGTAAGGTATATGATGCATACCTTTTTAAAGAGGGTGACACGACTTCGGTTCAATACTTCAATTCATTGGGCGAAAATCTGAAAAAGGCATTCCTGAAGGCTCCGCTGAGCTATACGAGAGTCTCCTCGGGCTTTACATATTCACGCAGACATCCTGTAACCCGAATTGTCAGACCACATACAGGTGTTGACTATGCTGCGCCGAAAGGCACACCGGTAATGTCTATCGGTGACGGTGTAGTGATTCAGAAAGGTTATGCAGGGGGGGGCGGAAACACTGTCAAGATAAAGCATAATGCCACCTTTACCACAGCCTACCTGCATCTCTCAAAATATGGAGCGGGAGTTGCCAAAGGTTCGCGGGTGCGACAGGGGCAGGTTATCGGTTATGTCGGAAGCACAGGTTTGTCCACAGGTCCTCACCTTGATTTCAGAGTGTGGAGAAACGGGAAACCTATAAATCCGCTCAGTATGGAATCTCCTCCTGCCAAGAAGGTTGATCCGTCTAATATGGAGACTTTCAGGACAAATATTGCAAATATGAAGCATCAGATTGATTCATTGGTCTCTGTGCAATATCTGGACACACTTGTCAATAACTTGGGAAAGAAATAATCTCGTACTATCTTTGCCGGAAATTGATAAAATTATATGGCAGACGAAAAGATTATTTTCTCTATGAACGGAGTCGGCAAGATTTTGCCGAACAATAACAAGGCAATCCTGAAAGATATCTACCTCTCTTTTTTCTATGGTGCAAAGATTGGTATAATCGGTCTTAACGGATCCGGAAAATCCACACTCCTGAAAATCATTGCAGGTATGGAGACTGCTATTCAGGGAGAGGTCGTGTGGGCTCCCGGTTACTCTGTGGGATATCTGGAGCAGGAGCCTCATCTGGATGATTCAAAAACTGTTCTTGAGGTAGTGCAGGAGGGTGTGCAGGAGGTTATGGATCTGCTCAAAAAATACGAGGAGGTCAACAATAAATTTGCAGAACCGATGGAGGATGATGAGATGAACAAGCTTATCGAACTCCAGGGTGAACTGACAGATAAAATTGACCATGTTAATGGTTGGGATATAGATTCAAAACTTGAGAGAGCAATGGATGCCCTGCAATGTCCCGACCCTTCGGCATCGGTCAAGACATTGAGCGGTGGAGAGAGAAGACGGGTAGCTTTATGCCGGTTGCTTTTAAGAGAACCTGACGTACTTCTTCTCGATGAGCCTACCAACCACCTTGATACAGAGAGTATACAGTGGCTTGAGGCGCATCTCCAGCAGTACAAGGGAACGGTTATAGCTGTTACCCACGACCGTTACTTCCTCGACAATGTTGCAGGATGGATACTTGAACTTGACCGTGGGGAAGGAATTCCATGGAAGGGTAATTACTCGTCATGGCTCGATCAGAAGACAACAAGGCTTGCAATGGAGGAGAAACAGGAGAGTAAGAGAAAGAAGACCTTGGAGAGGGAGCTTGAGTGGGTGCGGATGGCTCCAAAAGCCAGACACGCAAAATCCAAGGCACGTCTGTCACAGTATGAAAGAATGCTCAATGAGGATGGAAAAGCCAAGGATGAAAAACTCGAGATTTTTATCCCTAACGGGCCACGTCTTGGAGACAATGTAATAGAGGCTTCAGGGGTCACAAAATCATTCGGGGATAAAGTCCTTTTCGAAAATCTCAACTTTAAACTCCCACCTGCAGGTATTGTCGGTATTATCGGACCAAACGGTGCCGGAAAGACAACTTTGTTCAGACTCATAATGGGTTACGAAACGCCGGACAAGGGTACTTTCTCTATAGGAGAGACCGTGAAGGCTGCATACGTTGACCAGCAACACAAACAAATTGATCCCGACAAGACCGTATATCAGACAATAGCAGACAACTCTGAATTTGTGAAACTTGGTAATAAAGAGGTAAATGCAAGGGCCTATGTGTCAAGATTCAACTTCTCGGGAGCAGATCAGGAGAAGAGGTGCGGAGTGCTCTCCGGGGGTGAGAGAAACAGGCTGCATCTGGCCCTTACCCTAAAGGAGGAGGCCAATGTGTTACTGCTTGACGAGCCTACAAATGACGTGGATGTAAATACAATAAGAGCTCTGGAGGAGGGTCTTGAGAACTTTGCCGGTTGTGCTGTCGTGATTTCACATGACAGGTGGTTCCTTGACAGAATCGCAACCCACATCCTTGCCTTTGAGGGTGATTCAAATGTATACTTCTTCGAGGGGAGCTACTCTGAATATGAGGAGAACAAGAAGAGACGCCTTGGAGATCTCACGCCAAAAAGATTTAAGTATAAGAAATTGATGGAGTAGTATCAGCTGTTGAGTTCCAACCACCTGTCACTCTTAATTTCAATCAATGAAATAACCTCTCCGATTCTTACAGATTTATCTGTGAGATCTTTAGGGGACAAAATACCTGACGAGAGAGCGGCCTCAAGGTCGCTCTTCTCTTTTTCAAGAGACTCAATCTCGGACTCAAGTGCTTCCAGTTCGCGTTTTTCCTTGTATGTCAGACCTTTCTTGGCGATTTGGGCCTCCTCTTTCGGTTCTTTTACCGGCCTGGGAGTTTTCTCCCGCTCCAGCTCCCTGATATATTCACGATATTCACTGTACTTGCCGACATAGTCTTTGATAACGCCGTTTCCCTCAAATACAAATATGTGATCAGCAAGCTTGTCAAGAAAATATCTGTCATGTGAGACAATAATCAGACACCCCCGGAATTCCGCAAGATACTCCTCAAGAACATTGAGGCTGATAATGTCAAGATCATTTGTGGGCTCGTCGAGAATCAGAAAATTCGGATTCTTCATCAACACAGTTACAAGGTAAAGCCTTCTCCTCTCTCCTCCGCTCAGTTTTTCAACCTTGGTATTGTGTGTAGAGTAGGGGAAGAGAAACTTTGAGAGGAATTGCGTTACAGGAACCTGAGTCCCGTCAGAAAGAGTTGCAACTTCGGCATATCTTCTTACAACATCAATAACCGTCTCATCCGGTGTAAATTCAAGTCCCGCTTGTCTATAGTAGCCGAAAACGACTGTCTCCCCGATATCTGTTGTTCCCGCAAGAGGAGGCAGTGTTCCTGTGATAACCTCGAGAAAGGTTGTCTTCCCGACTCCGTTCGAACCTACCAATCCTACTTTTTCACCTTTGGCAAAGTTGTATGTGAAAGAGTCTATGGTCTTGTAATCCCCGTAACTGTGCGAGACACCCTTACAGTTAATAACTTTGGTTCCCAGCCTCGCACTCTTTACATCTATCTTCATGCTCTGTTCCGAGATTGTCTGAGAGGCCCGGTCCTTGATGTCATAAAATGCATTGACACGGTATTTCGCTTTTGTTCCCCTTGCCTGAGGCATCCTCCTCATCCAGTCGAGCTCCTTTCTGAACAGATTACGGGCTCTTTCTGTCTCTGAGTTGAAATTTTCGATTCTCTCATCTCTTTTCTGCAGATAGTATGAGTAATTTCCCTGGTATCTGTATAGCTTTCCATTGTCAAGCTCCAGAATCTGGTTGCAAACCCTGTCAAGAAAGTAGCGGTCATGGGTTACCATTAAAAGCGAGGAGGATGTCCGGGTCAGATACTCTTCAAGAAACTCTATTATTTCCAGATCAAGATGGTTTGTGGGCTCGTCCAGGACAATAAGTCCTGCATCTGAGAGCATTGCACCCGCAATTGCCACTCTTTTCCGTTGTCCGCCCGATAGCTCGGACATCTTTTGATCCAGATTGCCAATTTTGAGATTGGTAAGTATCTGTTTTACCTTTAATTCATACTGCCATCCTTCAGTCCTGTCCATCTCTCTTATCGCATTCTCGAGTCTTTTAGGATCGTTTGCAAGAATTGCATTTTCATATTCCGCAATTGTACGGGAGAGCTCGTCAGATGAGGAAAACACCTCTTCAAAGACACTTTTCTCAGGGTCGTAATCCGGCTCTTGCTCAAGCCAGGCAATCTGGATGCCATCTTTATAACGTATTGTTCCTCCGAGGTCAGAAGAGTCCTTTCCGGCCAGAATGCGGAGAAGAGTACTCTTGCCGCTGCCGTTGGGAGCAATGAGGGCAATCTTCTCACCCTCGTTTATATTTATGTCTAGTTTTTCAAAAAGGATTCTAGTACCGTAGGACTTAGATATTGTTTCTGCTTGAAGTATGCTTGCCATGCCGCAAAGTTAGACAAACTACAAGAAAAACTTGTTTACTTTTTTCAATGCAGAAGGGAGAGCAAATACGACAACACGGTCGTATGCCTTTATCTCGGTGTCTCCCAGAGCAATATAGCTGTGGTTGCCTCTGATGATACCCCCGATAATTGCATCTTTAGGGAAACCAAGATTCCTGATCTTGTCTCTTGTTATGAGGCTGTTAGGATTAACGATAAATTCAAGAACCTCTGCGTCGGATCCATTCAGGCACTTAATAGACTGAACTTTGTTTGAGAGTGTGAATCTGAATATACGGCTTGCTGTTATGAGTTTTTTGTTGATAACGGCATCAACACCCATGCTTTCTGCCAACTTGATGTAGTCTATATTCTCAACTTCGGCGATAGTCTTTGCAACTCCCATCTTTTTGGCCATCACGCAGGAGAGGATATTTGTCTCAGAACTGCTGGTAACAGCAACAAAGGCATCAAAACCATTTACATCCTCCTCAATTAGCAGGTCTGTATTGCGGGCATCCCCATTGATGACAAGTGTCTTGGAAAGTCTTTCATTGAGAACTTCGCATCTCTCTTTCTTCAGCTCTATGAGTTTTATGTAGTCAACGGTATTCTCAAGCTTCTTGGCAACCATCTCTCCAATCCTGCCTCCGCCGACAATCATAAGCTTGCGGACATTGATGTTATCCTTGCCGGAATAGCTCATCACCTCCTGCACCCCGGCCCTCTTTGAAATTACAAACACAAGGTCATGCTCCTTGAACCTGGTGTTTCTCCTCGGTATGAGTGTCTGTCCGTCACGTGCTATTGCTACAGCTCTGTATAGAGGCTCTTCAGATGACAGAGTGAGATCACCCAGGACTTTGTCAATAAGCGGGGCTCCGTCATCAAGCCTGAAAACAATTAACTGAAGTTTGCCGGCCGAAAAGTCCATGAATTCGGATGTCCCGGTCTGTTTGAGAAGGTCGGTTATCTCGTGAGAGGCTATCTTTTCAGGATAGAACAACAGGTCAATACCCATCTCGGTGAAGAGTATCTTGTTGTCATTCTGAAGATATTCGTCGTTATTTATACGTGCAGTAACTCGTGTACTGCCCATTTTTTTAGCGAGGAGCGAACTTATGATATTAACATCCTGCTCCTGGGCAGGACTGACTGCAATGAACAAGTCAGCATAGGCAGCTCCCGCCTGAGATAAGGTTGTTATGGATGTAGGTGACCCAAAGATAGTTATAACATCAGCACTTTCGGAAACTCTGTTAAGCCTTCCTTCATCGTTATCAATTATAGTAAGATCATGATACTCATTACTGAGCATCTTGGCCAGGTGGCTCCCGACATCACCAGCCCCGGCAATAATAATCTTCATTTAAAATTATATTAATATTCCTCTTCGTTGAAGAAGAAATCTTCTTTGCTCGGATAGTCAGGCCAGATATCCTCGATGCTATCGTATACTTCTCCATCATCATCCAGATCTTCCAGATTTTCAATAACTTCCAGAGGGGATCCGGAGCGGGTTGCATAGTCAATCAACTCCTCTTTGGTTGCCGGCCATGGTGCATCTTCCAATTTTGACGCCAATTCAAGTGTCCAATACATAGCGTAAATGATTAATATTTAAACAGTTACTATATTATTTGATAATAGTCTGCGAAGGTAATAATTTATTGTTGATTTTCAACATTATTGAGCCCAAAAATCATCCGGTACGCCTCCGCTGATTGACAAATGTCTGGCATACACGAACAGATAGTCGGAAAGACGATTAAGATACTTTATGCAAAGTTCTATACGAGGCTCAGCCTCAATCGCCAGTGCGGCCCGTTCTGCCCTTCGGCATACGGTACGTGCAATATGACAAACCGCTGAGGCTTTGTGGGGCCCGGGAAGTATGAATGCAGTCTGTTGAGGCAGCGCAGATGTCATCTCGTCAATCTGCTCCTCAAGGAATACAATCTCTGATTCATTACAATATTTCAGTTTCTCTGCCCCTTTTGTATCTGCTGCAAGATGAGCAGCAGCAAGCATAAGGTTTTTCTGTATCCTTCTGATGTTTTCTATATACTTGTCACCGGCAGCCTCTGCCCTGAGCAGCGCTAATTGCGATATGAGCTCATCAACAGTACCGTAAGCATGAACCCTTGGGTCATTCTTACTGACACGTGCCCCGCCTACCAAAGAGGTAGTTCCTTTATCTCCTGTTTTTGTGTAAATTTTCATATCTATATTATCTGATGTTCGTTTGTGTGGTCTGATTCGATTATACCATCCCTGAGACGGATTATTCTCTTTGCATGTTTTGCTATGTCCTCCTCGTGGGTTACCAAAATTACAGTATTTCCCTGTTCATGTATCTCCTCGAAAAGTTTCATAATATCTATTGAGGTCTTGGTGTCCAGATTTCCTGTCGGTTCATCAGCAAGAATTATTGAAGGGTTGTTGACCAGCGCCCTGGCAACAGCCACCCTTTGCCTTTGTCCACCGGAAAGTTCGTTGGGTTTATGATGCATTCTGTCTTTAAGGTCTACATTTTCAAGAGCAACTCTGGCCCTGTCCTCCCTCTTCTCGCGGGATTCACCGGAATAAATCAAAGGCAATGCGACATTGTCCAATGCAGTATATCTCGGCAAAAGATTGAAAGATTGAAATATAAAGCCAATCTCCTTGTTCCTGATTACAGCCAGTTCATTGTCATCCATCTTGCTTACATCGGTACCGTTGAGGATATACTCTCCCTCAGAAGGACTGTCAAGGCAGCCAAGGATATTCATCATTGTCGATTTTCCGGAGCCGGAAGGACCCATGATTGCAACATACTCGTTTTTGTTGATCTGAATGTCAACACCGTTAAGAGCTCTCACCTCCTGATTCCCGACCTTGTAGATCTTCTTTATGCCTTTTATCCTGATAACCTCTTGATTCATATCCATGGTTTTTAAATTTTGAAATTAAATGAAAAGATCCTCCCGTCTTACAGTGCCGGGATTTAACTCGAGAGCCTTGTTGTATAGAGCTGTCACGGCATTGATCCCTGTATCGCCTATTTCAACAGTGTAATTATTTACAAAAAGTGCTATATGTTTACGTTGAACCTCCATATCCATCTCCTGTGCATTTTCTGAAACATATCCTGCTGACACATCCGGATGAGCGAATGCAAATTCTATGCTTCTCTTTAAAATCCGGTTGACTTTTTGTTGTAACTCACGGTCAAGCCTTCTGGAAACGGCAATCCCACCAAGCGGTATCGGGAGCCCGGTAGTGTTCTGCCAATGGCTGCCAAGATCCTCAATCAGATGTAACCCCTTTTCCCTGTAAGTGAACCTTCCTTCGTGTATCAGAACTCCGGCATCGAACTCTCTGCTTAGCACACGCTTTTCTATTTCAGAAAAGAGCACCGGTGTCAGATTCCTGCATTCAGGAAAGGCATTTCTCAATAAAAGAGAGCCTGTTGTTCCCTCTCCGGGAATAGCAATCTTCAGAAAGGGATAGCTCTCCCGTCTGATAACCGGATCCAGAGAGACAAACAGAGGTCCGTTGTTATATCCCAAAGCGCTTCCTGAACGTAACATTACATATCTGTCGCATATTGAAAAAAATGTACTGTAGCTCAATTTGCAGACATCATAAACATCCTCTGCCGCTCTTTTGTTCAGTTGTTCAACATCGGCCAGCTCAGTCGTGAATTCGATACCCTCGGTATCTGTCATATTATGAACCATTGCATGGAATGCAAAGGTGTCATTAGGGCAGGGAGAATAGGCTAATTTTAGTTTCATAGGGCAGAAAACAGATTTTTCATGGCCTCTTTGAGAGAATCGAGTGCCAGCGGAATGTTCCATTTGGTTCTGTCCCTCTCCCCGACTTCGTTTGAAACCGATCTTATCTCTATAAAAGGTACCTTCTCCTGTATACACACATAAAAGAAGGCAGCACCTTCCATACTCTCAATTTCAGGCAAAAAATTGCTTCTCAGTTGTTTTGTCTTTTCAGGAAGACCGCTGACTGTCTGTACGGTTACTCCTGTGGCTCTGTCATACATATTTAGCGCCCTCTCTATCTCATCAGATAGTCCCGGGGATATCAATGCTCCGCTCTTGAAAGGGTAGGTGTCTGCATCCAGAGCATTATAGTCAAACAGAGTCTGAAACCCGTTGAAGGTTTCAAACCCAAGATCTCCGAAATACTCTTTCTTTATTATGGCTGTTGAACCGATTGGAAAGGAATGGGAAAAACTTCCGGCTATGCCTATGTTGACAGCCAGATCAAAAGGGCCTGAAGAGCATAGCATTTTGGTCAGCCTGTAGCTGGTGCTTGTACTTCCTATGCCTGTAAGCATGAATGTGACCTCAATTCTCTCTTTCTTCTCTTTTGCAAGAGAATTGTAAGCCTGGCGGGCAGTTATTATCTCCTCTTCTTCGGCTGCTGTGATTAAAATTTTCATTATGAGAACAGTTTCTGAGTCTAATTTCTTAATTTTGCCCGAAATTAGTTATTTATTATGGCATATACAAAGATTGAACACTATGATGAGGAGGTAACTCAGAAGCTGGCCCTGCTATACAAAGAGGTGCTTCACCTGATAGGTGAGGATCCTGAACGTGAGGGACTTCAGCTGACTCCAATCAGGGTGGCCAGATCAATCCAGTTTCTCACACAGGGGTATGAGATGGACGGAGCAGCTATACTGAACTCTGCAAAATTCAAGGAAGACTACAAACAAATGGTTATTGTCAAGGATATTGAACTCTATTCTATGTGTGAGCATCATATGCTCCCTTTTTACGGGAAGGCACATGTAGCATATATCCCCAACGGTTATATTACAGGTCTCAGCAAGATAGCCAGAGTGGTTGAGTCCTATGCCAGACGTTTGCAGGTTCAGGAGAGACTTACAGTCCAGATAAGGGACTGCATTCAGAACACGCTTAACCCGCTGGGAGTTGCTGTTGTCATAGAGGCGTCACATATGTGCATGCAAATCAGGGGTGTGCAGAAACAAAACTCGGTCACTACCACATCTGCTTTCACCGGGGCTTTTCTGAAAGATATACGAACCAGAGAAGAGTTTATGAGCCTTATCGGTACATCTTTGCACTAAGAGAGAAGTCGAACTGAAGTCCGCCGTTTTCCCTGTTTTTAACAGTTATTGTTCCGTTGTGTAAAAGAACGGAGTTCTTTACTATTGAGAGACCCAGTCCGGATCCGCCGCTTTTTCTGCTCCGGCCTGCCTCTACCCTGTAAAATCTCTCAAAAAGCCTGTCTATATGCTTATCAGGGACTCCCTTTCCTGTGTCGTAATACCTGAACCAGATCTTATCGGATTCTATGCCGGCTGTCCCGATATGTATGTAAATATTTTTACCTGCGTGATCTATTGAATTGTCTATAAGGTTTTTAAAGAGAGAGTAAATCAAAAGGTAGACGCCCTCAATAATTATATGTTCATCAATTTCCACCTCTACCTTAATGTTGTTTTCGGATAGCCTGTAGGCAAGGTCGTTTTCGATTTCCCTGATACATTGGCGGATTTTGATAATCTCTATGTCGTATCTTCCTGCTGCCTCTTCAATATTATTAAGTGTTGAGATATCTGATACAAGCGAAGAGAGTCTCAGCGTCTGGGCATATGCCCTTTCAATGAAAAATCTGCTCTGATCCTTGTCAAGATCCTGCTGCATCAATGTTTCAAGGTAACCCCGGATGCTTGTAACCGGAGTCTTGAGTTCGTGTGCTATGTTATGTGTAAGCTGCTGTTTGTATTTTTTTGCCTCATCCAGCTGTCTGAACGTATGTATTATCTTTTCTCCGACCTCTCCAAATTCGTTATCGGGGAAATTGATTTTGTCGTAGTTAACGCCTCCTTTTTGTACAATGTCAATGAACTCCTTCAGAGTTTTCATGGGCTGGTTGATCTTGCTGCTGAAGTATACAAGCAAAACTACAGAGACAATAAGTACAACACCTATTGCAATTATGTTCCTCTCCTGTGAACTGATCATAATATAGGCAACGGCACCTCCTACCACCAATAACATCAGGGTAATGTAAAGAACCATCTGGTTCTTGTATTTCATATCAATCAGTTTCATTTGTGTTAAAGCAGTAGCCGAAACCGGAACGGTTAATAATCAGAGACCCATAGTGGTCAAGTTTTTTTCTCAGGCGTGCAATATGCACATCTACAGTCCTGTCGAGAACATAGACCTCGTTTTCCCATACTGCATCCAGTATCTCTTGTCTGGAGAAGAAGCGGTGAGGAGACGATGCAAGCATAAACAATATCTCATACTCCTTTTTTGTCAGTAAGATGTTTTCATTCTCAATGCTGACCTGTTTTGCTCCGGTGTCTATTTTGAGCTTATTGATCTCTATAACAGGGTTTTCGGGGTGTCTGCTGTCGTAAGCCCTCTTCTCCGCTTCTGCTTTTTTGTAAAATGCAGTCCTGCTCAGAACTGCCTGTACCCTTGCAACCACCTCCTTTACAGAGAAAGGTTTCAATATATAGTCATCAGCACCGACACCGAATCCCTTAAGTTTGTCGTCGACACTATCCTTAGCAGTAATGAATATAATAGGCACATCATTCCTGAACTCCTTTCTTATTACATCTGCCAGGGTAAAACCGGATATACCGCCTAACATTACATCCAGCAGAAGCAGGTCGAAATTCTTTGCCAGCTTTACTAAAGCCTCTTCTGAAGAGAGTGCTGTATCTACTTCATATCCTGCATTAGCCAGGTTGAATTTAAGAATTTCGCACACATCCTCTTCATCATCAACCACTAAAATCTTTTTTATTTCAGCCATATAACTATAGAATTTAGTGTAAAAGTAATTATATTTGTTGTAAACTCGAGTTAAATCTGACGATATGAATGTCTCCTTCGACAAATTCCTGAAAGGAGAGAAACAAGGCGAGAATGTCGCTGATATAGATAAACTGGTAAAAAGATCAAACCTCCTTGCGCTCCTTTTATTGACTGGTTTTTTAGTCTATTTGGGATGCATATTATATAATACTGACAACCAAATATACAATGGTGTCATTGTTTTCCTCGGGGTAATCGAACTTCTGGCTTTGGCTGCACTTTCAATATCAGCTGCAGGATATTTGTTTCTCAGCGGATTGATGCTAAACAGCTTTGTCACAATACTTTTTTTTGGATTATCTGTGGTTTTTTTCGGCAAAGAGGCTGGTTTTCATAACTATTTTCTTTTGCTCTCACTTGTGCCGCTCATCACTTTTAAAAGAAAGCACAGGAAACATGCTATGATTATTTTTTGCATCAACCTGGCGTTATATCTTTTAGTTTCGCTTTCCTCCGTTTCTAATCTGACCAATACTCCTTTTCCACAGGTATATCTGGAAACAATGTCTTCAGCATTCATCTTACTGGTATACCTGGTAATGTTGTCTCTTGTAATCATCAATATCAGGGTTACTTCAAAGAAAGAGAACTCCCTTAGAAAGGATGCAATGGAGACACGTCTTGTAAATGAGAGACTTAAAGAGATAAATGACTCAAAAGACCTTTTTTTCTCAATAATCTCACACGACCTGCGTGCTCCGCTGGGAACAGTCTCTGCTTTTTTGGACTATTTCACTGATGAGTCGGAGCATTTTTCAAGGGAAGAGCTTAAAGAGGCTGTTGCTTCTATGAATAAATACACACATGAGGTTTATGCCCTTCTTGAAAATCTGCTGACCTGGTCAAGAATTCAATCCGGTTCAATTAAGGTAAATCTCAAGCCTGAAAGTATATCAGAAAGAGTTCGCATGAATGTGGAGTTGTACTCCGAACAGGCAAAGCGCAAGGAGATAAAGCTGATATGCAACGTGAATGATGATATTGTGCTCGACTTTGATCCCGACATGATAAACACAATACTCAGAAATCTTATTAATAATGCAATAAAGTTCACTCCACGGGGAGGTCAGATTTTAATAAATGCTGTAAGCAAATCAGATTGTGTTGAGGTTACTGTGCAGGATAGCGGTAAGGGCATGTCTGAGACAACTCTTAAGGATCTGTTCAGAATAGATAAGAAGCAGAACTCTTGTCTTGGTACGGAGGGGGAGAAGGGTTCCGGTCTTGGGCTGATCCTGTGTAAGCATTTTGTTGATTGTCATAAGGGTACTTTTGCTATATCGAGTAGCAGAGGAAAAGGATGTAGGGTGATGTTCACAATTCCATTCAAGCAATCATAGGTTTTTTAATTTTTTCTTAATTTTTTTGTCTCATTATCGTAACATCTGATATTTAGTTTTGCCATTGAAAATTTAATACAATGGCGAACAAATTATTCAGACTTCTTCTCTTATTTTTATTTGTCAATTCCGGCAACAAGGCTTTTTCTCAAAATTTATCAACTCTTCAGGGTGTTGTGGCAGAGCGATCTACAGGTGAGCCTGTAGTCGGTGTATCTGTTTATATAGCTAAACTAAAGAAAGGCGCTGTTACAGATATAGACGGAAATTACAAAATTGCAAACATACCTTCGGGAATATATGATATTGATGTATCAGGCATATCTTATACACCCCTTTCGGTAAAGAGTCTTAAAGTGGCAGGATCTGCCACAGAATTTAATATCCTCATGGACGTGGCAACCAATATTCTGGACCAGATTGTGGTGACCTCAGCCAGAAGGATGAATTCTGAAATAGCAGTGATTAACGCAACCAAAACAGCAGATGTGGTCATGAGCGGGATATCAGGATTGCAAATATCTAAATCGCAGGATAAAAATGCAGCCGAGGTTGTGAAGAGAATTCCGGGAGTATCTGTTATGGATGACAGATATATAATGGTGAGAGGCCTCTCAGGAAGGTATAATAATGTCTGGATCAATAACTCTTCAGTACCGAGCACAGAAGCGGATACCAGGGCATTTTCCTTTGATATGATGCCCAGCTCTCAAATCGAAAGTATAATGATTGTTAAATCGCCTTCGGCAGAGATTCCTGCCGATTTTTCCGGCGGATTTGTAAAAATCATGACTAAAAGCATGCCCGAGGTTAATGACATGCTTTTCTCATATGGTTTAAACTTTAATACAGTAACTCATTTCAGAGATCAGATGATAAACACGTCATCTTCAACGGATTTTCTCTGGTTTGATAATGGTGAAAGGTCGCTAAGGGGCATTGTTCCTAAAAGAATGGACAATACCAATGCCAATCTTGTATCAGAGATAACGAAAAGTGGTTTCAGAAATGACTGGTCTGTCTCCACTCGCAAACCGATAGCTGATCAGAAAATCAATTTTATGATTAACAGATATAAGCTACTAAAGAATGGAGATAAAGCAGGCATTGTCGCTGCATTGAATTATTCATATGGTTCTCAAACATATACAGATATGCAAAACGCCAGATTCGGTGTGTATAATACAGTTGCAGACAAGCCGGAATATATCTATAAGTATTCTGATAATCAGCACAGTATTGATGCCAGAGTAGGCGGGATGCTTAATATGACCTACATCTCAGGGAAGAATAAACTGGAATTCAGAAATATATTTAATCAACAAGGGACAAACAGATATACTCTCCGTGAGGGCTGGCAAAACATCAGTGCCCTTTACAATCAGGAAAAGAGAGAGTATCTATATTCAAGCCGGTCAACATATTCGGGCCAGGTTTCGGGAAGTCACGGATTCTCTGTCTCTGATCTCGACTGGATTTTCGGATACTCATATGCCAATCTAAGCCAGCCCGACAGACGTATGATAAACAGGGAGGAAAACCTGATATACGGAGATAAGTATTACGGAAAAATGGCTATAGATCAGAATGAGATAACCAGGGATTTTGTCAACCTTGATGAACATACATTTTCAGGTGCAATGAACTACTCCATGCCGTTGAAAACAGGGAGGGTTTTCAACTCTTTTATCAAAGCAGGCATTTTAGGTGAATATAAATGGCGTTCATACACTAACCGGCAGTTTTTCTACAGATTCAATCAGAATAATCTTCCTGAAGATTTCGTATACAAAGATCTTAGTGAGGTTCTTAATGAGAATAATTATGGTCATGACAAGCTCTATGTATATGAAGATACAGATAATCGAAACAGTTATAAGGGGTTAAATATGCTTGGGGCCGGCTATATATCGTACAAGTTCAGTGGAGGTGGATTTAACGTTATAGCCGGCCTCCGTCTGGAGGGAAGTATGATGAGGCTGGTCAATTATACAAAGATTTATGAGTTCGACACCAAGAAGAACGACTATATACAGACACAACTTTTCCCCTCACTGAATGCCAGTTATAATATTGACGAAAGAAAAACAGTAAGGTTGGCGTATGGCTCTTCAACCAACAGGCAGGAGTTCAGAGAGGTTTCACCCTCCGTCTATTACGATTTCAACCTATATTCAGATGTTAAGGGAAATCCGGATCTGAAAAATGCGACAATACACAATGTTGATCTTCGGTATGAATATTATCCTTCGAAGGAAGAGTATGTTACAATTGCACTTTTCTACAAATATTTCAAGAATCCGATTGAATGGACATATCTTGATGCCGGCGGATCATACACCTATACATTTGAAAATGCGGTCTCGGCTAACAACTACGGAGTGGAGATAGATATAAGGAAGAATCTGTCATTTGTCGGATTGACCAATTTCACATTAGGATTTAATACATCCATCATCTCGAGCCATATAAATTTTGATAAGTCATCAATTGAGGCTGACAGGCCAATGCAGGGTCAATCACCATACTTGATAAATGCATCGCTTTTTTATGACAAAAAGGAAGCCGGGATAAGTGCAGGTCTGCTTTACAACAGGATAGGCAAGCGAATTGTCGGAATAGGACGCGTGGATACTGGCTCGGGAGCAAGTATAAATAATGATGTGCCTGATACTTATGAGTTGCCCAGAGATGTAATAGATTTAGTGTTGACAAAGAGATTGGGTAAGCATGTGGAGATAAAGGCTTCTGTAAAAGACCTGCTTTCACAGAGTGTCGTATTTGTTCAGTACCCGAAGTTTGCAGATGGTAACGGCACTATACATAAAAGAAGTCAAACCAGCAAGAGTCTCAATCCGGGCACAGATGTCCTCATCGGTATACAACTAACTTTTTAAAATAAACAGGTATGAAAAATCTAAGAAAAAAATTGTTTTTATTAATGTTGCCAATAACGGTCTCACTATTGCTAGTCTCGTGTGACAAGGATGATAAACCGGTAGAAGATAAGACTGATGATGTGGTTTTTGCAGGCAATCAAATCGGAAACGGTGAGCAGGAATTTGAAATTAAAACGTCATACACATTAAAGAAAGGGACATATGTACTCAAGGGATGGGTCTATGTTACAGATGGTGCAACTCTTACAATAGAGCCCGGAACAGTTATAAAAGGGGATAAAGAGACAAAGGCAGCACTTATTGTAGAGAGAGGCGGCAGGATTATGGCGGAAGGGACAAAGGCACAGCCAATTGTCTTCACCTCTAATCAGGCAGCAGGTCTGAGGAAACCCGGAGATTGGGGAGGAGTGATAGTTTGCGGCAAAGCCACAAACAATAAGACAGAGATGATAATTGAGGGCGGTCCGCGTTCAAGTCACGGAGGGACTCAGGACACTGACAATTCAGGGATACTGTCATATGTGAGAATTGAGTTTGCAGGATACCCGTTCAAGACAGATCAGGAAATCAATGGCCTTACATTAGGTTCTGTTGGCAGCGGGACCAGAATTGATCATATACAGGTTTCATACTCAAACGACGATTCATTTGAATGGTTCGGTGGGACGGTTGATGCAAAATACTTGATAGCCTATCACGGGTGGGATGATGATTTCGATACAGATAACGGATTTAGAGGAAAAATTCAATATGGTCTGATTGTCAGAAATCCAAGAATTGCAGACAAGTCCTCTTCAAACGGACTTGAGTCAGACAATAATGCCGAGGGAACAACTCAACTCCCTTTGACAAAGCCGGTTTTCTCCAATATTACATTTGTAGGCCCTGCTGCTCAGGACAACCTGTTTGAGAATACAACAGCATACATTACAGGTGGAAATTATTATCCGGGAAATGGTTCCAAACTTGGTCAGTTCCAGTCGGCCATTCAGATACGAAGGAGTTCGAATCTTAATTGTTATAACTCTGTGGCAATCGGTTATCCGGTAGGACTTCTTATTTGCAATGACAAAGGATCTTTAACACAGTCATCGGCCACATCAGGAGCAATAAATCTTAAAAACATTGTGTTTGCAGGGATGAGTATACCCGGAAGCGACAAGGATGCATCATTTAAGGACTCTCTCTCTATAAATGCCTCAACATTTGATAAAACCGCAAAGGAGTCTTTCTCATCAACGTTTTTTAAAAGCTCAGGGAATTTGAACACTCTCTATTCGTCAAATACTGATGTGAAGATTTCACAACCGAACTCTCTTTTGGCATCTCCGAACTGGGGCCCTTTGACAGGAAGTCCTTTGACCGGTAAATCCAATTTGTTTACTAATGAAAACCTGTCATCCTCTTTCTTTGATAAGGTGACATTCATAGGTGCATTCAGGTCGGATGTGTCAGTAGATGACTGGACAGCCGGATGGGCCAACTTTAATCCGCAGAACACCACCTATTAATTATCGATAAGGCTTAATATATTTTGGCGGCAAGCGTTTTACAAAGAGCTATTTTGTAAGACGCTTTCTAATTTGTTATTTGTTTCAGGCCCAGCTCTCCCGCCCTTTTCTCCATTAACTCCTTCGCCTCTTCGAAATCATTCGATATGACACCATCAAGAATAGCCTCCTTTATATACTCCTTAATCAAGCCAACCTCTTTACACGGAGGAATGCCGTATCTCTCCATTATATACTCTCCGGTGATAGGGTTCTTGAAATTTCTGACGGCATCCTTCGCCTCCACAAGTATCAGCTTTTCTCTTACGAGGGCAAAGTTGGATTTGTGTTTTTTTACTGTTTTAAGGTTCTTTGAAGTAATGTCAGCTTCACAGAGAAGCATCAGGTCGTCAATATCGTCGCCAGCCTCAAAGAGCAACCTCCTTACGGCAGAATCGCTCACCTCTTCCTGTACAAGGGCAATTGGACGCAGATGAAGCAGAACCAATTTCTGGACATATTTCATCTTCTCGTTGAGAGGCATTTTCATCTGCTGGAAAATTTTCGGAACCATCTTACTCCCGACGAATTCATGCCCGTGGAATGTCCAGCCAACTCCTGGCTCATAACTCTTTGTCTGAGGCTTGGCTATATCATGTAAAAGAGCAGCCCATCTAAGCCACAGATTGTCACTTTTTTGCGCGAGATTGTCAAGGACCTGCAGAGTGTGTGTGAAGTTGTCCTTGTGCCCTTTGCCCTCCATTGATTCTGTCCCTTTAAGTTTGACAAGCTGCGGAAGTATGATGTCAAGAAGACCGGTGCTCTCTAAAAGAGAGAACCCTACAGATGGTTTTGGGGATAGAAGAATCTTTGCTAGCTCATCGTTGATTCTCTCTTTTGAAAGAATCTCAAGTCTGTTTTTATTCCTCTTTATTGACTCTATCGATTCCGGTACTATGGTGAATGAAAGCTGAGACGCAAACCTTATTGCCCTTATCATTCTTAAAGGATCATCACTGTAGGTGGTGTCCGGATCAAGCGGGGTACGCAGTATGCCATTCTGAAGATCTTTGACACCTCCGAACGGATCAACGAGATTGCCGAAATCCTCCTTCTGAAGGCTGAAAGCAAGTGCGTTAATTGTGAAATCCCTTCTTGACTGGTCATCGGCCAGAGAGCCATTCTCCACAATAGGCTTACGGGAGTCTGAGCGGTATGACTCCCTGCGTGCCCCTACAAATTCAACCTCGGTATCCTTACTCCTGAGCATAGCAGTTCCGAAGTTTTTGAATACAGATACTTTAACCTTCAGCCTCAGTGCAACTCTCTCGGCAAGCTCTATACCACTCCCTTCAACAACGATGTCGATATCTTTACTCTTGCGCTCCAGAAAGCAGTCTCTTACATATCCACCTATCACAAATGCTCTCACATTGAGCTCCCTTGCCTCTTCGGATATAATTGTAAATATTTTCTTATTTAAAAAGTTCATTGTATGAAGGTATCTCGGTGTGGTAATCGTAATTGCCGCTCAGCTGATCTTGTACTGCAAAATATGTTGTCTTTCCGTTGGTAAGTAAAAGGCACCTCACATTCAGAGCACAATTGTAACGCAAAATCTGTTCAAATGTTTCCCTGCCTATCCTGACAGAGGGAGCCTTGCATTCGGCAAGAAAAAATGGGCTAAGTTCCTTGTCCAAAATAACCAAATCTCCGCGATACTTTAATCCGTTGATAACGACAGAGTATTCACAAACCATTCTGGATATAGGGTAACCCAGGTTGTTGCTTAAATATCCGATCAACTGCTGTCTGACATCCTCTTCAGGTGTTAATGCAATCCATTTTTTTCTGACCGGATCAAAAACCTGTTCCTTCATTGCTTGTGTATAATTGGTGCAAAGATATAAAATTTGTCAGGTTTACATTTTTTCATAATTTAGCCACATCTAAAAATAGTATAGTGGCAACAAGAGAAAAAGATACGGAAGTAGAATTCCAGAGAATACTTACAGATATCAAAGCAGGGAAGTTTGCCCCATTCTATCTGTTCATGGGTGATGAGCCCTATTATTCTGACATACTGATTGAGGAGATAACAGAGAGGTCTCTTCTTCCTGAGGAGAGAGGTTTCAATCTATTGGTACTATACGGCCTTGATGTAAACGGGCGTGATGTGGTGGAGGCAGCAATGAAATTTCCTATGATGGCTGCAAGGCAGGTTGTAATTGTGAGAGAGGCACAATTGCTGGACAAAATGGATCTTCTCGAGAGTTATTTCAAGAACCCATCCCCGACAACACTTTTAGTTTTGGCGATGACAAACAAATCTCTCGACAAAAGAGGAACACTGTACAAAAGAGCACTGGAAAAGGGAGTTGTGCTTGAGACCTCTCCAATTAAAGAGAACAGGCTTGTATTCTGGATTGACAGATATATAAAGGGTGCAGGAAAATCCATAGAGCCTGATGCCGCTATGCTGCTTGCAGATTACTGTGGTACTGAATTAAGGAAACTGACACTTGAACTGGACAAGCTTATAGTCAGCCTGGGGGTTTCTGAGAGTGTAGTAACACCTCTTCATGTAGAGGAGAACATAGGAATAAGCAGAGAGTACAATGTTTTTGAACTCACAAAAGCCCTTTCGTCAAAAGATATCTCCAAAGCATTCAGGATTGCAGGCCATTTCGGGGACTCTCCAAAGCAGTATCCTCTTATAATGACTCTGGCTGTTATTTTCTCTCACTTCACAAAAATCCTGAAATATCACGCCATAACAAATAAAAACCGCAGTGCCGGCAGTGGTGAGATATGCTCTGCTCTGGGAATATACCCGTTTCATGTTCAGGAATATATAACTGCATCACAAAACTACTCGTACATCAAATGTATGGAGGTAATCTCTATGATAAGAAAATGCGACTCTTCAAGTAAGAGCAATGATCGGGGCGAGGCTACCGATAAGGAGATGCTGCTCGAGCTGATATTTAAAATAGTACACTAGTATTACTCTACGACCCTCTTTACCCTTGATGCCACAGAGGTAAAAACCTCATATGAAATAGTCTTCAGTATGTGAGCGAGTTCTGTTGCTGTCGGGTTGTCTCCGAAAACGGTGACAATATCTCCGACCTTTGCCTCTACACCTGTAATATCGAGCATAAATGCATCCATACAGATATTGCCTATAGTGGGGACTCTTTTTCCATTAAGAGAAAAGGAAGCAGCACCTCTTCCAAGGTGTCTGTTGATTCCATCAGCATATCCCAGCGGAATTGTTGCAATCTTTTTTGTCTTGCCATCCAGTTTGCCATGCCGGCCGTATCCTACGGTACCCTCTGAGATATCTCTTATATGTATGATTGGTGCCTGAAGATATCCTACCGGTTTCAATTTCGACTCATCGACATAACTTGTACCATAGATACCAACACCTACGCGTACCATGTCCATCTGTTCATAGGTGAACCTTTCGGTGCCTGAGGAGTTGAGTATGTGGCGTATGGGCCTGTAACCAATTGATTGTGAAAGTTCTTCATACATCTCATGGTACAACTTGAGCTGAGATAGGGTGAAATCGTCATGAGAGAGTTCATCGGCAGCCGCAAGGTGGGAAAATACAGATTTCACCTTAATAGAGGGGTTTGAGTTCAAAAATCGGGCTAATTCCTTGATTTCACTTTTTATAAAGCCAACACGATGCATCCCGGTGTCAAATTTTATATGTATGGGATAGCTTGTCTCGCCGGATTCAGTTAATGATTTTAAAAAAGAGTGAGCAGCATCGAAATCCACTATACTTGGCTCAAGAGAGTGTGTTATTATCTCTTTGAAGTTGTTGTTTCCTGGGGTAAGTATTATAATTGGTAACTTTATACCCGCGATTTTTAACCTTTTCCCCTCTTCAGGGGTTGCCACACCAAGATAATCGGCTCCGAATTCTTCTAAAAGTTTCGAACATTCAATGTCTCCGTGACCGTATGCATTGGCCTTGACGAGGATTAGTAATTTAGTTGAAGGTGAGAGCTTTGAGCGAAAAAAAGTATAGTTGTGCTTAAAGTTGGCCTTGTTAATTGTTAATTGAGAGTAGTCCATATTTGTAGAATAATTTGAAACAAAATTAAAAAATGTTCAAAAAAAAAAACATTGTATTGAAAATCTTTCTACATTTGCGCCCGAAAGACATACCTAAAACAATAATAAAAATGAAATTAAAAACAATTTTTGCTGTTGCTGCATCAGTTGTAGCACTTGCTTCTTGCGGTCAGAAAGTTAAACCCGTTTCTGAACAATTGGTTGGTCAATGGACCGGTACAGATTCAATCACAGTTACAGTCGTTGACTCAACTGGAAATCAAGTTGCACAGGAACTCGTAGCTCCTATCGACCTCGAGTACTTTGCTGACTCTACTTTCACAGCTGCTATCAAAGTTAATGATTCTACAATCATCAACGTAGGTGGTGTTGCTACTATCGCTGAGGACGTTGTAACCTTCACAGGTTCAATGCAGTGTGTAGAGCCTATGGATCTTAATGGTTCTATGACTTTCGTTGTTGAGCCAGAAGTTCTTAACGTAACTTTCACAGCTGTTAACGCTGCTGCGAACACTACTCACAATGGTAAAGCTAGCTTAACCCGCAAGGCTGCTCCAGTACAGCAGTAATTAATCGGTCTTTCTAAGACCATTGAAACAATGGCGACAAATTGGCTCGTAGGTGTCTTTTTCACCAAGCATGACCAGTTTGTCGCTTTTTGTTAATCTATGTGAGTGATGTGCAAGATCGCCACATCTTACGCAGATAGCATGAACCTTGGTGACATATTCTGCAACGGCCATCAGAGCCGGCATTGATCCGAAAGGTTTCCCCAGATAATCCATATCAAGTCCCGCAACAATTACACGAACGCCGTTAGCGGCAAGTTGCTGGCAAACTTCAACAATAGAGTCGTCAAAAAACTGGGCTTCATCTATTCCAACAACATCCACATCTGATGCATAAAGGAGAATGCTCATAGGTGAGTCTACGGCTGTAGACCGGATTGCATTGGAGTCATGAGACACGACATCTTCTTCCGAATACCGCGTGTCAACTTTCGGTTTGAAAATCTCAACCTTGAGGTTCGCAAACTTTGCTCTCTTCAATCGTCTTATTAATTCTTCTGTTTTACCCGAAAACATTGACCCGCAGATTATCTCTATCCACCCTGATTTTTTTGCACTTTCTAGAAACATTTTGTCTATTTTTGTATATATACAAAGTTAATTGTTCAGATGTTAAACACCAATAAAATTGAGGAAATAGGGATAATTATAGCTCAGATGTCCCAAGACATTGAGGCTCTTAAGGAGGATGGTAAAATCTCTCCCGCAAGATGGGAAGAGCTTATACTTGCCGTAGACAGCATAAGGTGTAAGATCAATTCACTATATATAGAACATATAGAGATAGCACTGAAGGATCTTTACAGATCTGCACAGGAAAACACATATTCTGAGGAGAGAAGGGTAATCTCTGAACCGGTAAGTGAGAAGGCTTTAAAGAGTGACTCCATATTCAACAGGGAATTTAAGCAGGAGGTTGTCCCTCAGCCAGAGGTTGCTACACAGCCTGAGAAAATGCGTGAACCGGAAAAAGTGCGTGAACCGGAGATCATCCCAGAGGAGGAAGAGGAGTTCGAGCTTTTCTATGATCAGGGAGAATCCATCCTTGATATTACCCGCGGAAAAGGGCCGGCCTGGTTGATAGATATACCGGGGCCACGTCTGGCAGATGTCAGTGACGGTATTACTCTAAACGATAAAATATTGTATATTAACGATCTTTTTAACGGAGATGACCAGCAGTACAGATTAAGTATCCAACGGATTAATGAGATGTCCTCTTTTGATGAGGTGTTGGATTATACAAGAAATGCATTTCCCGATTGGGATGAAGACTCTCAGGCCACATACCGTTTTTATATGAATGTCAGGAGAAAGGTAAATGGCTAAACTCTATCTAATACCGACACCTATCGGAAACCTTGAGGATATTACCCTCAGGGCTCTGAGAATACTCAAAGAGGTAGACCTGATTCTTGCAGAAGATACAAGAACCAGTTCTCATCTGCTCAAGCACTACGGCATATCTACAAGGATGGAGTCTCACCATATGCACAACGAGCACCGCAGTGTCGATCAGATAGCTGCAAAGCTAATGGCGGGAATGAATATTGCTCTTATTACTGATGCCGGAACACCCGGTATCTCCGATCCCGGTTTTCTCCTGGTCAGATTATGCAGGGATAAGGGAATAGATGTAGAGACACTCCCCGGAGCAACTGCATTTGTGCCCGCACTGGTAAATTCCGGTTTCCCTTGTGACAGATTCTGTTTTGAGGGATTTCTTCCTGTTAAGAAAGGAAGGCAGACCCGTATCAGAGAGTTGAGTGATGAGACAAGAAGCATTATAATATATGAATCTCCCTACAGGCTTGTCAAGACATTGGGACAACTGTCAGAGGCTTTCGGAGAGGATAGAATGTCTTGTGTATCAAGAGAGATTTCAAAATTACATGAAGAGAACCGAAGAGGGACTCTCAAAGAGTTGCATGACTGGTATGAAGTCAACGAACCCAAAGGGGAGATAGTTTTAACTGTTACGGGTAAGAAGGATTAATCAAATTAAATAAAGGAGGGAGATATGAGGAGAGAGAAGTTTTCAAGGTCACATGCATCTCAAATTGTGACTTTGGTTTTTATTTTACTGGCCATACAGGGTGTCCTGTTTTTATTCGCCAGGGATGAGGCCGCCATACCTGTTGAAAAGAGGGAGGTAAATTCAGGACTTGCCATAAACAGAGACACTTCCCGACAAGGGTATAAAAAGAGTGAAAAACAGATTCTGACCACTAGGGAAGGTGTTGGAGAGAAACCCGGACGCAGGGCGGAATCGGAATCCGTTAACAGCGGCCTGTTCCCATACCGGCCTAAAAAAGAGGATTACAATTCGTTTAAGGAGGAGAAGAGATCAATTCAGCCGGTTCAACTCAATACGGCCGACAGCGTTGAACTTGTTTCCCTGCCCGGAATCGGACCCTATTATGCCAGAAAGATAATCCAGTATAGAGAAAAACTAGGAGGTTATGCCGAGAAGGAGCAGTTGATGGAGATTTTCGGGATTGACCAGGAGCGGTTCAATATGTTTTCCGGGAGGATTACTGTTGATTCAACATATATATCCAAGATTGATTTAAAGGAGGCAACTTATGAGCAGCTCTCCGGAAACCCGTATATCGGAGGATACCTTGCCCGTTCTATAATCCGGTTCAGGGAGTCGAGAAGAGATATGGTGACAGACCTCTCGGCACTCCTGATGTCAAATATTATAAAAATTGAATTGTATAAGATATTGAAATTCTACATAAGGTGAATTTTATTTTATCTTTGTCAAGATTAATTATTTTAACTTTTTTTAACATTTATGAATGTCATTAGCTGCAACAATGTGGTAAAACGGTTCAACCAATTTACCGCGCTGGACGGTGTGAGTATAAATGTGCCTCAGGGAACTGTTTTTGGGCTCCTTGGTCCGAATGGGGCAGGAAAAACCACATTGATAAGGATCATTACTCAGATTACTATCCCGGATTCGGGTGAGGTACTATTCCACGAAAAGCCGATATTGCCTTCGGATATTGCATATATAGGATATCTGCCTGAAGAGAGGGGTTTGTATAAAAAGATGAAGGTTGGGGAACAAGCTGTTTATCTTGCCCGTTTGAAAGGTATGAGCAATGCCCAGGCTGTTAAAGAGTTGAAAGAGTGGTTCGTGAAGTTCGGAATACAGGGTTGGTGGAATAAAAAGGTGGAGGAACTCTCTAAAGGTATGGCCCAAAAGGTGCAGTTTATCACCACAGTGCTTCACAAACCATCTTTGCTGATTCTTGATGAGCCGTTCAGCGGATTCGACCCGGTTAATGTACAGCTTATACGTAACGAGATTCTAAAAATGAGGGATAACGGAGCCTCTATTATACTTTCTACGCATAATATGGAATCTGTCGAGGAGCTTTGCGATAATATAGCACTTATAAATAAATCCAAGTTAATTGTCTCCGGTGGTCTTGATGAGATAAGACGTAACTACGGAAGGAATGAGGTGGAGCTGATCTATCGCTCTTCTGATGCGAAGGATTTGCTGAGTAATGGATTGTATTCGGTTGTCTCTCAGGAAAAACAAAAAGAGGGACATCGTGCTGTTCTTGAAGTGAGCAAAGATGCTACATCATCACAGGTGTTGTCCGAGCTGATAAAAGAGCTGGATATTGTTTCCTACAGGGAGCTGATTCCAAGGATGAATGACATATTTATTAAACTTGTAAGCTAATTTGAGAGGTATGAATACAGACAAACTATTTTTAGTAATATCAAGGGAGTTTCTGATAAGAGTAAAGAAAAAATCATTCATTCTTCTTACAATTCTTACTCCTATATTCATGGCTTTACTTGTAGTGATGCCAACGGTAATCATGACAATGTCATCCGGAGAGGAGGGACAGAAGATAATGGTGGTTGACAAATCGGGTGTATGTGAGAAATTTTTCGTCTCCGGTAAGGAGTATGTTTATCAATTCGATGCCGGCGCAGATATAGAGAATCTCAAAAAAGGCATTGAGAACTCTGATTTATATGCTATTGTTGAGATATCTCCGATGGATTCAACCGGGAATGTTTCAGTATCTGCCTATGCGAAAAAACAGATTAACATCGATACTAAAGAGGAGATTGAGAAGTGTGTGGAAAAGGGTGTGAGGGAGAAGAAAATTGCCGGTTATGACATCCAGAATCTGGATTCCATTATCAAAGATATAAACGCAGATGTGAATGTCAGGACCCTCATCGTCAGTGAACAGGGAAAGGAGAAATCCGGTATGGTTGAGATTAACATGGCTGTCTCCTATATTGCCAGCTTCCTTATCTATATGTTCATCTTTATGTTCGGCTCTATGGTTATGAGAGGTGTAATAGACGAGAAATCAAACAGGGTGGTCGAGGTGATTATCTCTTCTGTAAAACCGTTTGAACTTATGTTGGGCAAGATTCTAGGTGTAGGGGCTGTGGCCCTGCTACAATTTTTAATATGGATTATTTTGACAGTAGGGATTGTATTCGGAGCTCAGGCTGTTATGGGTGTTGATCTTTCGGCTGCAGGCGGCAGTGTCCCCGGAGCGGTTCCTGACGGCGTTCCTATTGCCGGAGGGGCAATGGGCGATATTTTTGCTGCACTTGCCGGACTCAACTATGTCTATATAGTGCTCTCCTTCCTGGCATACTTCCTCCTGGGGTACCTGCTGTATGCATCAATGTTTGCAGCTGTCGGCTCGGCTGTGGATAATGAAGCCGATACACAACAACTTACACTTCCGGTAACGTTACCTCTTATAATCGGTCTTTTTATCATGATACACACCTTCAGGTTTCCCGATAGTGCGCTATCATTCTGGGGGTCGATGATACCTTTCACATCGCCTATGGTGATGATGGCAAGGGTGCCTTTCGGTGTCCCTGCATGGGAGCTGGCTCTCTCCATATTGATTCTGCTGCTTACATTCCTGTTCATGACATTCTTGTCTGGCAAGATCTACCGTGTTGGAATACTCTCATACGGAAAGAAGGCAACATGGAAAGATTTGATGAAGTGGTTAAAATACTAATAAAAAGCAATATATGCTGAAGAAAACTCTGATAATAGTGGTTCTCCTGCTTATGGCCAATATGGCCGTATCGCAGGAGACTGCTTTTAAATGGAAAGCTATAAGAGTTCTGATGGACAGCACCTGGAACTCTCCGGAAGAGCCTGTCGTAAAGGGTATTATTGATTATTACAAACCCGAGATGGATATAAGAATGCAACAGGTTGTCGGTGTCTCTGAAACTGAAATGCGTTCGGGAAGGCCAGAGAGTCTGCTTTCCAATTTTACTGTGGATGCCATACTCGAAATTTCCCAAAGGAGGAGTGAGAAAAAAGTTGACTTTGCACTCACAAATTTCGGGGGGCTCAGGGCAGCAATGCCGGCCGGCAATGTCAGAAGGTATGATATCTTTTCAACCTACCCGTTTGAGAACTATCTTGTAATTCTTGACCTTAAGGGTGAGCATGTCAGGGAACTTTTCAACATAATGGCAGAGAAGGTTGAGGCTATGTCATCAAATGTATTTCTTCATATAAAGGCAGGACGTTTGAATGATGCACTCATCGATGGTGTACAGATTGACGATGAGAAGATTTACAGAATTGCAACACTCGATTTCCTGATGAACGGAGGTGATAAACTCCAACCTTTGAAGGAGGCTGTTGCTGTTGAGCAGACAGGGTTGCTTCTGAGAGATGTGATTTTTGAAAAAATTGCAGCTTTAACTTCAAATGGTGAATTGATAAAGTCAAAAATTACAAACAGGGTGATAATTGAACAATAGAGTATGAAATACGGAAGAGTGATAATTACTTTAATCTCCATTCTTTTCTCCTTAACCCTCTACTCGCAGGATCTTGTCATCCTGCACACAAATGACACACACAGCAACATAGAACCTGTAGCTAGTGGGAAAAACAAAGGATTGGGAGGGTTTCAAAGGAGAGCAAATTATATCCAATCGGTGAGGGACAGTGTAAAAAATATCCTGCTGCTCGATGCAGGGGATTACAATCAGGGAACACCGTATTTTACCCTCTTTAAGGGTGAGGCTGAGGTGATGCTCTATAATGCAATGGGTTATGATGCCGTCTGTCTTGGTAACCACGAGTTTGATAATGGAGAGAAACAACTGGCAGAGAGACTCGCTAAAGCAAAATATCCTACAGTGTGTTCAAACTATGACTTTTCAGGCAGCCCTTTGAAGGATATTATTAAACCCTATGTCATCATTGAAAAAGGCGGAAAAAGAATAGGTGTTCTGGGTCTTTTACTTAACCTTAACGGATATGTTTCTGAGTCAGCCCGCTCCGGTGTTAAATATCTTGATGTATTAAAGATTGCCAATAAAACAGCCAGATTTCTCAAGAACAAGAAAGATTGCGATATAGTCATTGCCTTGACGCATCTTGGATATGAACATGAGGAGGGCAGCCTCTCCCCGTCGGATACAGATCTTGCATCAAATAGTACAAACATCGATATTATTGTCGGCGGACACACTCATACTTTCCTTAAAAGCCCCGTTGTTGTAAAGAACAGGGCAGGGAAGGGTGTCCTGGTAACCCAGATGGGAACAGCAGGAGTATTTGTCGGAAGAATTGACCTCTATTTCTGACGATTGTAGAGAAAACGCTTGATCTTCTGAGTGGCTGTCTTTTCGAATTGCTGAGGACAATCTATAATATAAGATATCTTCGAGAACTTGTTTACCCTTTCATTTACATATTGGGTAAGTTCTCTCTTTAATTGCTCAAGCTTCTCGTTAAAGGCTGCCATTGCCTCTTTGGTCTCCTCTTTTGTCTCTTCGAATTTCTTGGTAAGCTGATCTTTGGTCTCGTAGTAGGTGTTGAATGCCTCCTCCTTGACATCGTTCAGCATCTTAAGCTTTTCGGGATTAAAGTGAACAAGTGCAACAAGCTTTCCTTTTTTCTGGGTGACAATTGACTCTGAGACCATGGCGTGTGCATTTATCACAGATTCTATCTCCTCCGGGTATATATTCTCGCCACTCGGGCCTAGAATCATATTCGATAGTCTTCCTTTGATATATAGTCTTCCTGTCTTGTCAATTATGCCAAGGTCTTTGGTCCTGAACCATCCGTCTTCTGTAAAAACCTCTTTGGTAGCTTCAGGGTTTTTATAGTATCCAATCATAATATTCGGACCCTTTGCCACTATCTCACCCTCTCCGGTTTCAGGATTCGGGTTGTTTATGCGCAATTGTATGCCGTATATTGCAGGCCCTGTCGATTGCCATTTTACATTCTGTGGTATTGCTCCTGCAAGAAGAGGGCAGGACTCGGTCAGACCATATCCTATACCATATGGGAATTTAGCTTCGTAGAGGAACCTCTCCACTTCAGGGTCCAGTTTGGCTCCCCCAATCCCGAAGAATCTTATTCTTCCGCCGAATGTCTCCATGAGCTTCTTGCCGGCAACCCGGTTAAGAATCTTCCTTCCCGGAGTTGTGCCATATATGAACTTTATTACAGGACTCTTTTCAAATTTAGGGAGGATGGATGACTTGTATATCTTCTCCATTATCAGAGGAACGCTCAGCATTGTCGTTGGACGAACAATCTTGAGTGCCTGGAGGAGAACAGTCGGAGTCGGAGCTTTTTCGATATAGTAAACCGAAGAACCGCTGACCATAGGCAGAAGCATGCTAAGGCTGCTTTCCAGTGTGTGTGATAAAGGAAGAACAGAAAGCCATATGTCATTACTGAATCCGGGGCGAAGAATGGCGGCGGCATGCAGGTGTGCGCAAAGATTCCTGTGAGTCAACATAACTCCTTTGGAATTGCCTGTAGTGCCTGAAGTATATATAATTGCCGCCAGGTCTTCGGGAGAAGCGTCTCCCTGTTCTGTCGGTGTTATGAGTGTCTGATTGTATTCAGTTTCAAGTGTCTCAATATTTATTACGGCATTCACGTTGTCTATGATTCCGGCAGGAAGCTTGTATCTGAGTTTCTCGGATACTATCACTGCTTTTGCTTCAGAATGTTCAATGACGTTTTTTACCTCGGTCTCTGAAAAGTCAGGAAGAATAGGCACTACAACACGACCGAAAGCTGTAATTGAAAAGTAGGCTGCAGGCCAGTTTGGCATATTCTGGCTTAGTATAATTACTTTGTCTCCTTTTCCTATTCCGGCTTTGGTCAGAATAGCCTCAAACTCCTCTGTTTTTTGTCTGAATTCAGTGTAAGTGTAAGAAATACCTCCAACGTATGAAAATGCTGTGTTGGTCTGGTAATTGTTGGTACTGTATATGAAAAGATCCTTTAAAGTACTAAATTCTGTGATACCCATTAAAAATTCGTTAATACAAAGTGTAATTATAGCAATAATTATTCCAAATCGTTTCCGGTCGAGAATTTTTCAGGAAACTTCCCTTTTATTCCAAGATCTTTATAGTGCTGCCGGATTTTTTTCATGTCTGCATTCAGGTCATCAGTGAGTTCAAAACGTATTCCACGGCTAACCTCTTTTTTGCCCCAATCGTAATAACCAAGGTAAACAGGTACATTTGCTGCTTTGGCAATGGTATAGAATCCTGTCTTCCATTTGTCGACTCTATCCCTTGTACCCTCAGGTGCAATAGCCAGGTGTAGCCGGTCTGCAGAGTTAAATGCCTCTATTAATTGTCTGGTAACGGATGAGGCGTGTTTTCTGTCAACAGGGATTCCTCCCATCCATCTTACTATCGGCCCCAGTGGACCCCAGAAAAACTCCTTCTTAACCATAACATAAGCAGTGGCACCAAAAGATTTGTAGTATAGAAATGAGATAACAAAGTCCCAGACAGAGGTGTGCGGTACACCGAGAATGATGCATTTAGGTTCAGGAACAGGGGGCGTAACTGCCTTCCATCCTGCCATTTTCAGTAAAAATTTAGCAATATGCTTCATAATTTATGAATTTTGAGCCTGCAAATGTAATCATTATTTTCCCTGTTAAGCCTTTATAGTCTTATTTCAGCCAATACCGGCAAGTGATCTGAATGGGGAATACTGTCCAAGATCTTGTGAGATAGTATCTTGGTTGACTTTGCCCGCCCGGTGAAAATATAATCTATACACACTTCAGGATTAATATTTGGAAATGTATTCTGGAATGTTTCAGATGAAGAGGTGTAACGTTCTCTAAGGTATTTGATTTCAGGTGATTCTGGAGATGCATTGAAATCTCCGCCAAAAATAAGTCTCTCTTTTTTGCCAAGAAGCGAGTCAATAAAAGCTACCTGCGCCTCTCTGATGCCTTTTGGAAGATCTAGATGGGTACATGCAACGCAGATCTCCTTTTGCCCCTCGGGCTTTATCCCAACTATCCCGATTACCCGTTGTTCACCCTTTTCGATAGCGGGAAGAGGGTAGCTTGTTGACGATGTGATGGGATATCTTGAGAGAATCATCACTCCATACTCCCCTCCCGGTAAATCTATTGCTCTGAAGAATCGGTAGTAAGGAAGCCCTGATTTCTGAGAAAGTTGCAAAGGCTGATCCGCACCTTGTACACGATTGCTTTTAGAGTCCACCTCCTGGAGAAGCACAATGTCAGCTCCCGATTTTTGAATTACCGAAGCGATGCTGTCTGTGGCAATAATACCCTTTAGGGCTGGCGGGTTGCAGTGGTGTACATTGTAGGTCATGACTTTGTATTCCTGTGCAGTGGCTACAAAGACACCGGCAGATAGAATATTCAGTAATAAAAGGATAGGGAGCGATTTGATTCTCATAATTTTGTTATTTAGGATAATCTATTGTTCTGATCTGTTTTAGCGTAAAAATAGCTCTTATATCCACCGGAAAGATTAAAAACTTCAGAAAATCCGTTTTGAGAAAGTATCCTATAAGCCAGATAGCCCCTCATGCCGACAGCGCAATAGACTATTATTCTTTTATCAGATGGTATTTCGTCTAGTCTGAATCTTATATCTTCCAGCGGTATGTTAACTGCACCGCTGATCATTCCGTGTCTGCACTCCTGATTGCTTCTCACATCCAGCAAAAAGTCACTCTCAGGGTTGAAATTGTCGGCCTCCTCCCATGTAACAACCTTCATTTTACCTTTAATAATATTGTCAGCAACAAATCCTGCCATGTTAACCGGATCTTTGGCAGATGAGTATGGAGGGGCATATGCATGCTCAATCTCGGTCAGGTCATGTATTGAACCGCCGATACCTATGATTGTCGCAATCGTGTCTATTCTCTTGTCCACACCGTCATACCCGACAATCTGGCCTCCCAGTAGCTTTCCTGTTACAGGTGCATAGAGTATCTTCACAGAAAGGGGCTCTGATCCCGGATAGTAACCTGCGTGAGACCCGGAATGGGTAATGGATGTAAGATATTGTATCCCGAATCTTTCCAGTGTTCTCTCATTTGCTCCTGTAGTTGCAGCAGTAAGTTTAAATACCTTAGCAATGCCGGTGCCTATGGTGCCCTTATATTTGCTGATGTTACCGTGAACCATGTTGTCTGCGGCTATCCTGGCCTGTTTGTTTGCAGGGCCTGCAAGAGGAATAACTGCCGGTTGTCCTGTAACGGGGTTTATAACCTCGATCGCGTCTCCTGTGGCGTAAATATTATCATCCGAGGTCTGAAGATATTCATTGACACTTATCCCTCCGGTAGGTCCGATCTTTAAACCGGCTTTCTGAGCCAGGCTAGTCTCGGGTTTAACTCCAATACTCCAGATTACGATATCTGCCGGAACCTCTTTGCCGCTTTTCAAAATAACCTTAAGAGTCTCATCTATGGTTTCAAAAGCAGAGACAGCCTCGTTCAAAAGGAGTCTCACGCCGTTGGACAACAGCTCGTGATGGACTATTGATGCCATTACGGGGTCGAGCGGAGCCATCACTTGCGGAGCCATCTCGATGATAGTAACATCGAGTCCGGAGTGTCTGAGATTCTCTGCCATCTCGAGACCTATGAATCCACCGCCGGCAATGACAACTTTTTTTATTGTCTGACTGGAGATTCTCTCTTTTATCCTATCCGTGTCGGGAATGTTTCTCAAAGTCAGTATCCTGGGGTCATCAATGCCCGGTATCTGTGGTCTGAAAGGCTCCGCTCCCGGGGAGAGAAGCATCTTGTCATAACTCTCGCTGTATATTTTTCCTGTAGCTCTATTCTTAACTGTTACACTCTTTGAGGATGTATCTATAGATAAAATCTCGCTGAATGTCCTGATATCAACGTCATAGCGATTTGAAAATCCTGTTACGCTCTGAACAAGAAGGTCTTCCCTGTTTTTTATTTTTCCTCCTATATAATATGGTAAACCACAGTTAGCATAAGAGATGAATTCACCTCGTTCAAACAGAATAATCTCACCCTTTTCGTCTTCGCGGCGTATCCTTGCTGCTGTGGTTGCTCCTCCTGCAACACCTCCGATAATTATGTACTTCATATAGATTTTTTTTATTTCTGATGCAAAGGTAGGAAATATATTCTTAATAAAAAATATTCCAAAAGAAATTTGTTTGT